>Ga0157372_10001059_pt1 | contig 30043 bp, 32 predicted proteins | sample C55metaG_FD_115307 | JGI IMG/M metagenome (GOLD analysis project Ga0157372, IMG submission 115307) | Corn rhizosphere microbial communities from Kellogg Biological Station, Michigan, USA - C5-5 metaG | ecosystem: Host-associated > Plants > Roots > Rhizosphere > Soil | place: USA: Michigan...
CGCCCTTGCCCACTTCGGTTATCACATCAAAGGGGAAACTGTTGCGCAGCAAATCTTCCAAAATCAACTCCTGCACCTCGCCCTGTAGCTGCATGCTGCCTTGTTCGGCTTTACGCTTCAATTCTTCAACCAGTTTATGCTGGTCTTCAAGTTGTTTTTTGTATTCCATCAGTTGCAGCTGATGTTCTGTTTCTTTTACAAGCGTTCGCTCGTGCTCCTGTTTGCGTATCTGTTCGCTCAGTTCATTGCGCTGCTCCTGTAGCTTACGTTGCAGTTGCAGTTCCATCTCTTCCTCGCGATTCTTCAACTGTTGCTCGCGCTGTAAAAATTCCAGCTCCTTTTGGCGGGCGGCTTTCAGTTTTTCTTCGGTATCCTTATTGCTGTTTTCCAGTAATTGCAGTTTGTTCTCAAAGTCGGCCGCTATAGTTTTACGCAGGTTTTCTTCCAGGTTTTGTTGTAAAGCTTTACGCTCTTCGGTTAAACGTTGCTCAAACTGCAGTTGTTGCAGTTGCTCCTTTTTGCTAAACTCATCCAGCTTGCGCGCGTACTCTTCCTCCTTTTGCTTGGTGAAGGACAGCATTTTTTCGCGCAGCTCTTTTTTATATTCCTCGGTCATGGCTTCCTCTAACGGAAAAACCGTACCGCATCCCGGACACTTAACTTCTGTTGCCATTAATGGTTATTTTAGGTTGATAAAGATAGCCCTTATCGGGGATTATAGATAAAGGTGTGGAGAAAAGAAAATAAGTACGGATGTTGGTAACAACATTAACAATGGGCGAGTACAGGTTATTTTAATCGGATGATAAAGCCCAAAATAGACAAACAATCCAACCGACTCCGATACAACCAAAAAACAGATTGCAAAAAAATAATGTTGTAGCACTTTTCTTTTTACGGCCAATAATATATGGCATAAAATAGAATAGTCCACAAATTGCTAAGATTACAATTGAGCCTAATATGCTTATTAAATCACGATGATAATTCATACTCTTGACCTATTGCGCAGCTATACGTCGTATTAATAATTACCAGATATAAAAAATTATTGTAATTAACAACCTGGTACTCAGTTATATCAAAGAAAATCAATTAATAAGACCAAAGGCAGCGGATATCGGCCCCGTGGCTAAGGCCTTGTGTAGTATGGAGCGGATAGTCCGGCCGCAGGCAATGCCCATGAACTAATGATTAAAGATTGAATGACCGAATGATTGAATAATTGGTAAGCACAAGTAGCCACTACACATGCCCTCCCCGACATACTTGCGCCAGTAAAGGGCCGGCCCTCAAAACTTGCGCCAGTAAGGGATTTAAACAACCTAATACCCAGTAACTAAATAACCTAATAACTATTTTCAAAATAAAAGCCTTTTACTACCTTAGGGCAATATCAATAACCATCTAAATTATAAACTCACAATGAAAATAACAGTAATTGGTGCCGGTGCTGTTGGCGCTACCTGTGCCGATAATATCGCACGCAGAGAATTGGCCGAAGAATTGATCTTGTTAGACATTCGCGAGGGTTTTGCCGAAGGTAAGGCTATCGACATGATGCAAACCGCTTCGTACCTGGGTTTCGATACCAAGATAACAGGCGTTACCAACGATTACGCGGCTACCGCCGATAGCGAGGTAGTGGTGATCACTTCGGGCCTGCCACGTAAACCGGGCATGACGCGCGAAGAACTGATCGGTACCAACGCCGGCATTGTGAAGAGCGTAACCGAAAGTGTATTGAAGCACTCGCCCAATACGATCATCATCGTGGTATCTAACCCGATGGATACCATGAACTACCTGACGCTGAAAACTTCGGGCCTGCCTAAAAACCGGATTTTGGGTATGGGCGGCGCGCTGGATTCTGCCCGTTTTAAATATTACCTGAGCCAGGAGCTGGGCTGCTCGCCTGCCGATTTGAACGCGGTGGTTATTGGCGGCCATGGCGATACGACGATGATCCCATTGATCAAACACGCTACCTGGAACAGCATCCCTGTAACACAGTTATTGAGCCAGGAGCAACAGGATAAAATTGTGGCGGCTACGATGGTGGGCGGCGCAACGCTGACCAAACTGATCGGTACTTCGGCATGGTATGCGCCGGGCGCCGGCACCGCAGCTATGGTGGAAAGCATCGTGCGCGACGAGAAAAAACTGATTTCGTGCGGTGTGGCTTTAGATGGCGAATACGGCCAGAAAGATATTTCGCTGGTAGTGCCGGTAATACTGGGTAAAAACGGCTGGGAAAAAATTATGGACTTTAAACTGAGCGATGCCGAACAGGCCGAGTTTAACAAAAGCGCCGACGCGGTTAGGAACATGAACCAGGTGCTGAGGGACAGTAATTTTATATAGTTATTGAGTTATTAGGTTATTGCCTTGCGTTAGCGATTGAAGTGGATACCGGCCCCTGTGGCTAAGGCCTGCAGGAGTATGAACGGAAAGCGCGGGCCGGAGGCAACGCCAAAATCTATAAAATTACCTTTAATAATCAACACTCAAAAAATTGACAATATCCATCCCATTACAAATTATAGACCTTGAAGGCGACGGCTTCCACCCCTTGGTGGAAGTTGTTGTTTTTGGCAAACCCTTTTTGGTGGTGCTGGATACGGGCGCCTCAAAAACGGCGTTCGACAGGGAGGTTTTAGAGCAGGCCAACGAAGCAATTGCTTTGATGGAAAGCGATAAACTATCTACCGGACTGGGAACCAACAGCATGACCTCGTTTAAGCTGCGGCTGGATGACCTGTACATCGGCGCGATGCACATACCGGATATTGAGGTAGCGGTGCTTGACCTATCCACCATTAACATGGCCTATTCGCAATTGGGCAAACCGCAGGTGCTGGGTGTATTGGGCGGCGATATTTTGATGCGTTATCTGGCCGTGATAGATTACGGCGAAAACCTGCTTACACTTAAAGCCTGATCAGATTAACTGCATTTTAAACTCCTGGCGGTAGAGTTTGAAGAAGGATAATACGTATATCACATAAAACATAAACACAGCCATGGTTAACGCTTCGCTTAGCTGAATGCTTTTAGCAAAAGCATTCATTACATTGAGCAGGCTGTTAGCTAAAATAGCCGCTGTAAAAATATAGTTTTGCTTAAGCGATTGCTTCTGGTAAACATCAGTGCGCCAACCGTATATCTTACGCAACATATGTTTGTAGAATATAAACAAAATAGGCGTCAGAGCACTTACGCTTGAAAAAACAACCAACACCCGGCGGCCATGAGGAGTGGCGGCGATGTAATAAGCGGCAACAGTAACAGCAATGGTGAGCGCCGCCATCGGGAAATTGAAGAACTCCTTTATATTTTGCCAGTGCTTTTTACGCATGGCTACATTTATCAGCTTCACGCGATCTTCTTCCATCTGCTTCAGCGCTTCGTAACCGCCAAACTCGTCATCAATGATTTGTTTGGCCACTGATGTAGTGTAAAGTTGCTGTTCGGGATAAGTTTCTATTTCCGACAGGATATGATCATACAGTTCGTCGTAAGTTTCCTGGTATTTTACGGCGTAGTTGATCTCGTGCTGCAGATCAGCCAGCTGTTCGTCGTTCAATATCATAAGGCTAAACGTTTTTTAAACTCAGTATTATAAATTAGCAAACCGGCAATTAAATACAAAGCCAATACAAATGCTGCAACGTCTGTAATCGTGGCCGATATTAATTTAAACACCTGCCGATATTGGCCTTGCAGGGTAAATCGCATATATAAAAAGCTGCACAGGGCTCTAAAAACAAATAAATAAATGTAGCTCCTCCAGGTGATCTGCCACATTATTTTTATACTCACGTTGTTTATGGATGGCTTTGTTTGCCTGAGTATAAAATTGCTTATGCCCATTATAATAAATGAATTCACGGTAAGCAAGATAAAACTACCAGAGAATACGGAATTGACGTGAAGTGACCTGTGCTCGAAAAGATAATAGTATACAGAGCAGAGCCCAATTAAAATTAATAGTCCGGGCAATTTAAAAAACGCATAAAGCATTTGTTTTTGCTTTTGAAAGGTTTCCATTCTTACAATTTCTCTCCTGTTCTCTTCCAGCGTTTCAATTCCGCGATGCCCGCCGAAATCTTCTTCAATAATATCGTTGTAAGCTTGCTGAACATCCGATAATGAATCTTTAGCCTCGAGTGCTGTCATTACATGGTCGTACACCTCACAATAGGTTTCGTTAAACCTGACCTGGTTATTCACCAGTTGTTTAATCGTGGCAATGTGAATATCATTCAGTTTCATGATATGGCAGGTTTTAAGTTTAACAATGTCTGTAACTGGGCGATAAACGCTTCGGCTTCGGTTACCTTGCTGGTTACTTCCTGGCCGCCCTGTTCGGTAAGCCGGTAATATTTACGTACACGATTGTCTACTATCTCGGTACTGGTTTCCAGCAAGCCGTCGGCTTCCAGTTTATGCAGGGCAGGATATAAAGCGCCTTCGGTGAGTTTGATCTGGCCGGCGGTTAGCTCCTTTACCTTTTGGGTGATCTCGTAACCATACATCTGCTCGTTATCTTCCAATAGCTTGAGGATGATGGTTTGGATGGTGCCTTTCAGCATGGGGTTGGTACTCATGCTGTAAAGGTATAATTAATTTATATACATAAGAAATTTATGTATATAAATTTAAGAGGTAATTAGAGGATGAGCTGGAGATCCTGTTGATATGCAGATATAATGACTGATTATTATATTAGAGAATTAAGAGGTGATTGGGATACGGTGATTGCCTTATTTGACATTTATTAGTATGTGTGCATATGGATTTATGATATATGGAGTGCATAAAGGTAAAGGCCGCCTTGATTCTTGTCTCTTGATTCTATTTTTGGGCGTTGCCTGCGGCCGGACTATCCGCTTATACTACACAGGCCTTAGCCACAGGGGCCGGTATCCGCTACTATCCCTAACGCGGGTACGTTATTACGATATATCCTATTAACAACAAAACCCCGCAATTGCGGGGTTTTGCTATTTGTTATTTCAAAGTTCTTACGCGTCAATCCGCGCATAGCGGGCGTTTTTCTCGATAAATTCGCGGCGCGGGGCTACTTCGTCGCCCATCAGCATGCTGAAGGTATGGTCGCACTCGGCAGCGTTTTCGATAGTTACGCGGCGCAGGGTACGGGTTTCGGGGTTCATGGTGGTTTCCCACAGCTGGTGGTCGTTCATCTCGCCCAAACCTTTATAGCGTTGTACGTGTACACTGTCTTCTTTACCCGAACCTTTCAGGCGCTGGATGGCGATATCGCGCTGGTCGTCGTTCCAGCAGTATTCCTGCTCTTTACCCTTTTTAACCAGGTATAGCGGCGGCGTAGCGATGTATACGTAACCGAACTCGACCAGTTCTTTCATATAACGGAAGAAGAAGGTTAAGATCAGCGTGGTAATGTGCGAACCGTCCACGTCGGCATCGGTCATGATCACGATCTTGTGGTAACGCAGCTTATCGAGGTTCAAAGCTTTGGCGTCATCGGCAGTACCGATACTTACACCCAGGGCGGTGAACATATTTTTGATCTCTTCGTTCTCGTAAATTTTGTGCTCCATGGCTTTCTCCACGTTCAATATCTTACCACGCAGTGGTAAAATAGCCTGGTAATCGCGGTTACGGCCTTGCTTGGCGGTGCCACCCGCCGAGTCACCTTCGACGAGGTATAGCTCGCAAACTGCAGGGTCGCTGTTGGCGCAATCGGCCAGCTTTCCGGGAAGACCCGAGCCTCCCATCACGTTTTTACGCTGTACCATTTCGCGGGCCTTGCGTGCCGCGGCACGGGCCTGGGCAGCTATCACTACCTTGCCTACAATCAGCTTGGCTTCGCGCGGGTTTTCTTCTAAAAAGTTGCCTAAGATCTCTCCTACCGCCGAATCAACCGCGCCGATAACCTCGTTGTTACCCAGCTTGCTTTTGGTTTGGCCCTCGAACTGAGGCTCCTGTACTTTTACCGATATGATGGCGGTTAAACCTTCGCGGAAGTCGTCGCCGGTGATCTCCACCTTGTTATTTTTCAGCAGACCTTCTTTATCGGCATAAGCCTTCAGGGTACGGGTTAAACCACGGCGAAAACCCGATACGTGCGTACCGCCTTCGATGGTATTGATATTATTTACGTAGCTGTGTACGTTTTCGCTATAAGTGTCATTGTACTGGAAAGCCAGCTCAACCGGGATGCCATTTTTGATACCATCCAGGTAAATAGGCTCGGGGATAATGGCGGTACGGGTAGCATCGAGATAGCTAACAAATTCGCGCAGGCCGCCTTCAGAGAAGAAAACCTCGCTTTTTTGTGTTCCGTCTTCAGCAACTTCGCGCTCATCGGTTAAGGTAAGCTTGATGCCTTTGTTCAAAAAGGCCAGTTCGCGTAAACGGGTAGCTAACGTTTCGTATTTGTACTCGGTGGTGAGGGTAAATATCTCCGGGTCGGGCTGGAAAGTTTGGGTGGTACCGGTATGGTCGGCTACGCCTATTTCCTTTACGTCAAACAATGGCTTGCCACGTTCGTACTCCTGGGTAAATATTTTGCCTTCGCGGTAAACCAGGGTTTTCATGTGGGTTGACAGGGCGTTAACGCAGCTTACACCCACACCGTGTAAACCGCCCGATACTTTGTAAGTGTCCTTATCAAACTTACCACCGGCGTGCAGCACGGTCATTACGATCTCGAGCGCCGATTTATTTTCTTTTTTGTTGATACCCGTAGGGATACCGCGGCCGTTATCGATAACGGTGATGGAATTACCTTTATGGATGATCACATCGATGGTATCGCAATGGCCGGCTAAGGCCTCGTCGATCGAGTTATCTACAACCTCATACACCAGGTGGTGCAAACCTTTGGGGCCGGTATCGCCGATGTACATCGACGGGCGTTTACGCACCGCCTCTAAACCTTCTAAAACCTGTATGTTATCAGCCGAATAGTTGGATTTGGCGGCCGATTCTTCGTTATTATCTAATTGTTCTTCGTTGTTATCTTCGATGTTTTCGTTCATAATTTGTATAAAATTCAATAACCTTCAAATTTACGAAATTAGGGTGACATTTAGACTATTGTGGATAAATACTGACCTGTTATTAACACCTTTTACAAAACATTAGGATACTTGCCCTGAAAGTTTATCTTTGTCAAAATTTTTTAGTTTTAACCAATGATCAAATCAGTTTCAAAATTTACCAAATTAGCTGTGGTTGTGGCTGTTACAGCCGCGGCATGTAATCAACCTAAAACCGATACCAAAGCTAATACTGCTGCACCGGCCACACCCGAAAAAGCCGAAGTAGTGTATGTTAACCAGGATACTTTGTTAAGCAAATACGATTACGCCAAGGATATGAGGGCGCGTTTAGAGGACAAAGGCAAAAGCGCCCAGTCTGACCTGCAAAGCAAAGGTGAAGCTTTTCAGCGCGAGGTGGTTGAATACCAGAAAACCATGAACTCGTTAAGCGCCGATCAGCGTGCATCTACCGAGCAACGCCTGCAACGTAAAAACCAGGAATTGCAAGCTTATAAAGAAAACGCTACCGCACAGTTCCAGAACGATCAGGCCGGCGAAAGCAATAAGCTTTATGATAAAATTGCCGACTTTACCAAACTGTACGCTAAAGAAAAAGGCTATAAACTGGTGCTCACCTTCAGCAAGGCTAACCCAACCGTATTGTACGGCGACCCAAGTTTAGATGTTACCGCCGACGTAGTTAAACGCCTGAACGACGCTTACGCGAAAGATAAAAAATAAGCCTCTTAAAAGAATCAGGAAGCAAGAGGCTAGGTATAGAGCCGTAAACATTGTTTGCGGCTTTTTTAATGGCCAAGTTTTTGTTTTACTATAACGTGAGTTCGGGATAAGAAATGCAACATAAAAAATTGTCATTTCGATGAGCAATGGGCAGGGGATGAGCGATCGGGCGAAAGAGAAATCTTCTGAGATTAGAAGATGAACCGCATGATGCAGAAGATTTCTCCTCGCCCCACTGCTTTTTGCCGCCGCTGCTTGTCGAAATGACATTAGAATTCTTATCCCGAACACGTTAAATGTGTAGACTACATAACAATTTGTATTAAGCATCTTATTTTTTATACTTTTGATGCCTTTGTTTTAAAAATATGAGCAACCACGAAAAATTTATGCGGATGGCTATCGAGCTGTCGGAATATAATGTAAAGAACAACCACGGCGGCCCGTTTGGCGCGGTGATCGTAAAAGACGGTATGGTGGTGGCCCGCAGCGGCAACCGCGTGGTGCCCGATAATGACCCTACCGCCCATGCCGAGGTATCGGCCATCAGGCTGGCTTGTAAAGAACTGCAAACTTATAACCTGGAAGGTTGTGAGATATATACCAGCTGCGAACCCTGCCCCATGTGCCTGAGCGCCATCTATTGGGCGCATCTGGACAAAATTTACTATGCCAACGATAAGATAGACGCGGCGGCAATTGGCTTCGACGATAAGTTTATCTATGACGAGATTGCCTGCGAAATGCAAAACCGCAAGATACCTGTTGTGCAACTACTGCGCGACGAGGCCCAGGGCGCCTTTAAGCTTTGGCAGACTTCGGAAACGAAAACGCATTATTGAAGAATAGAGTCAAGAATCAAGAGCCAAGAATCAAGAAATTACCTTAGCCGCGGATAGTGTTCGCGGCTTTTTTTTCGCGGATTTTGAACCTGTAAGTAAATAAATGAAGATAAATTCGAAATTGAAAATCCGAAATCCTAAATCACTTACTCAACATCTTCTTCAACCCGCTCAGGATTTTGCGCCAGCCTTTTACCGAACGGTGGTAACGCTTTTCGGCGCCGGGACCGGCGCCTACATCGTCGGTAATGCTGAGAGTGGTTTTGCCGTTTTTAAAGGTTAGCTTATCCGTTACGGTGGATTCGGTGGCATCTTTTCCTTTGCCGTTTTTGAGGGTGTATTGCAGCAGTTTGCCGGGTATGGCTTTGATGATCCGGCCCTTCATTTGGATGGGGATGATCCAGAACATACGGCCTTTGAAGGTGATACTGCTGCCTGGCTGCCAGTTGGAAAGCACGCGGCAGCCAAAGAAGTAACGTTTGGTAAGTTCGGGATTGGTGAGGGCGTTCCACACGGTCATGGCATCGGCGGGCAGTTCGATGGTTTGGTGTACGGCGTATGTCTTCATATTGGTATAACAGGGTGTGGGGCATTTTGTTGGGGTTGTGTTGCGGCATTGCAAGGGCATTTGAGTAGTCGGGAGACTACCGGCATGGTTGTCCGAAGTTTAATAACTTCGGACAGCGGGGGGAAGGGTTAGGTTTGGACGACGTAAGGTGACTGCATGACGAAGCCGCTCATAGCCGCGGAGGCCTAGTTACTTTTTTCTTGATAAAAAAGTAACCAAAAAATCAAGACAATATGATCCTTCAGCCCGCCCTTCCGGCTCTTAACGCTTTTTGGTTACACCCAAAAAGCTAAGCCGGAATTCCCGCCATACACCCGGCCCGGCATATTGTCTGCCCAACGCGCCATAAGATAATATTTCTGTTTTGAAGTGAGGGCCGCCGGGTTATTTTTAGGCATTTGAGTAGTCGGGAGACTACTGGCATAGTTGTCCGAAGTTTAAAACTTCGGATTGCAGGGGTAAGTATTAAAAATATTAGTAGGTAATCGACCTCAATTTAAAAAGTTAAAAATCAGTTTCTATTTGCTCTACAGTGATTATTCTTGTCATAAGTCGCTCTACATCATCATACGCATACTTTCCTTTTGTTTTACGAAGAATATCAATAAATTCACTTATCTCATGATCGTGTTTAATTATTATATATTTTATATCTCCAGGTTCAAAATTCAACCTTAGCTCTGCTAAAAATTCATTTGATGTTTCTTTGTTCTTGAGATACGCAGTTGCGTTAGCAATCATCAAAACTGTTTGTTCCCTTGTGGCACATATCTCCATTCTTTTTCATCTGCAAACCTATAATCATGGACGATCGAATCATTTCTGATTAGATCTGCTTCATAGTTCTTCATGTATCTAAAGACATCTAATATTTTGGAATATCCCACTGAGATTTCAGATATTTTTGTTGAGTTTTTTTTGAATAACTCATTAAAGGTTTCATAATAGGCTCCGCCTATTGACTAGTTCCTATCCACATAAAAAACAGGGTTTAAATTATTGCTCTGTCCCCATTCTTTTGTTAACCCTATTCCATAAGAACCGTATTTAGAAACATGGTCTTTAATTTCTGACATAGGTATATCACAAAAACTAACCATGGGAACAGCGTATTTGAGATTCCCTTTTTGGGTTAACAAATTTTCAAGACAAAATTTTATCTTAAAATTTTCAGTTAAAATTCCAATAAGTGCCTGTTTTTCTTTGGTTAGGTGAATTAAGGAGTTCGAACTTAGCGCCATAATAATTAATTAGATATACAATTATATGATTATTTATTAATTAATAATCCACCTATTCCATCACCCTTTGTCTCCTACAAACGGCTCTGCTTATCGGATTGCTTCGTCCCTCGCAATGACGGTTTGAGATTTGAGCGAGGTTACTTTGCTTGTGTGATGAGCATGATGGGTCGTCCTGAGAGATTGCCGCGACGCTGCGCTCCTCGCAATGGCATTTTAGTTGTTTTGTAATATTTTAACATTGTTTATTTGCTAAATTTTACGTATATTTAAGATTTTACATTACTAATGTAATTTTTAGTACATAGTAGTTAGTACTGAGTATTTAGATAGCTTATCGACGATTCCTGTTGATGCTATAGCCTTTCGGCAGTATTTCCTTTCGTACACTTTTAAAACAATTATAAATATGGACACAGAAGAACCAATTGATTTTTACGGGAAACTAACGCATCAGCAGCAGCGCTTTTGCGATGAGTACCTTACGCATTTTAATGCTTTTAAGGCGGCGGTTAACAGCGGTTATAGCGAGAACACGAGCCGCAAGGGGGCGCTGTTGCATGTGCCCAAGATTCAGCAATATTTAAAGGAGCGGATGGCCGAGCGGAGCCGGAGGCTGGAGATTACGCATGATATGATACTGCGCGAGCTATCGAAGATCGCCTTTAGCAATATGGGCAATCATTATGACGAGTATGCCTGCCTGAAACGGATGAACGAACTGACGGTTGACGAGAAAGCGGCCATTGCCTGTTACGATATTGTAGAGATACAGGACGGCGAGGGTTACCGCGTGGGCACGCAAAGCAAAATTAAGCTGCACAATAAAATGAGCGCGCTGGATAAGATTGCCAGGCACGTAGGTTTCTATGGAATTTTGGAGACGAAGAATCAAGAAGCAAGAGGCAGGAACCAAGACGTTGAAAAAGGGTATCAAGTAGCAGGTGGCGAAAGTCAAAAGTCAAAATTAAAAAGTCAAAATGACGAAGGGTATCAAGTAGCAGGTATCAAGTATCAGGACGAGGGGAAAGGGTTGGGAAGCGTGGAGTCGGAAGCCATAGGTCGGGCGTCTTTTTGTGAGGTGGTTGGGGATGGTGGGGAGAACACACCCCTGACCCCTCTCGAGAGGGGAAGCGCGGCGGCGAGCGTTTTGGCTTCGGTGGTGGTGGACAGGAGTTCGGCTGATTTACCGATGGATTACCCGGAGGAAGATTTTGAGCTGGAGGGGATTGACCTGAAAACTTTGGCGGCGCTGGAGGAGGTGGATGTTAGTCCGGGGAGTAGTTTAATGATTGAAGGATTGAATGACGGGATGATTGAAGGGAGTGAAGAGCAGGAAGCAGGAAGCTTGAAGCGGGAAGCTTTTTTGAGCAGTGCAGAGAACACACCTCTGGCCATTCTTGAAGGGGGAACTCATATCAGTGAAAATATTCTTACAATTTCCCCCCGCCGGAATTCAATGACTGAAGGATTGAATGACCGAATGTTTGAATTGCAGAACGATGACTTTGCGTTAAGGATGGGAGCGGATACCGGCCCTTCGACAGGCTCAGGGCAGGCTCATGCGGCGGGCTTAGGCGTGGCCGTGGCTAATGCCTGTGCAGTATGAGCGGACAGCCTGGGCCGCAGGCAACGCCCTGAAAGAATCAAGAGGCAAGAATCAAGACTATTCAGGCACAAGTAGCTATGCGGGGCCAGCCCTACATACTTGCGCCAGGAAATCAAAAAAAATCCCCCGGGTATTTGCGTGTGGGGTGCTGAAACAAGTTCAACATGACGTGCTTTTTGTTCTTTGAATTAGTGATCCGAAATTAATCCGTTTTTCCGCCGTGCAGTTTAAATACTAACCCAAAGTTGGCAAAGTCGGCCTGGGTGCGGTGCAGGTATTGTTTGGCTTCGAGGGCTACCCACGATGCCAGGTAGTAACGGGCGCCAAAACTCCAGTAAAAATCGGGCGGAGAGTAGGTGTGATCGTAAGTAGGCACAAAATAGTGAAAGTGAATATAATGACCGAAATTTACCGGGAAGGATAGTTTGCCCATCCACAATTCGGCACCTATGCTGGCGCCAAGGCGGATACGGTCGTACGAGCTGCCTAACTCCTGGTAAGTAGCATAAAAGTGGTGGACATTGCTTACTGTATCCAACGTGCGGTAATAGTAGTCGGCATCCAAACCGGCACGTAAACTTAATACCGGATTTAGCCGGTAATTATAACCCAGGTACAAGCCCGATTGGTACAGATCGGAAGTAGCGGTGCGCTGATAAGCCACATTTTGCGGATAGCCAACAGGATCCAATCCGCCGCCTGTTTCAACTAAACCACGACGGCCAATGCCTATGCCAAGCTCAAACGAGTGTTTCTGGTAATTGTTAAACTGATGTTTGGCGGTTTGCGGCGCGGCAGCGCTGATATCGTGATCAATACCCAGCGAAAAGTTCACGGAGTTGATACCGTCGTTAGGGTTTTTGAACGCCGCGTTGGAGTAATGGTACAGATCCAATCCGCCAATCAACCGGGTAGAGGAACTGATGGGCGTAAGTACTTTAGCGCCAATTTGAGCAGTAAAATTAATGTGGCTGCCAACCAGGATATTGCGGTCGTCGGTGTAATAGGTTTGCGTTGCATAGCCAAAACCAAAGCCGGGCACCAGCAAAAATTCGGTACCGCCGCTTTTGGCCAACACAACGCTGATACGACTAACAGCGCCTATATAATCGCCTAATATGCCGGTAGTATTCGCCTTTTTTTTGAGGTAGATATCTTCCATGTTACGATATGACAAGGCAATGCTCACATCGCGAACGTTGAGCCCTTTAACCCAATCGGCCTGGTTATCGGCCATGTTGATATGATAAGCAGCCTCCAAACCATAGGGTTTCCCCCCCAACGTGTTGCCTTCGGCGCTAAAGATAGACAGCCCTGTAAAAGCTGATAACTCGATGCTGTTTTTATTGGTTTGCGCAGATGCCGCGAAGGCTGTTGCAAATGCGAGTATGAATAATGCGTATTTTTTTACCATAGTTGTATAAACGCAAAAAGCGCGATGCTGTTTTAATGTTTACTGTGCGTCCCTGATGCGGTTGATGATTCCGGTGGACGAATAACCGTCTACAAAGTTGATCACTTTAACCTCGCCGCCGTTGGCCAAAACTTCGGGCGCGCCCACAATCTGATCGATAGTATAATCACCACCTTTTACCAAAATATCGGGCAACAGGGTGGTGATCGGGATGATCGGGGTATCTTCTTCAAACAGCACCACGGCATCAATGAAGAAGATAGAAGCCAGCATTACTGAGCGACTATATTCGGCATTTACCGGGCGCGCAGGCCCCTTTAATCGTTTGGTAGACGTGTCGGAGTTGAGGCCGATGATCAGCTTATCACCCAGGTCGGCCGCGGCCGACAGGTACGACAAATGCCCCACATGCAGCAGATCGAACACGCCATTGGTAAAAACCACCTTGCGACCTTCGGTTTTCCACTGCTGCCTTTTAACGGCCAGTTCATCAAGGGTGAATAGTTTACTTTGGAGTATTTGCTGCGCGGTGGGCTTCATTATGTTGTCAATTCAGATTGACAAATATAGAGTTCTTTGAAATATCTGCACCAATTATGAGCTTCCTACATTTTCGAGTCGATATGAGTGATGACCGCGCTCATGTCCGAAGGTTCAAACCACACAAACTCCTTATCCCGGTTAAACCAGGTGATCTGCCTTTTGGCAAACCGGCGGGTATTTTGTTTGATAAGAGCGATGGCCGTAGGCAAGTCGCTCTGCCCATCCAGGTAATCAAATATCTCACTGTAACCTACAGTGTTCAGGGCATTAGAGCCACGGTAAGGTAAAAGTGAGGTCACATCTTCCAGCAGGCCCTGTTTCATCATCGCGTCCACACGCTGGTTGATGCGATCGTATAATATTTCGCGCGGCATATTGAGCGCAATCTTAACAATATTGAAACTGCGGTGCCGTACGGCAGATGTGCGGAAAGACGAGAATGGCTTCCCCGTCTCGCGGATCACCTCGAGCGCGCGGATCACCCGGTGTGGGTTATTGATATCCACCTGCGCGTAGTATACCGGGTCGGCAGCCTTCAATTCCTCTTGCAAAAAGCTTAAGCCTTGTTCCTGTAATGTGGTGTTTAACTCAGCCCGGATAAATTTATTGGTGGAAGGCAGATCGTCAAAACCTTCGCAAATGGCTTTGATATACAAGCCCGAACCACCCACCAGGATAGCCAGGTCATGATTTGTGAATATCTGCTCCAAAGCTTGCAGGCCCTGCTGCTCAAAATCGCCCACGTTATAATCCTCGGTAACGGTATGCGAGTTGACGAACCAATGCTTAGCCTGTGCCAGTTCATCGTCGGTAGGTTTGGCAGTGCCGATACTCATCTCCCGGTAAAATTGCCGCGAATCCGCCGAGACAATCTCCGTATGGTAATGCTTTGCCACCTCAATTGCCAAAGCGGTTTTACCCACAGCCGTAGGGCCGGCAATAAAGATGAGTGTTTTTTGATTGGCAGGCATGGTATTTATTCATCATAGCGATGGGTTTGAAACCCATCGCTATATGGAAAGTTTGCAGCTATAAACGAGATACAGGCGAGAACAACTCACCGCTCACTATTCACCGTTGATTGGCTAATAATCGTCCCTCTCGTTACCTTCGTCGTAGTGTTCGTTATCGGCAAATTCATCGCCAAATTCGTCCTCTTCCTCATCGTTTTCGTGGTCATCGTGTCCTTTTTCGGTATCATCTTCAGCTTCATCTGTATCCAACATACCTTCCAGTTCTGAGGTATCTTCGGGCACGATCTCCATTTCGTTCAGAAAGTCGAAATCATCCTCGGCCGATGAAGCCGAAGTAGCAGTAGGCGTAAACACATTGCCGAATTGTTTTGGCGCTTCGCCATTGCTTTTAACTACCTGCGGATAGGTAACGCCGGGTGCATCATCCAATATTTTCACCAGTTCGACATGAAAATCAAACGGGCGGTCGAAATTGAAGGTGTAGTAAAATTTCTGGTGCGGATCGTCAATAAAAGCGCTCAGCTTTGATTTTTCCATCAGGCTAACGCCGCGATCAACCTTACGCTGGTTGGGCATAAAGGCAATTTCCTGGCCTTTTATCCATTGATCATTACTGATGTAAAACGACGATGAATACTCGGGCTTGTACCCGGTAGACATGTGTATCGCCTTATGCAGCTCTTCGAACGTTGCTGTCGATTTGATATCGATCTCGCGTGTTACGTCATCATAATCCTCAAAAGAAACCTTAAACCTGTAAACTGCCATTCGTGTTGTAAATTTTTATATCCAAAAATAATGTTTTAATCTAATTTTCTATTCGCCACAACTTTTAAGCCAATCTCTTCGCCTTTGGCAATGGTAAATGCAATTGCCGCTTCACGATTGTTAGCAATGTGCCCGTCCAGTATCGCTTCGCGTATCTGGCTTTTGATGATACCTACCTCACGCCCTTCGGCAATACCAAAAAGCTCCATGATATCCAGGCCGGTTACCGGCGGCTGCCAGTTGCGTACCCGGTCGCGTTCTTCAACATCTTTCAACTTTTGCTGTACCAGCTCAAAATTATTACGGTACTTTTTAATCTTGTACTCGTTTTTGGTGGTGATGTCTGCTTTACACAACAGCATTAAAGCTTCAATATCGTCGCCGGCCTCAAAAAGCAAACGCCGTACCGCCGAATCGGTAATGATTTCCTGCGACAGCACAATCGGCCGCAAATGCAGCTGCACCAGCTTTTGCACAAACTTCATCTTCTCGTTCAGCGGCAGTTTTAGCTGAGCGAAAATCTTGGGCACCATGCGTGCGCCGCGATCCTCGTGCCCGTGGAAAGTCCAGCCGTGGCCGGGCTCAAAACGTTTGGTGGCAGGTTTGGCAATATCATGCAGTATAGCGGCCCAGCGCAACCAAAGGTCGTCGGTATTTTCGCTCAGGTTATCCAATACCTGAAGGGTATGGTAAAAATTATCCTTATGCCCTTTGCCGTTTACAATCTCAACGCCGTATAAAGTCTGCATCTGCGGGAAGATGATCTTTAATATACCGGTATCGAACAATAACTTAAACCCAACGCTGGGCTTAGGCGACAGGATGATCTTGTTCAGCTCATCAGTTATCCGCTCCTGCGATACTATCTTTATCCGTTCGGCCGTAGCTTTTATTCCCTCTATAGCCGCCGGCTCGATCTCAAAATTGAGCTGGGATGCAAAGCGGATAGCACGCATAATACGCAACGGATCGTCCGAAAAAGTTTCTTCCGGATCCAACGGTGTGCGGATCAGTTTCTGCGCCATATCCTGTACCCCGCCGAAAGGGTCTATCAATTCACCATATTGGGCTGGGTGCAAAGCTATCGCCAGGGCATTGATAGTAAAATCGCGGCGTTTCTGGTCGTCTTCCAGTGTGCCGTTCTCAACAATTGGTTTGCGCGAATCGCGGCGGTATGATTCTTTCCGCGCGCCTACAAATTCAACCTCCAGGTCCTGGTATTTCAGCATGGCCGTACCAAAGTTTTTAAATACCGATACCTGCACCCTTAGTTTAGCGCCCACAGCTTCGGCAAACGCGATGCCGTTACCCAGCACCACAATATCAATATCCTTTGATGGGCGGTTCAGGTACAGATCACGCACAAAACCACCTATGGCGTAGGCTTCAACGCCCTGCTTTTCGGCAATGGCCGATACAATTTTAAATACAGGATGTTGCAGGTGTTGTATCATAGGTAAACGCGGGGCAGCAAGATGCCCGTGCCTGGTTGAGTGGCAAAGTTAAACAATATGGCCTTTTGGTAAAAACGGAATATCGATAATTAGCGGCGCAAAAACTCGAAACGGCCATCGGGTTCAAGCCGCATAATGGTCGATGGGCGCTTTTCCGTCATATCGTGTTGCTCCAGGTCTACTACATAATCAACGCCGTCAATTATTTCCTGGCTTACGCCGTTGAAGTTTTTGGGCGATGGCTGCCCGCTGATATTGGCCGAAGTTGATACCAGTGGCCTGCGCAGGCGCTGTATCAGTTGCTGGCAAAACTCATGCTTAACCACCCGCAAACCCACGGAGCCATCGGCTGCAACCAGGTTTTTGGCCAGGTTTTTAGCGCCAGACATTATCAGTGTTAACGGGTTATCGGCATATTCTATCAGGCTATAGGCAATTTCGGGCACTTCGCTTACATAGCTTTGCAACTGGTTATCGTTAGCCAGCAGCACAATCATGCTTTTCGATTCCTCGCGTTGTTTTAAGGCGTAGATCTTTTTTACGGCCTCTTCGTTGCCGGCATCACAGCCAATACCCCAAATGGTATCGGTTGGGTACAAAATTATTCCGCCATTCTGCAGCACCTTCAGTGCTTTGGCTACTTCGTCTTTAAGCATGTAAAACGTTGTTGTAAATACTCATCAATTGCGCGGCCAGTTTATCTTCATCAAACCTGCGCGAAAATACCAAACCTTTTGCTGTCATTTGTTGTCTCAGCCCGGCATCTTCCAGCACCAGGCGTATCTTCTCGGTCAGGTCGGTTTCGTCGTCCGGGTCGCAATATAAACTATCCGGCCCTCCTGCCTCTTCCAGGCACGATCCTTTGGCAGCGATCACCGGCACACCCGAAACCAGGGCTTCAAGTACGGGTATACCAAAACCTTCATATCGCGAAGGGTAAACAAACAGTTGCGCCTGCCGGTAAATAGCCGGGAAGTCGGCAAAGCTCACCTTATCCAAAAACAAAACCTGTCCGGTTAGCTTATGCTCGGTCAGGTATTTATTTACCTGCTCAAAGTATTTGCCCTTTTTGCCCACCACCACTAATTGGGTATCTTTAGGCAGATACAGCAACGCTTTGGTAAGCAAAAGCAGGTTTTTGCGCGGTTCGATAGTACCCACGTTCAGGATATACTTTTCCGGAAGCTTATATCTCGATCTTACCACGGCCAATTTATCGGCGTCCTGTTTCGCATAAAAGCTTTGGTCGCAACCCTGGTACAGCACCTCTATCATTTCGGGGTGCACGTTTAGCAGTTGCACCAAATCGGCTTTGGTTTTCTCGCTAACCGCGATGATACGATCGGCATGTTTACAAGCATATTTGAGTTTAGCGGCATATATTTTGCGGCTCACCAAACCAAAATACTGCGGGTAACGCATAAATATCAAATCGTGTATCGTTACTACCGATTTTATCCCGCTATCGCCGATACCTATCGGCAATTCGTGACTAAGGCCATGATACAGGTCAATCTGATCCTGCTTCAGATCAAACACCACCCCCCTGCTGCGCCAAAGCGCGGTAAAATAACCGCTTTTAGGTGTCTTGGTCTCCACCTGTTTTATCTGCGATAAAAACTCAAATTGTTTATTCGGCTTTATTTTTGGCGTATATAAAAAGTATTCATTATGCGGATAGTTCAAAGCCATCATCCTGATCAGCCCGCGACTGTAATTACCCAGCCCCGTACTGTTCAGAAATGCCCGTTTTGCTTCGTATCCTATGCGCATGGTGGTTATTGAGTTATTGGGTTATTGAGTTACTAAGTTAGTATACACAGTCCTTTAAATGTTGTTTCTCTAAAATTATAATGGGTTATTAAATTACCAATTCAAAGCGCTTATTACGCTTAACAATCAATAACCTAATAACCCAGTAACCTAATAACCAACTAAACTAAACCGCTACATTATTCTCGCGCAGCGCATCGTTTAGCGATGTTTTTTTATCGGTTGATGCTTTGCGTTTGCCGATGATGAGCGCGCAAGGCACCTGGTACTCGCCAGCGGGGAATTTTTTGGTGTACGATCCCGGGATCACAACCGAGCGTGCCGGTACCATACCTTTATATTCAACCGGGGTTTCGCCGGTAACATCGATGATCTTAGTTGATGCGGTCAATACCACATTGGCGCCCAAAACTACTTCTTCTTCCAGATGCACGCCTTCAACCACAATAGCACGCGAGCCGATAAAGCAGTTATCTTCGATGATAACCGGCGCGCCCTGTACAGGCTCCAGTACACCGCCAATGCCTACGCCACCGCTCAAATGCACATGTTTACCAATCTGCGCGCAGCTGCCAACTGTGGCCCAGGTATCAACCATGGTACCTTCATCAACGTACGCGCCGATGTTTACATACGATGGCATCATGATAACGCCTTTGGCCAAAAACGCGCCGTAACGGGCAATGCCATGCGGCACCACACGTACACCCAGCTGCTTGTAATTGGTTTTCAGCTTCATTTTATCATGAAACACAAAAGGGCCGGTCTTTATTTCTTCCATTTCGCGGGTGGGGAAGTAAAGTATAACGGCTTTCTTCACCCAGTCATTAACGTGCCAGCGGTTGCCAATACGTTCGGCAACACGTATTTCGCCCTTATCCAGGCGCTCAATAACGGTTTCAATGGCGTTGGTGTATTCTCTGAAAGTGATCAGGTTCCTGTCAACCCAGGCATCTTCAATTAGTTTTTTTAAGTCTTGCATCGCAGTATTTTATATACAAAATTGGATTTACCGAACAAAAAAACGTTCGGTAATTTCGAAAGGCGAAGATAGTAAAAATAGGTATTCGGGTAGTCAAAAGCTGCGACCCTTCTTGCTTTTTTACTTATTTTTGCATTTACTATGGGCGAAAAAGAAAAACTACGTGTCGACAAATACCTGTGGGCCACACGCGTGTTCAAAACGCGTACCCTGGCTGCAGATGCCTGTAAAGCCGGCCGGGTTAAGTTGGATGGCGTTAATGTAAAGCCCTCGCACGAAGTACGCCTTAACGAAATTTACCAGGTTGCCAAGGGCCCCGATCGTAAAGTTGTGAAGGTAACCGGCCTGCTCGAAAACCGGGTCGACGCTAAAACAGCGGTTAACTTTTACCAGGATATAACCCCGGTTGAGCAAACACCCGCATTCAAATCCATGTTCCACGCACCTATGCTTAAACGTGACCGGGGAACGGGTAGGCCTACTAAAAAAGACCGCCGTGAGATTGACGACCTGAAAACTGATTACTTTGACGAAGAAAGTGGCGAGTAACCCAGGTCTCTCGACAGGCAAACCACTCAAACAATACCTCAGTTTGTTTTAAGCAAAACAGCTATACACTTTTCGAGGCTGTGTCGCCAGTAAGGGATCGCGATGCCGAATTCGTTTTTTATTTTCGATTTATCCATCACCGAAAATGCCGGCCGCACGGCCCTGGTCACATATTCGGATGTGCGTACAGGGTGAACCTTAACATTGATTTTAGCAATATCAAAAATACCCATGGCAAAATCGTACCACGATGTTACTCCTTCGTTACTGAAATGATATATACCGTAACTTTTTTTATCGTTAGCTATAATCTGCAGTATGCATTCGGCCAGATCAATAGCGTAAGTTGGCGTACCTACCTGGTCGGCAATAATTTTCAGTTCGTCTTTTTCGGTACCCAGGCGCATCATGGTTTTAACAAAATTATTGCCATACTCCGAGTATAGCCAGCTTGTTCTTAAAATATATGCTTGTTTTAAAACTGCTGATATAGCCTGCTCGCCTTCCAGTTTGGTTAAGCCATAAACGTTTATTGGTTTGGCTAACTCATCTTCCAGCAAAGGATGAACAACATTACCTTCAAACACAAAATCCGTAGATACATGTATCATCGTAGCATTGAACCGGGCGCACAGCTTAGCAATATTTTCTGCTCCATCGCGGTTAATCCTGCGTGCCATATCCACATCGTCTTCAGCTTTGTCAACTGCGGTATAAGCGGCACAATTAATGCAATGGTCGGGCTTATGTTCTTCAAACAACTTAGTTAGCAATGCCGTATCTAAAATATTAGCCTCACTCTCCGGCGGAAACACCATACCCGTTACCCCGTTTTTATTGGCCAGGTAACTAAGGCACTGCCCTAACTGTCCTGATGCACCAAAAACTAATATTTTGCTCATAATCCTAAATATTTGATAAATTAAACTACTTACTAATATTTTCTAAAAACACGCGCATTACATTGTCGATATCCAAAAACTCCAACGCGTATTTTCTCGATTGCTCGCGCTGATGTGCAATATCTTTTTCTGATATCGATGAAATTGTTTCTGCTAACGCTTTATAATCATCCGGTTTTACAATAAAGCCTACATCGTATTTTTCAACCACCTCATATAAAGAGGTACCCGGCACAGCCGTTACCACCGATGCCCCACCCACCGAAAGTATAGTGGTTAATTTCGACGGCATCACCAAATCGCCCGCGTTACCTTTTTGGATAACCAGGTGCACATCGGCCATGTTCAAAAACTCATTAAACACCTCCCTGTCCTGCAAAGGCAAAAACTTCACGTTCTGTAAGCCTTTTTCGTTCACCAGTTCTTCAAGTTTGGGCTTATATGGCCCTGTGCCGCAAATCACAAACTGAATGTGGCCGCCCTCTTTTAGCAAGTCGGCACAGTGAACAATATTTTCTAAACCTTGCTTTTCGCCGATACTGCCCGAGTAAAGGCATATAAACTGCTGCGGTTCAAATCCCCATTTCGGCTTTAGCTCATTTCTGTTTGTAATCGGGAAAAAGCTTTTTGTATCCGTCCAGTTAGGGAAGAACAGCACATCTCGTTTGGCTTTGGCAGCAATGCGTTTAATCATCCCTTCGGATATACTGCTTATAAAATCGCTGCTCTGTAGTATTTTCCGCTCGGCCGAATAAAGCATGTTGAACATTTTTTCGTTCGATAAGATATTCAGTTCCTGTGCAGCCTCTATCTGCAAGTCCTGTATGTGATAGATTAACTTCCCACCTTTCCATTTTTTATAATACCAGGCCAGGTAACCCAGGTGAAACGGCGGCGCCACAGTGATAATATAATCATGCTTCTTTTTTAGCATGATCAGTCTTTTTACTACCCAAAACATCGAGGTCCAGTATGAAAAATCCTGAATCATCCGCTTCTTCCCCGTGGGATTTGCCGGCACGTAGGATGGGCAGCGATACACCGTTAATTTCCCTCCCGAAACTGCATCATGTTGTACTTCTTTTTTATACCACCTGTTTTTATAAGGTTCCTGTACCTTCCAGTAAGGGTAATAAGGATAAGTGGTAACTACCGTACAATCGTGGCCATGCTTAACCAGCCAATCAAACATATCGCCATTATATTTACCAATACCGGTTGGTTCGGGCGAAAAGTTATGACTGATAAGTAGTATTCGTTTCTTCATTAAAAAATTCTAACTTGATACTGCTATATAGGAGTATTTAGTTATCACTAAACTTACGTTCGCGGATATATATGGCAGGATTGCCCGAATAAATCCCCGATTCTTCCAATTGTTTGCTGGCAACAGAGTTAACTGTCAATATCGAGTTGGCTTTGCAGGTTATTCCCGGGCATACAACTGATTTTGCCCCTATCCAAACGCCATCTTCCAGGTGTATTTGTCCAAGCCTGTACGGAAAATCAGTTTTAGTATAATCGTGGTTACCGGTCAGCAACAGAGCCCCTTGCGACAGACATACGTTATTACCGATCGTCACATCTTCCAGGTTATCTATCCATACCGATTCACCTATCCAGCAATTATCACCAATAGTCAACCTCCAGGGATTTTTTATCCTCACCTTTACTTTGAAAACAACTCCCTTCCCAACTTTAGCGCCGAACAATCGCAACAAAAACGATTTAAGCCTGTACGGCCATGGGAACGAGCTATCAAAAATGTAATAATTAATAAAAAACCAGATTAAAACCTTCCATTTCGGACCGGCTTGATAATCGCCGGTGGTAAATTTCGACAGATCAGTTTTCATGGACACGTCAAACACAACGCTACATGCTGTGCATGGCGAAAATACTGTTATTTTTTTAAGGACGAATTATATAAATGAAGATATTGTCCGGCAAGATGCGATTCTTCATATTCATGCGCTATCTGTGCGGGGCTTTGCGTGTTGATCCTCGCGAACTTTTCCTTTTCCTTGTAAAGCCGGTTAAGTTCGTTGGTTACATGGTCAGTTTCCATAAGCGTAACCCATCCAAAGCTTTTTTCGGCTACATATTTAAATAAACCTACCTGATCGCTCAGAAATACCGGCGTACCCACGGCTAACGCTTCTATAACCACAATAGCAAAGTTTTCACTATGTGATGTAAGTGCCATCAGATCAAGCTGGGCCAAATATTCAAACTTTCCATCTCCGCCTTTCCAGCCTACCCATTCCAGTTTATCATTATTGCCATATTTACGCGCTATGTCTTTCAAAGTATTGATATAGCTTTCTTCGCCCGAACCGGCTATCAGTAATTTATAGTCGAAATCAACCTTACTTAAGGCTTTGATCAAAACGTCTAACCCTTTTTTAGGATCGATGCGCGACAAAAATCCAATAATAAAAGTATCATTATTTGCGCGACGGTATTCTTTTCCGGGCAGTTTAACCAGGTTGGGGATTATTTCCCCATCCCACCCTTCAATTACCCGTCTTGATTCGGCCCATTCCATTTCGGTAGATACATGCAGCCAACTGTTTTCCATCAGCTTTTTACCCAACAGCCTGTGTACCCATCTTTTGGCAAAAGCGTTACGTGTGTACCAAATATAATCACTTAGCATACCATGTGGGGATATGATAGGCTTAATGCTTTTATTCCGGCAAATTAATGCCGCGCCAAGTACAAAAAAGTTCCACCAGGTGTGGATATGGATAACGTCAAAATCAGTAGCTGTTTTATTCAAACGTTGCCAAAACTTTAACGAAACATAGGTATTATCGCCTGTAATTTTGCTGAAATAATAAACCTTTACGCCATCAACAATCACCTCTTCGTTCTTCCTGACGTCTAATTCAACTTTTCCGTTAGTTGCGGTGGTATATATTGTAACATCGTTCCCAAGCGAAACCAGCTTTTCAGCTAACATCGAAATAACCACAATGGGCCCGCCATAAATGTACGCTGGTTTATAATAAGGAACCACAAAGAGAATCTTCATACCTACGACCAATTATGAAAGGATAAACCGTACATGCGAAAACCATTTCAAACATGCTCAAAATGTAAACCGGTACCTGCCATTATTCTCGAAGTTAATCCATACAGTTAAACCTCAGGCATTAGGGCACCTGTTACAACACTTTAAAACTATAACTATTTTTACAATATTTTATTCTTGCTCCTAAGTTTTTCTATAATTTCAAAATATATAGCTTCAATATCTTCCAGCGCTTTTGCTTTGTTAAATCTCACTGCGTTTAATACGCCTTTAGCTATATTTTCCTCATAATCTTCGGTAGCCATAGTAATCACAATGTTCAAAATTTCCGCCGCTTTTGTTGCCCAGGCATCTTGCTTATTCACTTCAAAAGGCATAACCGGTATCAGGCTGGCAGCATTTCCGGCAACTTCGGTCATAGGCGCGTCGTTAGTGGTTATCACCGGGCAGCCAGATGCCATGGCCTCAACAATTGGCCAGCCAAAACCCTCAGCTATAGACGGGAATAAAAAAGCTGAGGCTCCTGAATATGATAGGTTTATCAGGCTATCGTTGATGTTAGTTAGCATATGGATATCCTGCTTATACCCGGCTAAATCGCGCTCTTTAATAATCGCTCTGGATGGCGACTGCCCAATCATCAACAACGGTAAGTTTGTATTATACCGTTTACGCCAGGCATCGTAAATCTTTATAACGCCAACCCGGTTTTTATACCATTGATTGCCGCCGACGTGCAAAATATAACCCTCACTTAAATCTATTTTGGTTTCGTTGGTTAATATATTTCGGCATTCAGTTTTGTCAATTACTTTAAACTGCCGGGGTAATCCGTTATACACCACCTCTGATAGCAGTGGCTTGCGCTGCAAAAAAGTGTGCAGATCGGATTGTGTTTTTTTTGAAACTGAGATAAAATTCTGCCCTTTGCTGTACCCGCGCCGAATAAATGACTGGTATTGACGTCCTGTCCAACTGGTTCTGTTTTGCGGAATTTGGTTTAGCGCCGATCGTTGTGCTAAAAAATCATGGCAATGTATTACATGGGGCCTATGCGCAACTATTGGTACCCAGGGGCCCAGGGCATGATCGGTAAATACAAAGAGCGCTTCTGCCGGTAAACGTTTTATTTTCCTTTTTATACTGATGGGAAACAGCAGGTATTGATCAATATAACCCATCCATTTTTTCAGGGCCTTGGGTACAGGTAAGTTAAAAAAAATTGGTTTAGCGGTAAATATTTCAACAGTATGCCCTTTGTCTTTCATTCCTTCACTTAGCATTAAAGCAAAACGGGGCATACTTTGCGAATCAAGGAACTTAGGGTGGGTAAAAAAGATGATAAACATGTATCAGACGTTGTTCGTATTCATCGTGTCGAAGTCCGGCCTCGGCATTACCGGCACTCTTTTTCTTTGGGCCACCTTAGCCTTAAACTCCGGATTATTCAGAGACGCCAGCATTAATCCACCTATCAGTGTAGAAAAGCCCAGTGAAGTAGGTTGGCCCCAGCTTCCTTGTGCTATCAGCATAAAGCCATAACTTAAAAGCATCCAGGTGAGCATATCGCCTTTAATCATCCGAAAATAGCCTATAAAACTCATCCTAAAAACAAAAACTACCCGCAGGGCTATAACCGAAAGACCCATAAGTGCCCCCATTTCACCTACCAGGCGCCCCCACTCCGCTTCCGCGATCAACCATGCCCTTCGGTTACCGGATAGTAATTGTGCCCCTACTTTAGTGCCCATCCCCAAACCATACCCAAAAAAAGGTTGGTCAGCCGCTGACGAAAGGCTGAAAAGCAGTCCTCCCAGGTAACGGTCCCCCAAAGTACCTTCCAACCCGCCTTCACTCGACCCCGCATTGTTAAAACGCGTACTAAGTACATTGGTTGCAGTTTGAAATAAGCTTGATTTACTCAAGGCTAAAAATACTAAAGTCAGCGCAAAGACAGCAACCAGGCCTTTACCCAGATTTTTTGGATTGCTTAAAATAGCAATGAAAGCAAACCCCACCGTTCCCGCTATCTGGAAAGTTAGCGTTCGGCTAATGGAAAGCGGGATAGAAACAACAACCGCCATACAAGCGCCCAGCAGTATAAGCTTATTTATCTTTTTGGGATTAAAAAGAAAGTACATAACAAAAGCAGCGGCAAAACCAAAAAAAAGCGAATTGCCGGTAGTAAACGAAAAAGTACCTGGGGGTCTGAAGTACCCCAGGGCGCCGGAAAAGCCCGCTCCTGAAGCATCATCGCCAAGGCCGCGGTTCACCCAGGCAGACTGTGGACTGTAAAATTGCAGGCCGATAAGCACTGCCATAGGTATAGCAATATACATCACTATTTTTCCCATCTTGATAACGTCCCCATGTGTAAATACCTTGCCTATAACAAACATCATCGGGAAGTGGAAAAGAAATATGCGTACGCCATAAATTGCTACGGGTAGATTTTGGTGGCCGAGAATCAGGGTGGTAAACATAGCGAAGGTGGCTATCGAAACCATACCGAACACGAAAATGTTAGACTTTAACAACCCTTTGCTCGAGGCGGCGAGCACAATATATAGTGCTATCGGATCGCGAACCACAAGCAGCGGTGTCGATAACCCCGGCAAAACCCATTTACGGAGAGCCCCTTCGAATATCAACAACCAAAAATACCACCATATGGCGCGTTTTATGGAGCGATAAGGGTCTGCAACTTTACCCTGTCGTATTTGTTTTACAGGTCTTCGCAGTTGTAGCGTGTCATTATTAACATCTCCGCTTTTTATCATATCATCTTAACAACATTTCTCACTCTACGTAAACTATCCTTTTAACCATCACGGCTTTTTAGTCGTAATATTTGCTCTATTTATTTGCTAATCTCAGCCGGCCGTCTCTCGGTAAGCGGTTTTTCAAAATATTTGTACAATGCCGACGATACCAGCAAAACAATAACCAGGCCAATAACTTTCGACAAAAAGTTAATGTAACCATGCGACCGGTAATTGTTCATCACATAATATATCTGCCACATGATCGTCAGGTGGCTCAAATATATCGAATAAGACCATAAACTAAGATTTTTTACTACAGGGATTATAAATTTCTTACCGAATGCAGGCTCTTTCAGGTTAGCGGCTACCGGCAGCATTAATGCGAAACCCAGCGGAGTCAATAGTAATATAATAGGATTTTGGATTGCATCATCAAACGGTATATGCAAAATACGTGCATACACTACCGGCGAAACAACAAATACCATACCCAGCAAAACACCAAAATTTTTCCATACCTGTTTGACATCAAAATTTACTAATATGAATGACATCGTAACCCCGCACGCTATCGAATCGAGTCGCGAGAAAGTAATAGTGCGTAATGCATTACCATGACCATTACTGATTAGTACGTACCTCATAATCATCGAACCGATGAAAAATATCGCCAATGCACAAATAAATTTGGTTTTCCCCGAAAAAGGTGCCAACGAAAGGACAAACAGTACAAGAGGGAATAAGAAGTAGAACCATTCTTCAATACACAAACTCCACGCAACTACATAAAACTCCCAATAAAAGTTTGTTAGGTTTTGCCCGAACCATAAATAATCAGTCAGCCTCGATAGCGCCGGTACTCCTTGCTTGTTTATGTAGGCCACTCCTATGGCGAATAAAAAGAACAGGTAATAGTTAGGCAGGGTACGCCACCACCGGCGCGACCAGAAATTAAAGATACGTTTAAAGCTACACCGGCCCCCTTCTGAGAAACTGCGCCAAATAATCTGGCCGATCAAAAAGCCACTCAGCGCAAAAAACAATTCTACACCCCAAAAACCCAGGTTACCGAACGCTGACTGTACAAAGTGCGACACGACGACCATACTTATGGCCAGTGCCCTTGCCAGGTCAAGTCCGAAATTTCTGTAATTACTCATTCTTGTTTATTAATATCAGGTTATTTTTCATATTTCAGGCAAGCCCTGGCAAATTCTTGTCCATATACCGTCCACGGTCTCAACCGGGCAGTTTGCATCGCTTCCGATCCTATTTCTTTAATAATCTCCGGTTTCAGCAACAGTCGTTCGATTGCATCTTTTAAGGCCGTTGTTGAGCCGGCTTGCACCAGCCAGCCATTCTCATCATGCCTGATCAGGTCCGGGCCAGCGGTCCTATCAGTAGTGATCACCGGCGTCCCCTGCGACATTGCCTCCGTTATCACTAATCCAAACCCTTCAAACAGCGATGGGAATATCAGCACGTCGTGTCCCCGCATTACTTTTAATATTTCACTATGAGGCAGGCTAGGTATCCATTTATGCCTGGTTAAAGCTTCGTTTAAGGCAGTACAATCACTTGTAGCTTTATGGCCAACAACAGTGAGCTCAACTTTATTACCTAAGGCTTCAACGGCGGCAAACATATCGGCAATACCTTTGCGCTGCGAAAGCCCGCCTACAAAAAGCAATTTCAATGGTGAGTTTCCTATCGTACGATAGTCTCGTCTTTCCACAACCTGCGGAAACCCGTAAGGAATCACTTCAACCGGCCCCAATTTTCCTGGAAAATCTTTCAAGGTGCTGGCGGTAAAACTGCTGGCTACAAATATGACATCTGCCAGGCTCAATTCTTCGTCTTTATTGGCAAGCTTGCTTTCCGAATCTTTAAAATTGGTGAGCGTAGCAGCCCAATCGGGCCAGCGTTCAAGCTCTTTACCAAGCAGGCTCCTTGCACTGTGCCAATAGCCAATAGGTAAATCGTAAATACACTTTATTCCCAATTGCTTTGCCGCCCTGAATGTGTACAAAGCGCCATCTTCGTAAGCATAAACCGCGTCTGGCCTATTCTTTTTTAATTTATTTGCGATTTGCTTGTCCAGATTCCGGTAAACAGCATCTACGCTGAACAACCCTGTTTCGTGCCTGGTAAATTTTTTAAACCCGGCTTTTGCCGCGGCCATACGCCCAAGCTCGTGCAATGGCCATGTTTGCGTATAGGGTTGCAGGATAGGGTTATACTGTCGGCGTCTAAATTCGGCAAATGGGCCAATGCTACTTAACTTATCAAAAGTATTGCCCGGAAAGGTTGCCACTGTTGTACCTACACCTGCGAGCATATCGGCACGAGCAAGCCCTTCGGATGCTGCCCTGAAAAATGAATTGCCTGTGGGGTGAGAGATCAGAACTTTCACAGCGATCTATTTATAGGTATGTAATTCCTTTAACAATATCTCTCGGCCGGTAATTTTATCGGCATATTTGTCAGCATTCTTTTTTGCAAGGAGCTTAAAAACCACCTGCTCACCCATAAGCCTCAGCTTAAAAGCAAGTTTTGCCAGTTTAGGTAACATAACCATACCATTTTTACGGAGCAAGGCCCATCTGCTTCTGTAAAATAACAGCACCCGTTTGTGATTAATCTTGTACGAGTTACCTCCTTTATGGCTAATGATGATCTCTTTAGTAAACAACAATTTCCATTTTGAGCGATGTATGCGCATGCTGATATCGATATCCGAATCAAGCACCGCAAAGTTTTCCGCATCAAGGTAATCCATATCGATCAAACATTGTTTGGTAAAACTAACCGCGCAAGAGTATGGTATAATATTTTTATTGCGCCAAAACC
>Ga0157372_10001064_pt1 | contig 30014 bp, 22 predicted proteins | sample C55metaG_FD_115307 | JGI IMG/M metagenome (GOLD analysis project Ga0157372, IMG submission 115307) | Corn rhizosphere microbial communities from Kellogg Biological Station, Michigan, USA - C5-5 metaG | ecosystem: Host-associated > Plants > Roots > Rhizosphere > Soil | place: USA: Michigan...
CGGCATGGCAGCAAACACGTTTGATCCTTTTGTATAAATCCCTTTAAAAACCCCGGCATGAAAATAGGCGTCAAACCTGGCCAGCCCGGCGGTATTGCCCATGGTTAACGGAATAAAATGAAACCCGTGATATTGAACAAACCAGGGTGGTGCGGCAGGGTATGCGTAGTAAACTATAAAGCCCAGGATATTCACCAAAACAAACGTTAACGAAAAATTGAGGAACTGTTTTTTGTTTTTGAAGAACAGGTAAGCAGCAAAACCCAGCGGCACAGGGATCCAGCATAAATAGAATAAGCCCGATAACACATCAATAAAAGTGTTGCTGTTGGCCAGCCAGTATTCATTGGGTGTAAGCAGTTTGCCGTTAAAATGAATGCCGAACAGGTGTTTCTCTGCATTATAGAGCTCGGCAATATGTACGGGGTTGTAATTATAATTGGGGAAGGCCTTCATGTAATCAAAAACAATCCAGTACACTATGAAAATAGTGAAGCCTAATATAAACTTGCGGGTTATTGCCGATGCATAGAATAACACATTGAAAATAACTACCAGCGTAAGCTCATCTGGTTTATAACCAATAAGGAAAGTTGAAAACGCCAGGTAAGCAATGGAAAGCAGTGAAACAATAATTATCGACCGGATATTTACTGTTACGCCTGTATTGGCATTGGTCATTGCTGTTTTTTTAAGAAATCTGAACGGAAAATTTTATCCCAGAAAGGTGAACTCACACCATAGCCTTTTTCAGGATCCTGGTAGTGGTGCAGCATATGGTGTTGTTTTATTTTTTTGAACAAGCCGCTTTTAAAATTAAAATGGTGCATGGCATAGTGCGATATGTCATAAAACAGGTAGCCCAAAATAAAGCCCGGAAAAAAGCCCCAGATGTAGTTTACAGGCAATAACCATTTAAACAAAAAGAAAAAGCCTGTAGCCAGCGGAATGCTTAATGACGGGGGCAATACCAAACGTTTGGCATCGCTCGGATAATCATGATGCACGCCATGCATGATAAAATGCAGACGTTGTGCCCATTCCAGTTTTTCGCTTGGCTGATAGTGGAAAACAAAACGGTGCATGATGTATTCGGTGATGGTCCAGATGAAGAGGCCGAAAATAAACAGGCCAAGATATGTTAATACATCCAATCCCAGGTCAAAGAATTTATAGCTGCAATATCCAATAACGGGTACAAAAATATATAGAGGTACGGTATAGTGTACCTTTGATAAGCCTTCTAAAAAGTCGCTCTTAAACATTCGCACCGATTCCTGCGAGTTGGATATATATTTCTTTTTCATTGTTATAATCAGGGTTTAAAATGTTTTACGATCTCTCTGCCTGTTTATGGTGTTAAAATTATTCAGAATGGCTGGCCTTAAACCAGCAAAAGGCAATTTTAGCAAAGATATTGCTAAGCGTAAATGCCTTTATTTTATTGTTACGAAGATATGATATTTGTTGCTAAGTCTTAAGCCTAAAGTTCGCAGTCTTAGGAGAAGTAATTCAACGTCCTCGTTTAAGACTTTTGACTTAGAACTACAGCCTTACTTACCTTCTTCCTCTTCCAGTTTAATTAAAGCTTTTTTAGCTTCTCTTAGCCTGTTAAAAGCCGTAATATTGGTTAAAACGGCAAGTATTACCAATGGGATAGTAAATATCGATATGGTTTCAAATACATGAAATTTGATGCCGGGAACAAATAATTTATAGTTACCGCCGATGTATTGAGCTACTATGCCCGATAAAGCTGCGCATAAGCCGATAGTTACTACACGTTCAGGTCTTTGCATTAAGCCGCCTTTAATTTCAACACCCAAACCTTCGGCACGTGCACGTACATAACTAACCATCATTGAGCCAATCAGTGCTATAAAGGCGGCTATCGAGCTCAGGAAATAGTGATGTGCTACCAGGTAATAGCAAATGCCCAGGAACATGATCAATTCGCTGTAGCGGTCAAGTACGGAATCATACAAAGCACCAAAGGTTGATTTCATATTGCCTAAGCGGGCTACCTGACCGTCAAGCATATCAAATAAGCCTGCAAAAAGGATGAGGCCGCCGGCCCAGCCAACATAGCTCAGGTCGCCGCGGTTACCTTCTTCGGCACCTAAAATAAATATCCCTGCAACGCCTACATTAAGTACAAAACCTATGGTAGTAACTGCATTGGGGGTTAAGCCTATTTTTATAAGGATCTTCACAAACGGATCAATAACCTTATATATCCCTAACTGTAGGTTGGTTCTGAATGATCTCCTAAGTGTTGTTGTTTGCTGTTCCATTTTTCTCTCTGCTTATTTAGGTGCAATGATTAAAAGTCGAATTTAACCCTTGTGCGCAGGCCCCATTGGGCAACGTTTGGCTGGTCAAGGTAGTTAAAGCGCCTCACAAAATCTATGCGTATAAATTTAAATATATTTTCAATACCAACACTACCCTCAACATAAGGCGTTTTGCCCAATGTATAAGTAATCGGCACGCCATCAGTGCCAACGGGTAATTGATATAATGACGGATGTATCGAAGGATTGTTTTGATCAGACAGGCCGCCGTATAGTACTTTTAACGATGCGGTTTCGCGCCATTTCAATTTCTTTAGCAAAGGTATTTTATTAAAGAAGAAACCGCTGAAGTGCTGATCTATCCTGAAGCTGGCATATTTATCACTCACAAACTCCAAAAAATTCATTAAGTTGTATGAGTCGAGGTCATACGCGTAAGTTTGGTTAGCCCTGTGTATGGTTAATAAAGGGTACGGCACCGAACCAAAGATTTTACCTGCCGAAACATTAATATCCGCATAACCTAACTGCGAAAAATAGAAACGTTTATCGGCACGGAAGTCAAGCTTTTGATAATTGTATTCGCCGGCAAATAAGCCTTTAATACCTTGAGCATAATCAAGTTCAAAGGCCGGGTATTTGTTAGGGATAGGGATGCGATAGATCTTGCCCTGGTAAAACTGCTCATGAGGTGCCCAGCGGATACTTCCGGTAAGCTCGGTGGTGGTTAAATGATGGATAGAATTTGGCAGATCATTAACAATATTATCAAAATATAATGATCCCGCCGGCTCTTGGGTCCATTTTTTGAAGCCCGCGGCAAACGAAAGATGGCTTTCCAGTTCGTGTAAATAATCAAACCTGTAAAAATCGTTATAAAGGAACTTATCGTTCACACCACGCTTAAACGATAACAGGAAATTATCCTCCTGCACAAACTGCAGGCTTGCGCCAGGGATTTTGGTATCACGCTGAAAACTTGCCCTAATATAGTTTTGAGGGAAACGATAGATAGATTTATTATTAATGGAGTAGGTTGCACTTAAAAAGTACTTCCAGCGCTCGTCTTTAAAACCATAAGCTGCATAAGTTTCAAAATAATAACGTTTGCTTAATTCGGGTGTTGTACGGCCGCCTACACGTAAACGGAAACCTTCAACCGGGTTAAAGCTGTAAAATGTGTTGGCAGGACCTAACTCAAATTTACCAAAGCCTTTATAGCCTGCAAGCAGGAGCGTTGCTATATCAACCGTACGTTTAAACGAAGGCATATTACGCAAGCTGTCGATGTTTTTATAAACCTTTGATTCGGCAAGCGTTAAAGTATCCGGCCTGTTTTCCTGCCAGAAGGATTCGGGGCGATGTTTCACTTCATCGCTTAATTCAGCATATGGCGATCCCTGGTAAGTTGTATCCGGCCGGGGTTTGTTAACCACGTAATTGCTGTAGGTTATGGCCCGGATACCAAATAAACCACTCTTTGCATCTTTTTTGGAAGCGCCAAAATCTGCAATGGTAGTACTTTTGCTCAGATGATATCGGCCATCGGGGTTTTGCTGAAACTCCAGGTTAACAGTCATCGACCTGATAAAGTTGATGTTGATATGTTTATTAATGGTCAGGTCGCACTTTTGTACAGCGTAGTTACCATCAAGCGTGATGTAGATACTACCCTCAAAAAGTACGTCGGTTGTATTGCGGGGGGTAAAGTCAAGCTTAACCAGTTTGTTGTTATGTGCGTCAACAATGGTATCGGCAATAAAGTATTTGTAATAGTTCGGCGAGTTGTCAGATATCGGGCTAAGAAACTGGCTTGTTATCAAAAATACGTTGTTGGTATAAATATCAACCTTGTTGTATAAGTGTTTGAAATATTGGGTAAGCCCTTCATTATCGATACCCGCACCGTAGTTAACACTTTTTTGGCCGGTTATATCTTCCCTTGTTTTTTCGGGGTTTTTACGGTAATAAACCTGCTGCAGCTTTTCATCAAGATAAATAGGCAACAATGATTTGCCTGGTACCAATGAGCTATCGCGGTTATCTAAAATGAACTTATACTTGCGAAAGAATTTCCTGTCCGAAAACTGGGCGGATACATTGCTTAGTGCAAACATCATTTTATCATACTCCTTGTATTCAACATAGTTGTATGCTTCGGGACGGTTCTTTTCTTTATTTTCGATAACCTTACGGATCAGCTCAACAGCGGGGTTGTCTTTATTACGGTACTTAGGTTTTTTGCCCGATTTTACCACAACCTCGTTAAGTTGCTGAGAAGCGGGGAACATCTTTACATTGATAACCTGCTCTTTACCGGGAACAACAGCTAAAAAAGCATCTTTATAGCCTAAAAATGAAATTTTGATTTGTTTATATTGCTGATTGTTTGTAGCCAGGCGATATTTGCCATTAACATCTGTAGTGGTACCGGTAGTGCTGCCCGTAAAAGAAATACTAACAGAAGGCAGGGTTTGTTTATTACCTGCATCGGTAACAGTACCCGTTATTACCGTTTGCTGCGCATATAATGCCGAAGCAGAGAAGAACAGTATTAAGAAAAATAAGCTTTTATAAAATTTTTTACAATCCATGTACTTTGTGCATTGTGCAAATACAAACTTCTTTTTTCGGCTTAACACTTTTATTATCGGATAAAGAGGTATGTATCAGTTATTCAAATATTTTTGGCAGATTAATTATGCCCGCCTCCGTATGTTTTTCATTGTTCTGCCGCTTAATCTCTCTACACTTACCTTGTTTTGTACACTCCCGGCAGATGGTTATTACGGAGTTTACAATTAACAGGCCAAAGGTAAAAAAAATCACTACAGACTAATGTGGTCAAAAAGTCAAATATTGTTTACAGCTTTTATGCTATGATATTACTGTAATTATAACTAAACTCAAACAACGGCTTGGCCGGTTAGTTGGTATTACGGTTGTTTGCTGTTAGTTACATAAGAAATTAGGTAACTATCTGATAATTAGATATTATTTGCCATTTTTGATTGTTAGAAAGAAGCCGTTTAGGTTATAAATAACATTATTTAACAAATTAACATTAGCGCCAATAAGACTATTGCTTTAAAATAATGTTACTTGCGTATGATCATTTTTACCTGATAAAAACAAAACAGCCGTAAAGCAGGGTTTGGTCGCTTACGGCTGTTTTGACGGTATTTGGTAATTTAACGATTATTCGGTCGCGAACATATCGTCATAATAATCCAAACCAAGGTGGGTGATCAGGTCTTCGCCCATCAGGTAACGAAGGGTATTCTCCAATTTGATCAGTTGTTTAAAGATGTCATTTTCTGCATGCAAACCCGGTGCAGTTTGAGGCGATTTCAGGTAGAATGACAGCCATTCCTGGATACCGCTCATGCCGGCACGTTTAGCCAAATCGCAGAAGATAGCCAAATCAAGCGCGATAGGGGCAGCAAGGATTGAGTCGCGGCAAAGGAAGTTGATCTTAATCTGCATTTTGTAGCCTAACCAGCCAAAAATATCGATGTTATCCCAGCTCTCTTTGTTATCACCATGCGGAGGGTAGTAGTTGATACGGATTTTGTGGTAGATGTTACCATAAAGTTCCTGGTTATCTTCCGGTTTGAAAATATCTTCCAATACACCCAGTTTTGATACTTCTTTAGTTTTGAAGTTATCCGGATCGTCAAGAACCCAGCCATCGCGGTTACCCAAAATGTTGGTCGAGAACCAGCCATGCACACCTAATGAACGCGCTGCCAAACCTGGGGCCAATACTGTTTTCATTAAAGTTTGACCTGTTTTGAAATCTTTACCAGCAATCGGGGTTTTGGTTAATTTGGCCAGTTCGATTAAAGCAGGGATATCAACTGTTAAGTTAGGGGCGCCATTAGCAAAAGGAACACCTAATTTTAAAGCCGCGTAAGCATAGATCATGCTTGGAGCGATCAGCTTGTCGTCATTTTTCAATCCTTCTTCAAAAGCGGCTAATGACTGGTGTACAGCAGATGCTTCATAATAGATCTCGGTTGAACCACACCATACCAACACAACCCTGTCAAGACCATTAGCCTCTTTAAAGTTTTTGATATCTTCCATTACCTGCTCGGCAAGTTCAAGCCTGGTTCCGGTTTTAACGTGGGTGCCATCAAGGTTTTTAGCGTAGTTTTTATCAAACGCGGCTTTCATTGGCTTTATAGCTTCCAATTCGGCTTTAACCGAATGTAAAAGTCCTGCTTCCAATACCTGTGCGTTTGAGGCAGCTTCAAATACGTTATCTTCATAAACATCCCAACCGCCAAATACGATGTCGTTTAAATCGGCTAAAGGAACAAATTCTTTAATTTTCGGGTTACGGTTTTCGGTTCTTTTTCCTAAACGTATGTGGCCCATTTGAGTAAGGGAGCCAATTGGCTGCGAGATGCCTTTTTTAACGGCCTCTACGCCGGCAATTAAGGTAGTTGCTACGGCGCCTAACCCGGGGATCAGGATGCCAAGCTTACCTTTAGCAGGTGTAATGTTGATTTTCATTTATGTTACTATTATTTATTTCAAATTAATTGGTTAAAGCCATTTGTTGGCTTTATACCATTTTAGCGTTTCGGCCATGCCGCTTTGCAGATTGTATAAAGGATAAAAACCCAGGTCGGATTTAGCTGCTTCAATATCGCAATTCCAGTTAATGGCGGTCAGTTCATTAAGCTTTTCGATATTCAGCACTGCAGCTTTGTTGCTCAAAGAACTTATTTTTTCAGATACTGCTGCAATCATTTTAACAAAATTTACAGGCAGATGAAACTTTAGCGTTTTTAGCATTAATACATCTTTGGTGATGGTGCCTAACTCATAACGGTTATAAAAATTACCATCGCTCAGGTTATATGTCTTGTTATTGCCACCGTATAAAGCCTTGATACTTGCTTTGGCCAGGTCTTTAACATATATAAAGCTGAGTTTTTGCTGCGCCTTGCCTATATAGGGCTCAATGCCCTTCACTATCTGTTTAAAAAATATAAATATGCCGGTGTCCCTTGGTCCGTAAACCGCGGTAGGTCTTAGTATGGTATAATTCAGGCCGCTCACCGTTTTTAATTTCTGTTCTGCAAGCAATTTGCTCCTGCCATATGCTGTAACAGGGTGCGGAGGGGTTGCTTCGGTTATGGTGCCGGTTAGCGTATTAAGCGGCCCAACCGAAGCCAGGCTGCCAATAAGTACAAACTTTTTTAAATCGGGGCAAGCTTCATAAGCCGCCGAAGCAAGGTTATGGGTATATGTAGCATTGATCCGGTTATATTCGGCTTCGGAGCGGGCACTGGTTACACCTGCCGCGTGGATGATATAATCGGGCTTTATCTCGGCCAGTTGCTTCTTTAATGTTTCCTTATTGTTAAATTCGGGATAGATATATTGGATATCTAAATCGTTTAAGTGACTTATTACACTGCTTTTTCTGATGGCTATAAAAACCTCCAGATTGTTTTGTAAGGCCTCTTCAATCAAATGATATCCAACAAATCCGCTTCCACCGGTTATTAAAACCCGCTCCCTCATATCGCTTTTTGATATAACCTGTATTTTTTATAAGGATCGCCCTTTATAGCTTCAATGGCACGGTTCATCATATCGTTGTTCTCCAGTGTCCAGCCGGCTTCGGCATGTTTATAACCCTTTGCCTTATATTCCTTTATGATGGTGCCATATAAACAGGCCTCGATACCCATTTTGCGGTAATCTTCAATAACACCGAGGGCATAAATACGGATACCGGTAATGCTTTTTTTGCCGAACAGTAATTTGAAAATACCGGTTGGCAACAAGCGACCGCGTTTTATTTTTTTGAAGATGTCATTATAGTCGGGCAGGGCCAGGCCAAAGGCAACTATCTTACCGCGCTGCTCGGCCACGATGGCAAAATCAGGATCGAGGATCAGTTTAAGATCTTTGGCCAGGTAATCGTACTCTTCGTTGGTCAGGGGCACAAAACCGGTGTTTTTGTCCCATGCTGAGTTATACACTTCGCGCAGTTTGGCGGCTTCCTCCTTGAAATTTTTAAGGTTGATCTTACGAATAACTATATCGTTTCGCTTTAACCGCTCTTCAAGCGCGTTTAATAAACGTACTGATTTATCATCATAAGCTTGTCCGTCCCAGTGCCAGGCAATCAGATCGACATCTTTAGCAAAACCAAAATTTTCGACCAGATTAGCGTAATAAGCAAAGTTATAGGTGTTCATCAGGAACGGTGAACTATCAAATCCCTTTATTAATAAACCGCAAGGCTCATTGGTTGAAAAGTTGGTAGGGCCTAATAATTTGCCGGTAACGCCTTTTTCTTTAAGCCATTTGGTAACGGTTTCAAAAAGCAGGTTAGATACCGCCGTATCGTTAATACAATCAAAAAAGCCAAAAAAGCCATCGTTAACGTGGCTGTATTCGTTATGGCCGTTATTAAGGATCGCGGCTATCCGGCCAACAATTTTATCGCCATCATAAGCTAAAAAGGGTTGTACGGTATTGTGTTTATGGAAGGGATGTTTGGTTAAGAGGTCCCTTTGGGCAATAAACAACTCCGGAACATAGTAAGGATCGTCCTTGTACAGGTCATGCGGGAAATCAATAAACGAAGCCAGTTCTTTTTTTGATTTAACCGTTACTATTGTAATCATGTGTGGTAAATGATTGAATAAAGCAAATTGGTATGCTTTAAAATAAAAAGTGCATTTAGCTTACCTTAATTAAAAAGCAGCTAAATGCACCTCAGGTTTCTTCATTATATTTTTTCTTTAACAGAAGCGGTTACACCAACTTCTTTAAAGGCTTTTGACAGTTTTTCAACGGCTTCGTCAATTTGCTCAAAGGTATGGGTAGCCATCAATGAGAAACGAAGCAGTGACGAATCGGAAGGAACGGCAGGGGATACAACCGGGTTAACAAATACACCTGAAGCTTGCAGGTGTTTGGTAACCGCGAAAGTTTTTTCGTTATCACGAACGTAGATCGGCAAAATAGGGCTTTCGGTAGGGCCAAGGTCAAAGCCTTCTTCCAGCAAAAGTTTCATGGCATAATTGGTGTTATCCCATAATTTCTCGATACGCTCCGGTTCTGATTCAATGATATCTAATGCGGCAATTACGCTGGCTACAGAGCCCGGAGGCATACTTGCGCTAAACATCAATGAACGTGCGCGGTGTTTGATATAATCAATAGTGTCCTGATCGCTGGCGATGAAACCACCTAACGAGGCTAATGATTTACTGAAGGTACCCATGATCAGGTCAACTTCATTGGTAAGGTTAAAGTGTGAGGCGGTACCTGCACCCTTATCACCAATTACACCAAGGCTGTGGGCATCATCAACCATGATATTGGCACCGTAAGTATCGGCAAGCTCAACAATCTTAGGCAATTTAACAATGTCGCCTTCCATGCTAAAAATACCGTCAACAGCGATAATCTTCACGGCATCTTCAGGAAGTATGCTTAACTTGCGCTCCAAATCGGCCATATCGTTATGGGCGTACTTGATCACTTTTGAAAACGACAGGCGGCTGCCGTCAATGATACAGGCATGGTCATACTCATCAAGTATGATATAGTCATTCCGGCCGGTAACGCACGAAAGTACACCAAGGTTAACCTGGTAACCTGTGCTGAATAAAACAGTAGCTTCTTTGCCTACATAGTTAGCAAGCCTGTTTTCAAGCTCAATGTGGATATCAAGTGTACCGTTCAAAAAACGTGAACCGGCACAGCCTGTGCCATATTTGTCAATTGCTTTTTTTGAAGCTTCTTTGATTTTTGGATGATTGGTAAGGCCTAAGTATGAGTTAGAACCAAACATTAATACCCGCTTGTTGTCAATAATTACCTCAGTGTCTTGTGCAGACTCAATAGGCCTGAAATAAGGATATAACCCCCGTTCACGCAGCATATTTGCTACTTGAAACTGAGCGATTTTCCCATGTAGTTTTTTAACCATGTATATTAACTCTGCTTAAATTTTGTGTAAAAATACCATGAATAAGCATATAACTTATACGGTGTGTGTAAATTTTTTTAAAATAATGCCTATTAACGTATCAATACTACTTAAGAAGCACACAAATTCTTACACGGCAAATTAATTAATTTTTTTGTTTATATCGAGCCTATTATTTTCATTTTTTTGTCAAAAGCCCAAAAAGCTGATACTATCCCGTGTTTTTGTAATTTTTTACGTAAAATTCTTGTTCGTGATTTTAAATTAGTAATATTAATTACATATTCGCATTCTCCGTAACAATCTTGCACTAATTATAAAATTTTTCTTATAATTTTTGCCTGATATACATTGTTATTTATAGCTACCCTATGAAAAAACACAAGTACTTTTTGGCGCTTCTTGTACTTAATTTAACATTGAATTTACATAGCAATAGTTATGCCCAAACTGCCGCTGATAGTATAAGCGGACCGGTTTCCCTAAAACAGGCTATTGACTTTGCCTTGCGTAACCAACCAACAGTAAGGCAGGCTTCCATTGATGAACAGATCAATGAGCGTGATATTAGAATTGGCCTGTCGGCCTGGCTGCCTCAGGTGAACGGCTTGGGCCTTTATAATTATTACTATAAGGGCAGCCCGCAGGCTGGTGCCTCCGGTGCTAACATCCCCAGCAACGCGGGCAGTATCCGTAACCTTTCAACCCTGGGTGTCACAGCCTCACAGGTATTATATAACAACGATGTATTTCTTGCTTCAAGGGCGAAAAGATATTCGCGCGAGTACTATAAGCAGAACACCTTGAGCAGCCAGATTGATGTAGTAAGTGATGTAAGCAAAGCTTTTTTTGATGTTTTACTATCCGGCAAACAACTTGACATTACTAATGAGGACATCATCAGGTTGCAAAGAAGCCTGAAGGATGCCAAAAGCAGGTATACCGCCGGTGTATCCGATCCTACGGATTATAAGCAGGCAACCATCGCTTTAAATAATTCATTGGCTACCCGTAAACAAACCGAAGAAGCCATCAAAAGTAAAACGGCTTTATTAAAACAGATCATGGGCGTAGGCGCAGCTACACGGTTAAGCCTTTCTTATGATTCGAGCCGGTATGAGCAGGAGGCCAGTATTGATACTTTGCAATCGCTCAATGTAAATAACCGGATCGAATACCGTTTGCTTGAAACAACAAAGGCACTCAATAATCTCAACGTAAATTACTACCGCTTTGGGTTTTTGCCTTCATTATCAGCGGTAGGGAGTTACCAGCATGCATACTTCAGTCATGATTTAGGTGATTTGTATAATAAATCTTTCCCTACAGGTTATGTTGGCTTAACACTGGCTGTACCTATTTTCCAGGGGACGAAGCGCCTGCAAAACCTCGCTAAAGCCAGGTTGCAGGTTGAACGTACCGACCTGGACCTGATAAACACAAAAAATAGTATTTATACGGAGTACACCCAGACATTGGCGGCATATAAAAGCAATTATACCAGCTATCAGCTCATTCGCGAAAATGTAACACTGGCAAAAGATGTATATAAGGTGGTAAGCCTGCAATACCGCGAGGGAGTAAAAACTTACCTCGACGTAATTGTATCGCAGGCAGATCTGCGTACTGCCGAACTGAGCTATTATAATGCCCTGTTCAATTTGCTCAGCAGTAAAATTGACCTGCAGAGGGCCCTTGGAATCCTGCCTGTTCAGCAACCATAAGATATCGTTATAAAAAAATAAAAACTACAGCAACACACGAACAACCTATTCTACATGAAACATACATATATATATTGGTTAGCCCCTGCAGCACTTTTAACATGGGCATCATGCGGTAAACCTAAAAAGGGCGGGCCGGCGGCCATGCCCCCAACACCAGTATACCTTGCCGACGCTAAAACAGCCGAAGCAGTATACTATGATAAATACCAGGGTATTGTGGTTTCGGTGAACACTGTCGAACTGCGCAGCCAGGTACCGGGTTTTGTAACGGGTATATTTTTTAAAGAGGGTGATGTTGTGCAAAAAGGCAAAGTATTGTATGAAATAGATAAACGCAAATACCAGGCTGCTTTTGACCAGGCCAAAGCTAATGTGCTAAGCGCCGAGGCCAATTTGGTTAAAGCGCAAAAAGACATTGACAGGTATAACATGCTGCTTAAGAGCGATGCGATTGCCCGTCAGACAGTGGATCAGGCACAGGCTACTTACGAAACTAATAAAAGCCAGGTTGCTGTAGCCAAAGCCGCGCTTGAGTCGGCCCGTACCGATTTATCATATGCCACCATTACCGCGCCTTTTACGGGGCGAATAGGGATCTCGCAGGTGAGGCTTGGAACACAGGTAGCAGCAGGAACCACATTGATGAACACCATATCGGCCGAGCACCCCATAGGTGTTGATGTGGTGATCAATGAGCAGGATATCAACCGCTTTTACGGTCTGCAAAAATCAAGTACCGACAGTACCTTTAAATTGGTGCTGCCCGACGGAAGCAAATACAACAAAACAGGTAAAGTACTGGCGATTGACAGGGGCGTGAGCAATCAAACCGGCAGCATTAGGGTGAGAATCCAGTTTCCGAACGAGGATGACGTGCTGAAGGATGGCATGAGCTGCGTTTTGCAGGTGTTGAACAGCCAATCGGGCGAGCGGGTGCAGATTCCGTTTAAAGCGGTGACCGAGCAAATGGGCGAGTTTTTTGTTTTCGCAACAAGAGATACCGTTGTTAAAGACACAGCTGCCGATAAAACGGTTAAGGACAGGCGTGATACAATTGCAAAACAGGTGAAGGTGAAATTAGGGCCGCGTATTAACAGCGATGTAGTGATAATGGATGGCATAAAACAAGGCGATAAAGTAATTACCGATGGTTTTCAGCGTTTGCGCGATGGTGGTAGGGTCACTACCGGAACAGCCGCGCCGGCAGGAGCAGCACCCAAAAAATAAATTTATATCAACAGGAAAAATTTTAAGCCGAAGAAGGGGTGCATCTACCCTGGAAAACTTAATATAGAGAAAGAATGATCGCAGATACTTTTATAAAACGACCGGTTACCGCCATTGTAATATCCCTGGTGATATTAATAGTGGGTATCCTGTCAATAACCAGCCTGCCAATAGGCCAGTACCCCGATATTACACCGCCTACCGTATCTGTAAGCGGTACTTATACCGGCGCCGACGCGTTAACGGTTGAACAAACAGTAGCTACGCCGGTTGAGGTACAGGTGAACGGTGTACCGGGCATGACTTACCTGCAAAGTAACAGCAGCAGCAACGGGCAAATGAGCATGACTGTTAACTTTGACGTAGGTACTGATATCAACATCGCTGCCCTCGACGTGCAAAACCGTGTGGGCATCGCCCTTCCAACCTTACCGCAGGAGGTACAGCGTTTGGGTATGGTAGTGCGTAAACGTAACCCGAGTATATTAATGCTTGTGGCTATGTACAGCCCTAATGGCAGCCACGATGTCACTTTCACCGATAACTATACCAACGTATTTATAAAAGACGCTATTTTACGCACCAAAGGTGTGGGCGACGTTGTTACCCGTGCCGACGATTTTAGTATGCGCCTCTGGCTTAATCCCGACAAGCTTGCCGCCTTAGGCATGAGCGCTGCCGATGTAACTACGGCACTGCAGGAACAAAACGCGCAGGTAGCTGCCGGTACGGTAGGTGCAACACCGCAATTAAAAGGACAAACTTTTGAGTATTCGGTAATTGTAAAAGGTCGTTTAAGTAAACCCGAAGAGTTTGGAAATGTTGTTGTTAAAACCCAGCCTAACAATGGCGGAGTAGTACACCTTAAAGATGTTGCCAGGATTGAACTTGGTAAATTCAACTATTCAGGTAACTCGTTTGTTGATGGCAAGAGGGCATCTTACCTGCTGGTTTATCAGGCCCCGAACAGTAACTCGCTCCAAACAGCCGACAATGTGTATGCTACCATGGAAGAGCTAAAAAAGAGCTTTCCCAAGGATATTGACTACGTGGTGCCTTTTGAAGCTGTAACCGTTGTAAAAGTGTCGGTAAGCGAAGTGGTCGAAACGCTTTTGATAGCACTTGCACTGGTAATTATAGTGGTATTCCTGTTTTTACAAAGCTGGCGTACAACGCTCATCCCTGTATTAGCCATCCCGGTGTCTATTATCGGTACGTTTATCTTTTTTATTCCGCTTAATTTTACGATCAATACATTAACACTGTTTGGTTTTGTACTGGCTATTGGTATTGTGGTGGATGATGCCATTGTAGTGGTGGAAGCAGTTCAGCATTATATGGACGAAGAGGGCATGACACCTAAAGAAGCTACCAAGCATGCTATGGCTGATATTTCGGCGCCGGTAATTGCCATTGCCCTGATCCTTGCGGCAGTATTTGTGCCGGTAGGCTTTGTACCGGGTATAGTAGGGCGGTTGTATCAACAGTTTGCTATCACCATTGCTATATCGGTATTGATCTCGGCTTTTGTGGCGCTGTCATTAACTCCGGCATTGTGCACCTTATTATTAAAACCACACAAGATCGATGAGAAATCGGGCGGATTGGATAGGTTCTTCTTTAAGTTTAATACATGGTTTACCCGGGTAACCGGCAAGTATCGTAATACAGTTGATAAGAGCATTAAGAATTCAAGATACGTAATCATTGTACTGGTGTGTATTATTATTGGCGCCATATTGTTGTTCAGAAGCAAACCATCAGGGTTTATTCCGCTGGAAGACGATGGCCGTGTTTATATCACCTTTGATTTGCCCGAAGCCTCATCAACCGGCCGTACTGTTGATGTGTTACATAATATGATGAAAACGCTTGATAGCGTACCCGAAATAGCCCACTATGCAGCTTTGGGAGGGTTGAATGCCATCAGCTTTGCAAGTAAATCAAATAGTGCAACCATATTTGTGCAACTTAAGCCCTGGGATGAGCGTAAACAAAAATCGCAGCAGATAACTGCGCTTGTTGCAAGGCTGAATCAAAAACTTGGTAAGTATAAGGAGGCTAACGTGGTAGTGATCCAACCGCCGGCAATTCCGGGTTTGGGTAGTACAGGTGGTTTTTCATTTATATTAGAGGAGAAACAGGCCGGCGGGGATATCAAGGTATTTGAAAAAACACTTCGTTCGTTTTTGGGGGCCATTAATCAGCGTAAAGAAATTGCAAGGGCGTTCTCTTTCTTCACGGCAAGTACGCCAGCTTACCAGTTAACTGTCGACAGGGAGAAAGCCAAAAAGCTGGGTGTAGCTATATCTGATATCAACAACGCGCTGCAAACGTATTTAGGTAGTACCTATATCAACGATTTTACCATTTATGGGCGTAATTTCAGGGTGGTGGCCCAGGCCGATACCAGCTACCGTACCAATGTGCAAAACATAGGACAGTATTTTGTTCGTAACTCTGCCGGTGCCATGGTGCCGCTGAGTACATTAACATCATACAAAGTAATAGAAAACTCGCCACTGATATCGCACTATAACCTGTTCCGTTCGGCCGAGATCAATGGTAGTACCAAACCCGGCTACAGCAGTGGTGACGCTATTACCGCCCTGCGGGAAACAGCCGCGCAGGTGTTGCCGCAAGGTTATGGCTATGAGTTTTCGGGCCTGAGCCGTGAGGAATTATTGTCGGGCTCTAAAACGGTTTACATCTTTGCATTGTCAATCGGGTTCGTGTTCCTGTTCCTGGCGGCATTGTATGAGAGTTGGTCGGTGCCGTTCTCCGTATTATTATCAGTACCGTTGGGTGCATTTGGGGCTATCCTTTTTCTTACTTTCTGGCCCGATCTGACCAATAACGTATATGCACAAATTGGTTTGATAACGCTGATAGGCCTGGCGGCCAAAAACGCCATCCTGATTGTGGAGTTTGCCAAAGAACGTGTAGACTCTGGTATGGAGTTAGAGAAAGCGACGCTTGAAGCGGTACGCCTTCGTTTAAGACCTATTATCATGACATCCATGGCCTTTATATTAGGTGTGGTGCCGTTGATGCTCTCATCAGGTGCCGGTGCCGAAGCTCGCAAAACCATAGGTTGGACAGTGTTTGGAGGAATGCTTACTGCCACTTCCTTAGCTATCTTTATAGTGCCAGTTTTATTTTACCTGATCACCAAAATGGCTTATGGTAAAGAAAAACTTGCCGAGCTTGAAAAAAACTATGATCCTAAAAAGCACGGACCGGACGCGTAATAATTGTTAAAGTTTTGTAAAAAGAGAGGCGCAAGTCTCTCTTTTTTATTTTCCGGCAGGTTTGGTATGCTGCTATACCTGGCTATTTAACCATTTATGGGCTCGAAATTTGGTGTTAGTAGACACTTTTGATGCTTATGCAGGGCAGTTTTTAATAAAACTATTCATCATAAATTATATTAACGTTAATTATTTTGTATTAACCTTGTCACTTTAAACAATGTTGATTTTCAATTATTAAGCCGGGTGTGATTGGATTAAACGCGGTTGTATTAATAGTTCAAATAATATTTTCGATGGTAAATGATGCCAATAATGGCAAAGTATTTGTTAAGGAGGAGTTAATGCAATGGAAAATTAAAAAATGAACATTGTAGAATTTGACTAAAAAAACACAACTATGAAAACAATGACTAAAATGATAGCTTCGGCGTTTACTGCGGTGGCTATCTTTATCGGAACAAATGTTAAAGCTCAAACCACACCAGCAAATGCGTTACGCTTTGGGATAGGTTTGGAAACCGGTATACCGGTTGGTAACAATATTAGTGATTTCTCCAACTTTGAACTTGGTGGTACAGCGCGTTTGCAGTATGGTGTTTCAAACAATCTCGCTTTAACGCTTACGTCGGGTTATTATAATTTCTTTGGCAAGGATTATACGATAGATGGTCTGACCCATTCGGCGAGAGATTTAGGGCTTGTTCCATTAAAGGCCGGTATTAAAGCTTTTTTTGCAGAGAATGTTTATTTTGGAGCTGAAGTTGGTGCCGGTTTCGAAACTAAAGAGCGATTTCCCGGAGCTGAGAAACAAACTAAGCTGATTTTGTCGCCTGCAATTGGCTGGGCAAACAAAACATGGGACGTTGGCGTTCGTTACGAAAATTTTTCAGGACAGAGTAATAACTATGGCTTGGTTGGCCTGCGTGTAGCCTATGGTTTTGGGTTATAAGCTAATAACAAAGAAAGCTTTAAAAGCTCCTTATTACACATGATAAGGGGCTTTTATTTTTTATACATTTGCCACCTTGTTAACAAAGAGTTAACAGGGACTTAAATTACAGCTACATGAAAAATACGATTTCAAAAGTTATTACCGGCATATCAGTTGCCATGGCTTTGTTTACTGCTAAAGATGTTGATGCTCAAACCACCCCGGCCAATAAATGGCGTTTGGGAATAGGACTCGAAATAGGAAGGCCAACGGGAAACGCTCATGATATATCAAATTTTGAATTAGGCGGTACAGCACGTTTACAATACGGCTTAAGTAATAGTACTGCCTTAACGCTTACGTCAGGCTACTATAATATGTTCGGTAAATCCATCACGGTTCTTGATGCAACTGCGGGAGGAACAGGTGTAGAGGTAAAATCTAAAGACTTGGGCATTATACCTGTAAAGCTTGGTATAAAATCTTTTCTTGCCAATAAGTTATATTTCGGAGCCGAAGCGGGTGCCGGTTTTGAAGCGACTTCTCTTTATCCCGATGGCAGCAAGGATACCAAACTAATCCTTTCGCCAACCATTGGTTTTGCTACTAACGTAATTGATTTAGGTCTACGTTACGAAGGTTTTTTTGGACAGGGTAACAATTATGGTTTGATTGGCTTGCGGTTAGCATACGGATTTGGATTGTAATTCCTGATATAGTTAAAAAAAACCGCTTGCCAACAGCAAGCGGTTTTTTTATTTCTGAACCGGGATTTGAGGGGATTTATCAGATTTATAGGATTAATTTTGCCGTGCAGACAATTAAGATCCTGATAATCCTCAAATCCTAAAAATCAAGGTTCAGTTTATTATGCCAATTTACCCAACGCTTCTTTTAACCTTCTCATCGCTTCAATCAGCTTATCTTCGGCAGCAGCGTATGATAAACGGATAGATGAGGGATCGCCGAATGAATCGCCGCCCACGGTGGCTACGTGGCCTTCTTCAAGCAGGTACAAGCTTAAATCGTCCGAGTCATTAATTACACGGCCTTCATAGCTTTTACCAAAGAAAGAGGTAACGTTAGGGAAAAAGTAGAATGCGCCATCGGGCAGGTTCACTTTAATGCCTTCAATCTCGCTTAATAATTTATAAACAATGTCGCGGCGCTTTTTGAATGCGGCACGCATTTCAAGTACGCTTTCCAAACCACCTTCGTAAGCGGCAACACCGGCACGCTGGGTGATTGAACACGTACCTGAAGTTACCTGGCCTTGCATTTTATCAAAGGCAGCAGCAAGTTCTTTGGTGCTGGCCGTGTAACCAATCCTCCAACCGGTCATGGCAAAGGCTTTCGACCAACCGTTGATGATTACTACGCGGTCTTTAATATAGTCAAACTGTGCAATAGACTCGTGCTTGTCAACAAAATTGATATGTTCGTAGATCTCATCACTCAGGATATAAACTTGAGGATATTTTTCAAACACTTTTGCCAGGCCTTCCAGCTCATCTTTAGTGTAAACACTGCCGGTAGGGTTACATGGCGATGAAAACATGAACAACTTGGTATTAGGAGTAATGGCTGCCTCTAATTGCTCAGGGGTGATTTTGAAGTTAGTATCAACAGTGGTGTTGATGAAAACACTTTTACCTTCGGCCAATTTAACTACTTCACTGTATGAAACCCAGTAAGGAGTAGGGATAATTACTTCTTCGCCTGGGTTAACCAAACACAATACCGCGTTAGCGATAGCCTGCTTGGCACCTGTTGAAACAACTATGTCGGCAGCATCATAATCAAGATTGTTCTCGTTTTTCAGCTTTGTAACAACGGCTTTACGAAGGTCAGGGTAGCCTGCTACGGGTGTATAGTAGGTGAAGTTCTTGTCCATGGCCTGCTTGGCAGCTTCCTTGATGTGTTCAGGAGTATGAAAATCAGGTTCGCCAAAGCTAAGGCTGATCACGTCGACACCTTTAGCGGCAAGTTCACGGCCCAGTTTGGCCATTTTAATTGTTGCAGATTCGGACAGGTTTTGTATCCGGGTACTTAATGCGCTCATATAAATTATGTTATCGCGGCAAATATAGAAAATAACTTTACTGCTACTTACGCTTGTTATTTTTTAAATTTGCGGCCTAATACTACCCTTGCTTTGAATCAACAAAAAAGGATCATTTTAATTTCGCTTATAACGGGGATTGTGCTGATGCTGGCGAAATTTGGCGCCTACTTTTTAACAGCCTCCAATTTTGTACTTACTGATGCCGCCGAAAGTATTGTAAATGTAATAGCAAGTTCATTTGCTTTTTACAGTATCTATCTCTCGGCCTTGCCACGAGATGAAAACCACCCTTACGGTCACGGCAAGGTGGAGTTTTTTTCTGTTTTTATAGAAGGGTCACTTATCGGCATTGCCGGGTGCATCATCATTGTAAAATCGGTTTACAGCTTTTTCTTTCCCAACATTATCCATGACCTGTTTACCGGCGCTATAATTATAGCTGCCACCGGAGCCATTAACGGCGTGTTGGGTTATTATATGATCCGTAAGGGCAAAGAGCTTCGTTCCATGACCCTTGATGCCGACGGCCGTCATTTGCTGGCAGATACGGTTACCAGCGTAGGCTTGGTGGTAGGTTTGTTGCTAATTGAGTTTACCAGGATTTTATGGCTCGATAGTGCTTTATCTATATTGGTTGGCTTATATATAGTGTACAGTAGTTACAAATTGGTGCGTAAATCGGTAGGGGGATTAATGGATGAGGCAGATTTTCAGGTAGTGACCGGGATCGTGAACGTTTTAAGTGAAAAACGCCGTGAGGCCTGGATAGATGTACACAATTTGCGCGCGCAGAAATATGGACATGAGCTGCATATCGACTGTCACATGACGCTGCCCAACTATTTTGATCTGAATACAGTACATACTGAAATATCATTGGTTGATAAGATGATAAATAACGATATGGGCATAAAAACGGAGCTTTTTATTCATGCTGACCCTTGTGTGCCCAATTGCTGCCACTACTGCAGTATGCCCAATTGCCCTATCCGGTCGGAAGCAAAAACCGAAACAATAGCCTGGACAATGGAAAAGGTTGTACGTAATAAAAAACACTTTGAATAATGGAATACTTTAATGTAAGGGTTTACGGTCTGCTGCTCAACGATGATGATGAATTGCTCATAAGCGATGAACAGGAATACGGTGTGCGTTTTTCAAAGTTCCCGGGCGGAGGTCTGGAACTTGGTGAGGGCCTGATTGACGGGCTTAAACGCGAGTTTATGGAAGAGTGTAATATTGAGATTGAAGTTGTAGGCCATTTTTACACCACTGATTTTGCCGTAAAATCGGCATTTAACAACTCCCAGGTTATCAATGTATATTATTTAGTGCGAAGCATCACCCCGGTTAATTTGAATATAAAGGCTGTTGCCTTTGATTTTGATGGGGAAGGAGAGGTGTTGCAGGCTTTTAGATGGGTGCCGCTTACCGCGCTTAGCGTGGCCGACTTTGAATTTCCGACAGATAAACGTGTGGTTGAACTTTTGCAGAACGAACTATGAACCTTACCGAAAGGGATTTAAAAGTAATATGGCACCCTTATACCCAAATGAAAACCGCGCAGCCGCCTGTAGGCATTGTACGCGGCGAAGGCGCGCTGTTATTTGATGAAGAAGGAAAACAGTACATTGATGCAGTATCGTCATGGTGGGTAAACATCCACGGGCATGCGCATCCTTACATCGCCCAAAAGGTATCGGAGCAGTTGCATAAGCTGGAGCATGTGATCTTTGCAGGCTTTACCCATGAAGGCGCCGTTGAATTGGCGGAACGGCTGTTAGCAATTCTGCCGGGCAACCAAAAAAAGGCATTCTATTCCGATAACGGGTCAACCGCTGTTGAGGTAGCAATAAAAATGTGCCTGCAATACTGGCTTAATAAAGGTGATCAGCGCACTAAGATCATTGCCTTTAATAATGCTTACCACGGAGATACCTTCGGGGCTATGGCTGTAAGCGGGCGAAGCGCGTTTACCAAAGCGTTTGACAGCTTGCTTTTTGAGGTGGAGTTTATCGACATTCCTGATAAGGACAATATCGAAAACCTCAAATCTCAGATCTCAAATCTCAAATCTCAAACGGCCTGCTTTATTTTTGAACCGTTGGTGCAGGGCTCGGCGGGGATGATCATGTATGAGGCTAAGTATTTAAGTGAATTAATGGCCCACTGCCGCAAGGAAGAAGTGATGTTGATTGCGGATGAGGTTTTCACCGGCTTCGGGCGTACGGGCAAGCCTTTCGCCACGGATCATGTGGACATTGAGCCCGATATCATGTGTTTCTCTAAGGGGCTTACAGGCGGCACCATGGCATTGGGTTTAACTACCTGTACGCAGCAAATTTATGACGCCTTTTTATCTGATGATAAACTGAAAACCCTTTTTCACGGGCATTCATTTACGGCAAACCCTATTGCCTGTGCTTCCGCATTGGCCAGCCTGGATCTGTTTCAACAGCCTGAAACGGCAGAGAACATTGCCAGGATAAAAGCTGCTCACACTGCCTTTGCTGATAAGATCCGCAATCACCCTAAAATAAAAACCGTGAGGCAAACAGGCACTATACTGGCCATGGAGTGGGAAACCGGCGATAATACCTCGTACTTCAGTTCGCTCAGGGATAAGCTTTACCATTACTTTTTAGCCGCAGGAGTTATATTGCGCCCCCTGGGGAACGTTATTTATATTTTACCACCATATTGCATTACTAATGAGCAACTCAGTTATGTTTACAGCAAAATTGAGCAGGCTCTTGAAGAATTATAAATTATGCTGAACAAAATATTACCTACTATAATAGCCGATAACGAACTGCACTCACGCTGGTTAAACACATTATCGTTAATGGAAAATACCGGCGCACGCAAGATTTCGGCCAGTGAAGATCCGCTTACTGTGACTTACATCATATTAAAGCACGCTGCCGAAGAGCACCGTCATGCGTTCTACCTAAAAAAACAACTGGAAAAAACGGGTGTAACACTGCCTACGTACGCGGCCGAATACCTGCTGGCCCCGGGCTCAAGCAAGTATTATTTAAATCAGTTGGATGTGGATGTTTGCCGTTATTTAAAAGGCGAGCTGAACCTGAAAGGTGCTGAACTTCGTTTTGCAGCTTACTTGCTGGTTACTTACGCCATTGAAGTGCGGGCGGATGAACTTTATCCTATTTACCAGGATGCCCTTGACGAAGCAGGCAGCAAAGTAAACGTAAAATCGATTATTTTGGAAGAGGAAGGCCATTTGGAAGAGATGATCAACCAACTACAGCATTTCTCACCCGATTGGGAACTGCATGCTCAAAAAGCGGTTGAATTTGAAACCAAACTGTTTAATCAATGGGTTGTGCAGTTGGGGAAGGAAATAGCTTTATAAACTCCCGTCATTGCGAGGTACGAAGCAATCGCGAACTATACGGAGAGACTCTGCTAATCGGGGATTGCTTAGTACCTCGCAATGACGTTTTTGAGAATTAGCATTGGTAGTCAATACCCCATATACTCCGTAAACACCTGCTGCAAATAGGCTTTACCATGAGCAAGCGCAGCTTCAGTAGCATTTTTATCAGCATTTGATTTGCTGTTATAGATCATGGTGCGGCCGGCGTTATCATATGAAACAGCCTGCCCCGGCTGCATAAAACCGAACCCGTTATCCCAATCAAAAAAGGCAAACTCTTTACTATTGGGATTCAAGAGATCTTTCGACCACTTAAACTGATTATGTGGCATACCTAACTGAGCCAGCAGGGTAGCTGCGAGGTCTGTTTGTCCGCCCAGCTTGCTGATCTTTTTGCCACGGTATTCAGGTTTGATCGCCTCACCAAAAAATAGCAGAGGGATATGATATTTGGCAGGATCATATGCCTCGGCGGTATTACGGGGTAAACGGTGACCGTGATCTGCTACCAGGATAAACAGCGTATTTTTATACCAGCTTTGTTTTTTGGCCTGCTCAAAATAAGCGTTCAGGCACGAGTCGGTAAAATAGGCTGTGCTTCTGAATTTATTACTTACATCAGCGTCATCATTAAAATGGTGTTTAACAGGCAATACAAAAGGCTCATGATTGGATGATGTTTGTACATAGTTAAAGAACGGCTGTTTTTGACGGGCCAAATATTGCAGGTTTCGGGTAAGCAGGTCATCGTCATAAACACCCCATTGTGTTTTTATGTGGTTGTTATCAAAGCTGGCCTCGTCAATAATATGATCAACGTTATGTGAGTTCATGAACTTATTAAAACTCATGTAATTGCTTTTACCGCCATAAAAATAGGCAGTTTCATAGCCTGCAGTTTTAAATGACACGGATATAGCAGGAAGCTTTTTGTGTTTTACGGTATCGCTGATGATGGTGCGGATAGCCTGCGAAGGGAAGCCGCTCATGAGGGCGATAATGCCTTTGTCGGTACGATCGCCGGAGGCGTAGATATTGTTAAAAAGCAATCCCTTCCTGATGAACTTTTCAAAGTTTGGTGCTACACCTTTATCGCCGCCCAGTGATTCAATCACATCGGCTGTATAACTTTCCAACTGGATAATTACCACATTGGGCCTGCTGGTGGTAAGGATTTGTTCGGTAGAATCGTTTTTAACATCGTACAGCTCATTAACAATTTTGGCAGCATTATTTGGATGGTTGTAGAGATAAGGGTTATAAGGTGCGCGCAGGTTTTCAAATACATTGTTAAACAGGTTCCACTCGGTGTTGAGCGCACTCTGGTTGAGGATCTGCTTTTCGGAGAAATAGGCGGAATTCTGGCTTACTGGCTTAGCTTGTAAACCACCACGCATCAGCACAAAGTTCAAAAATAAAAGTAGTGCAGTAAGCGAAACTTTTAGGCTTGGCCGGGCTTCGGGCTTTTTAAAATCGTAGTTGATTATAAAGTGAGATAACATTATGCCTGTTGTCAGTAAGGCTATGCCAATGAAAATACATTTACCAACCGGCGAAGAACCGCTTGAGGCAATGGCTTCTGAAGGGGCATGATAAAATGAAGTAAACACCCTGAAGCTAACCTTGGTACCCCACTCGCGAAAGATATTGAAGTTAAGTACCGTATTTAACGAAATGCAGAACAGACAAAACCAAACATAAGCCTTTAACCAGATGGGCTTTATCCTAATCTTTGGAATGAACCAGTTGATAGCAAATACAAGGATTGGTATGATGCAGATATAGGCAGTTGCCGAAACATCGAGTCTTAGGCCCCAGAAAAACGTTTGAAGGATTTCACTGATGCTGGCATTATCAAGCTTGTGCAGAAAATAGATCTCAAATGTCGCTCTTGTAATTGCGAAAAAGGCGATCCAAAAGATGAAGAATCTGAAAAAGCTAAAAAGGTTCCTTAACATTGGGGTAACAAAAATAATATTTTGCTACAATGTTAAGGAACCTTTAATGAATTGTTAATGAAATATTTTCGATTACCTGCCGCCACTCATAGCTTTCAGGTCATCCAGGGTGATCTTTTCAAAATCGGCAGGGATGCCGAAGATACCGGCAGGGTTTTTTTGCTCAGTTATGCTTTTAACAGTAACCTCGGTGCTTTGGCCCTGTGAAAATGAAGTGTATTGTACCGGGAAACCACCAACAGATCGGTAGTATTTAGCAATCGCAGTTACAGGTACAGTAACATCATTAGTTACCCAGATATCGTAAGTTTTGTTGGCTTTTGCATCTGTGGCTACCACTTTTTTGCAGTTAAAGCCCGAAATAACTTTTGTTTCGGTACCTGGGGCAAAAGTAAGAGTTGGTAATGAAGCCATAGCCTGGTCAACCTCATCAGGAGTTGCTACTGCTGCTTTTTTGATAGATGCAACAGGTACATCAACCATTACAACTAATGATTTACCATCGGCATCGGTTAATATTTTAATAGTAGCCGGACCGGTAGTAAATTGCATAGCTGCAGAATCGGCACGGAAATAACTTTTAGCTTCAACTTGTTGCCCCTGCATAGCTGTTGAAATAGTTACCACGCCCTCTTTGTAAGCTTTTTGAGCGTTTGCGCTGATTGCTGTTGCGGTAAGGGCAAGGCCTAAGGCAACGTTGAAAATTTTAATGTTCATGTTTTGAGTTTGATTTAATACCAAATTAACTTTTATTAATTAAAAGACAAATTTTAAGGTACGTAGTTTAATATGTTTTTCAATTAGATGCCGCCACGAACGATTTGTTACGTTTTAATACCACATAATTAGCATGTAGCAGGTGGGCTTGGTCCACAATAAGCTGCACGGTTTTAGGGGTGTTTGTGGCATCAATAATTACGGTATGATATTCGTAGTTTTTGTTAATAATAGCAAGCAGAATTTTCGGGCTGCCGGTAATGTACAGGAAATCAGTTTTTCGTTTTTCAGGGGACATGATATCCGTATAATCTTTGTTTATGATAGTTATAGACTGGTTTCGGAACTGGATAAAATTATCCTGTTTTCGTAAAAAGCCTAACCGGATATCCTGGTCAGGTTGATATAAACGAACATCGCTTATTTTACAACTATCCAAATATGGCCGGATAGAATAATTATAGTTTTTGTCGGTATCGGCCAGGTTGCTTAGTACAATAGCATGATTGCCGTTTTTAAATATAATGCCAGTGTTTTTACGCAGGTTTAAAAAGACTATGCTATTGGTGTTGTATGATCGGTATATTTTTACGCTGATGCTTACAGCCAACAAAAGTATCAACGCAATACCTGCCTTCAACAGCCAGGTTTTTCTATCGTACAAAAAGTAAAACACACAAATAATAATGACGTAAAGTACCAGGTATTCGGTTGTGGTGAGCCATATTTTGTTGATGCTTGCAAACGGCAAATGTTCAACCCATGCCATTACAAGGTTCATAAACATAATGGTTTTCTCAAGGATCCATGCAAGAAGGGCTGATATAAAAGGGATTGACGGCAACAGGAGATAGAAAATCCCGCTGTACATAATAACAGCCGTTGGAATAACAATTAACAAATTGCTAAACAGAAAATAAACCGGGAACTGGTGAAAATAAAAAGCACTCAGCGGGAAGGTAATTACCTGCGCAGCTATGGATACCGAACATAAGGCCCACAGTTTGTCAATCCATTTGTTATTAAAAATAAACCAGGCATAAACTACCGGCTGTAAAACAACAAGTCCGGTAACGGCAAGATATGACAACTGAAAGCCTACATCAGTTATCAGCAAAGGATTATATAGTAGCAATATAAACGCCGATATGGCCAGGATATTTAAATTATTGATATACCGGCTATAAGTTTTACCAATGATAACCGTGCTGATCATTACTGCTGCCCGGCAAACCGCGGGCGAAAATCCGGTAAGCATGGCATAATACCAGATGATGGGAATGATAATAATCGCTTTGATCAACCGACCATGTTTCAGCCTGTTCAGGAAGCCAAGCATAAATGTCAGCAAAGCCCAAATGATAGCCACATGAGCACCGGAAACCGATAACACATGAATGGTGCCTGTTTTGGAATAGGCCTGCAATACATCTTCGCTCAAATCAGCTTTATAGCCTAATATTAAGGTGGAGGCTACGGCTATAGCATTTGGATCATGCATTTGTTTTTTTAACTTTTCAACCATTTGCCGCCTTAGCGTCAGCGCGTTTGCTATGAACATATTGCCGGCGTGTGATTGCACCAAACGGTATTGCCCCGGGTATAAAAACTCCTGGTAATAAATGTTTTGATGGGCGAGGTGTTTTTTATAATTAAACTCGGCAGGGTTAAAAGGCGGATCGATAGGGGAATACTTACAGGGGATGAGCAGTTCATCGCCGTAGTTCAATCGCGTTGCAGCGCTGTCTTTGATGCTGATCATCAATGTACCGGTTGTTGGTGTTGGCTGTTTTTGATTAATGTTTGCAATTACAGTGGCTGTAAAGCGGATGAGCCCGTTTTTAAGTTGGGGCTCGTTATTAATACGTACAAGCAACTTTTGGGCGGGTTGTTTTGAAAAATGACCGGCGTTATTGAGCTCCTTATTGTTAATTGTTGCTATCCAGCCGGCAAGCAGTAATAGCAGGTGAATGATTGTGCCGCCCAGCCACCGTTTTTTGTAAATTTTAAAGCGACTGTAATAAAAATTGAGCAGCAGAAATAATATCAGCAGACTGGCAAACCCAATAGCCAAGGGTATTAAATAAGCGACAGACCTTAAATTGATCCCAACGCTTATACCCAATAAAAAAGAGATTAGTAAAATAACAACCGGGATCTCGCCCTTGTGGTTAGCGATCATATTTGTTACGGATTGTTATTGCAGGTGACAGCATGCTAAGGTTAACGCAACAGTGTTATAAAAATAAAGATAGTTTTTATGCGGAAGATTACAACTGGTCGCGTACCTCAAGCAGGAATTTTTTGAGGTTTTCGAGCGAATCGATAACGCGCTGGTTATCCTTGGTATCGCCCATGTTGCTTTTAAGATGTTCCTTAGCTCCGTTTAGGGTATAACCTTTATCGCGGATGAGGTGAAAGATGATCTTGAAGTTTTCGATGTCTTCGGGGGTGAAATACCTGTTGCCCTTTTTGTTTTTCTTGGGCTGCAGTACATCAAACTCCTTTTCGTAAAAACGTATAAGCGATTGATTTACATCAAACATGGCCGATACCTCGCCCATGGTGTAGTACATCTTGCTTATTTCACGTTCTTTATACGGCATAATACAAATGTATCTATTTGATTTCGGAATTGGGAATTAGGTTTCGGAATTTTCTTTGAATCTGATCTATATAATTATCATAAGGTTTCAACACAATTGCTTTATTTCCAATTATGTGTTTGAAAATGGTTGGGTTGTGCCAATTGCTGCCTTCTTTCAAATTATAGTGACACCATAAAATCAAAAAATAATAATATATTTATTGCCCTAATAACTTTATGACTATTAAACTATTGATAACATACACGCTATGTGTGTTGTGTACTATGCGGGTAAGTGCCCTCGAAGCTGATTCGGCTGTAACCATAACCTCCCTGAAAAATGAGTTTCGGTTTAATTGGAACAGCAAAGACAACCGTGTAGAGATCAACCAAAAACTTAATAATATCTACACCAGTAGTGCTTACCAGGTTAATTACACGGTATCTGAATTTTACAACAACAATATTTCTATTAATAATATAACCTGCAAAGTTGACGGCCGCACTCCCCGCGGTTTTAAGCCTGAGTATACCTATTACAGCAATAATGATATTTTTTATTCGGATGAACGGTTGTGTTACTTTCCACTCGATCTGGCAAAAAAAGGAAGTATTGGCAATGTTACTTTTGAAGAAACTGTTAATGATCCCCGCTATTTTACAAATATTTATTTTGCTGATAACCTACCGGTCCAACAAGGCGAAGTTAGTATTGAAATTCCGCACTGGATGAAAGTGGATATTAAGGAGTTTAATTTTAATGCTTTTAACATTAAAAAAAGCACTATTTATAACAGCAGCAATGATGCCGATATTATAACATATAAGTTTACTAATATCCCGGCAATGAAAAAGGAATTGCATGGTCCGGGCCCAACCTACATATACCCGCATTTGCTCATCATGTGTAAATCGGCCATTGTAGGAAGTAAACAGTTTACTTATTTCAATACTCTTGCCGATCTTTATGCATGGTACCACGAGTTAGTAAAGGATGTGGCTGGCGACCCCGCGCCATTGCGTACTAAAAGTAATGAGCTTACTGCAGGGTTAACTAACGATTTAGATAAAATAAAAGCCATATTTTATTATGTTCAGGACAACATCAGATATATAGCATTTGAAGATGGCATAGCAGGTTTTAAACCTGAAAAAGCCGACGAGGTGCTGAGAAAAAAATATGGTGACTGTAAAGGAATGGCCAACCTGACCAAAGCCCTGCTTGTATCTGCAGGCTTTGATGCCCGACTTTGCTGGCTGGGTACAAAACATATTGCATATGATTATCAAACACCCTCAATGGCAGTTGATAATCATATGATTTGCGGGTTGCCTTATAAAGGCAAAACCTACTATCTTGATGCCACTGAAACCTATATAGGTATTAATGAATATGCTGAAAGGATACAAGGCAGACAGGTTTTAATGGAAGATGGTGATAAGTATATTCTCGGTAAAATACCATACGCGCAACCTCAGCAAAATGTAAGCAGCGAACTAAGCAAACTCTATATAAAGGGCGCAAGCCTTGCCGGTAAAGTGAGCAACGTTTGGAAAGGAGAGGATAAAGAAGCAGTATTAGCCGGAATAAATAGCATTAAGCATGAAAATGTCGAAGATGTTATGAAACATTATCTTGCTGCAGGTAATACCGATTATGCCATCAATAACCTTGTTTTAAGTAGTACAAGCAATCCCGACAAAGATTTAAATGCCGGGTATGATGTTGACCGTAAAAGTGGAATATCTGCTTTTGGTAAAGAGTATTATATTGATCTGGATAACCGTAAGGAGCTTTCGGGTGCTGTCATAGCTATTGATGAGCAAAAAAATGATTATTGGTTTTCAAGAAAAGACCAGATTGCAACCGAAATCGAACTCACAC
>Ga0157372_10001066_pt1 | contig 29985 bp, 18 predicted proteins | sample C55metaG_FD_115307 | JGI IMG/M metagenome (GOLD analysis project Ga0157372, IMG submission 115307) | Corn rhizosphere microbial communities from Kellogg Biological Station, Michigan, USA - C5-5 metaG | ecosystem: Host-associated > Plants > Roots > Rhizosphere > Soil | place: USA: Michigan...
AAAGCGCAGGCTCATGATGGTCATATCGGAAGATTTTTTCGTCTTTACGCCAATGAAATTATTTCGCGGTTGTCTGGTCCAGCGCGAGATTTAGTTCCAACACATTCACTCGTGGCTCGCCCAGGAATCCCCATGTGCGCTTTTCGATATGGGCTTGAACTAAAGAGCGAATGCGATCTTCGCTGAGGCCACGGACTCGAGCGATGCGAGGTACCTGAAAGAGCGCTGCGGCAGGAGTGATGTCAGGATCGAGGCCCGAGGCCGAGGTGGTAACCAGATCAGCCGGTACAGGTTGATCGGGATTTTCCGAGTGCAAAGTAGCAGTGTCTGTTTTCACGCGATCGATAAGTTTCTGGTTCGTAGGACCAAAATTGGTTGCGCCGGAATTCGCGGCGTCATAACCATTACCTGCCGCCGAGGGCCGCGAATGGAAATATCGGTCGGAGACAAAAGCCTGGCCTATGATGCGCGATCCAATTACCGTGCCGTTCTGAGTAATGAGTTCCCCATTGGCTTTATCGTGGAACAAAACCTGGGCCATAGCGGTCACGACCAGTGGATATACAACACCAAGCAAAACCGTTGTGGCTATTGTCATGAGTACTGCGGTGATGAGATTGCGTTTCATACGAACTCCTATGCCAGACCGATCTGTGTGATCAACATGTCGATCAGCTTGATCCCGAGAAACGGAATGACGACTCCGCCCACTCCGTAAATAATCAGGTTGTCACGCAGCAGCGCGGCTGCGCCCAGGGCACGATACTTCACACCGCGCAGGGCGAGCGGAACCAGGGCGATGATGATTAACGCATTGAAAATTACCGCCGACAAAATTGCCGACTGTGGCGTTTTCAAATGCATGACGTTGAGCGCATTCAGTACCGGGAAAGTTCCGGCGAACATTGCGGGGATAATTGCGAAGTATTTGGCAACGTCGTTAGCGATGGAAAATGTGGTCAGCGCGCCTCGAGTCATTAGCAACTGCTTGCCGATTTCAACCACCTCGATGAGCTTGGTGGGATTCGAATCGAGATCCACCATGTTGCCGGCTTCTTTCGCAGCCTGCGTGCCGGTGTTCATGGCTACGCCCACATCGGCCTGCGCGAGGGCGGGCGCATCGTTGGTGCCGTCTCCGGTCATTGCGACTAATTTGCCGCTGCCTTGTTCGCGGCGAATGAGGTCCATCTTGTCTTTTGGGGTGGCTTGCGCCAGGAAGTCATCGACCCCAGCCTCCCGAGCAATAGCGGCGGCGGTGAGCGGATTGTCGCCGGTGATCATTACCGTACGAATGCCCATGGCGCGCAGCTGATCGAAGCGATCGCGAATGCCTCCCTTCACAATGTCTTTCAACTCGATCACGCCCATCACGCCGCGGCCCTTCTCGGCAACCACAAGCGGTGTGCTTCCGGCGCGCGAGATTTCCGCGACAACAGTTTTTACTGTCTCGGGAATCTTGCCGCCGTTTTTCGTAACGTATTCCCAGATGGAGTCAGCAGCGCCTTTGCGAATCTGAAAACCATTGAGGTCCACGCCCGACATGCGCGTCTGCGCGGAGAAAGGTACGAAAGTCGTTTCCCGGGAGCTAAGGTCGCGGCCACGCAATCCGTATTTCTCTTTTGCTAAGACGACGATGGAACGGCCCTCCGGAGTTTCGTCGGCGAGAGAAGACAGTTGCGCGGCGTCGGCTAATTCCTGTTCCGTTATTCCAGGCGCGGGCACAAAGCGTGATGCCTGCCGGTTGCCCAGGGTGATGGTTCCTGTCTTATCGAGAAGGAGCGTGTTGACATCACCAGCCGCTTCAACCGCGCGGCCTGACATGGCCAGAACATTGTGTTGAATCAGGCGGTCCATTCCGGCGATACCGATGGCAGACAGCAATCCCCCGATTGTTGTGGGAATCAAGCAGACCAGCAGAGATACGAGAACAAAGACGGTCTGCGGTGAGCCGGAATAAATTGCGAACGGCTGCAGCGTGACCACCGCGAGCAGGAAGATGATAGTGAGTCCGGCGAGCAAAATGTTGAGCGCGATTTCATTCGGCGTCTTCTGACGTTCTGCACCTTCGACCAGCGCGATCATGCGATCCAAGAATGTCTCGCCGGGGTTCGATGTGATTTTGACTCTGATCTGGTCCGATAAAACCCGTGTGCCTCCGGTTACAGCCGAGCGGTCTCCGCCCGCCTCGCGAATCACGGGAGCAGACTCGCCCGTGATGGCCGATTCGTCCACCGATGCGACGCCATCGACAATCTCTCCGTCCGAAGGAATCAACTCACCAGCCGATACCCGCACCAGGTCCCCCGTACGAAGTTTTGCGCTGGCGACCTCCTCCTCGGCGCCCGTGCTGAAAATGCGGTGAGCAATCGTTTCCGAGCGGGCGGCGCGCAATGTGTCTGCCTGCGCTTTTCCTCGGCCTTCGGCCATGGCCTCCGCAAAGTTAGCGAACAACACTGTGAACCAGAGCCACAGCGTGATCTGCAGGTTGAACTTGAAATCCACACCGCCTTTGAAGAGCAGGGCCGTGGTGATGACGCTGCCTATCTCCACCACAAACATGACAGGATTGCCCATCATCTTGCGCGGGTTGAGCTTCACAAAAGAGGCCCAGATTGCCTGCCGGACAATCTTCCATTCCCAAACTGCTTTTTTTCGTATCGCCATAGTTAATGCTCTTGTTTACCTGCGACTCTCTTTAACCACCATCGCCGGACTGCAATGCCTGACCAGATCGCCTCAACCAGGCCAAATGGCCATGCTCCCTGCAGAAATCCGTAAGTCGAGCCGAGTGCGCAAGCGAAGGCGAAGGCCAGCACGAACCATGGGCTGCGCTCTTCGAGTGCGTACGTAATCAACATCGCGCTCACTGCGAACAAACCGAATGCCGAAAGAAGTGTCATGCATATTGCATACTCCTGTTAGAACGTCTTGCCTATACCCATCAGCAAATGCTCCAGGATTGGGCCCAGGCTGAGCGCGGGGAAAAATGTGAGCGCGCCCACGATCACGATCACGCTGATCAAAAGGAACGTGAATAGTGGGGTGGTCACGGGAAAGGTGCCCAGCGATGGCGGCACATATTTTTTCTTTGCCAGATTCCCCGCGATTGCAAGCATGGGGATGATCATCCAGAATCGGCCGATCAGTGTGGTAAACCCGATAGTCGTGTCGTACCAAAGCGTATTCGCGGTCAAGCCGCCAAACGCGGACCCGTTGTTCCCCGCGCCTTCCGTAAAGGCGTAGAGAATCTCTCCGAATCCATGCGGCCCGGCATTCAATATGCTTGAGGTACCAAAGGGTTTGATCACCGAGATCGCGGTGAAGCCGAGAATTACCAACGGGAAGACAAGCGTTGTCAGCATCGCCATCTTTACGTCATAGGCTTCAATTTTCTTTCCCAAATATGCTGGTGTGCGTCCCACCATGAGTCCGGCGATAAAAACGGCGAGCACGACATAAATGACAATCCCGTACAGCCCCGAACCCACGCCGCCGAAGACGGTTTCGCTGAGCATGATGTTGGCGAGTGGAATCATGCCGCCGAGCGGGGTGTAGGAATCGTGCATGCTGTTGACCGCTCCGCAGCTGGTATCGGTCGTGACAGTGGCCCAGAGAGCAGAGTTAGCAATCCCATAGCGGACCTCTTTGCCTTCCATGTTGCCGCCGGATTGCAACGCACTCGGACGCTGGTCAATCCCCGCCAGCAGCGGGTTACCACGGGACTCTGCCCAATATGCGGCAGTAACTCCAGCGAAGAACAATATCGCCATTGCCGCCCAGACCGCCCATCCGTGGGCTTGCGAACCCGTCATTCGACCCAGGGTGTAAGTGAGCCCGGCGCTGATGGCGAAGATCGCGAACATTTCAAAAAGATTGGTAAGCGGCGTAGGATTTTCGAAAGGATGAGCACTGTTGGTATTGAAAAAGCCGCCGCCGTTGGTGCCAAATTCTTTAATGATTTCCTGAGAAGCTACCGGGCCTTGGGCGATAGTTTGAGTTGTAACCGTATCTGTCGCCTGTTTGCCGTCGGGCCCAAGCACCGGCTTACCGTTGGTATCGACTTTCGGCACTTGCTGCGGCTCAATTAGTTTCGCTGTGTCATAAGACTTCAAGTTTTGTGGCACGCCTTGAGAAACTAAGAACAGTGCTCCCACGATGCAAAACGGCATGAGCACCCACAGGCAACAGCGCACCATATCCACCCAGAAATTCCCGATGGTTTCCATTTGCCGGCGCGCAATGCCGCGGATCAGTGCAATGGCCAGCGCAATCCCTACCGCGGCCGAAATGAAATTGTGATAGGCGAGACCGGCCATTTGAGTGAAATAACTCATGGTGGTCTCACCACCGTACGCCTGCCAGTTAGTGTTGGTTGTGAATGATGCCGCGGTGTTGTATGCGAGATGCGGAGGATTTACTCCGACCAGTTTTTGCGGATTGAAAGGTAGATAATATTGAACGCGCTGAATGATATACAGCAGCACCATAGAGACGACGCTGAAGAGCAACATGCATACGGCATATTCCGTCCAACGCATCTCGCGAGCTTCGTCGACGCCCGTGACGCGATAGATCAGGCGCTCAACCGAGCGCAGAATGGGGTCAAGAAACGTGCGCTCGCGATTAAACACTCGCGCCATAAAAACACCGAGCGGCTTAGTGACCAGGCAGATCAGCGCGAAAAAGAACAGAATTTGAAGCCAGCCATTGGCGGTCATTTCAAAATTTCTCCGGACGCAGAAGCGCGTAAAGCAAATACACGCCGACCAAAGTGCTTATAACCAGCATGATGAGTGATTCCATATTCAGCGCCTCGCGACTACTTCACTCGTTCACAGAAATGCACGTACCCGATTGACACCACAAAAAATATGACGGTAACTACGACAAATATTGTGTCCTGCATGCAAAGCCCTCCGACTCACAATTTCCGGGCCGCGCGATTGGCCGGCAACGGCATCGATTCCAATTGGTAAAGATGAAGTAGGCGAGCGCGCGTTCTTTTGCGAGCGATCGCAGATCTCAGCTTTAGGACCAGCTCGCGCTTGTGTTGCAGGCGTCTGGCTTCCATCCAAAAGCAAAATCCGAAATAAGTAAGCAACACCACGCTGCCCGCCGAGATCGCGGTGAGAATTGGTAGCATCGGCTGGCTCCTTCCCTGCTCATCGAGCACATACTGATTCGATCACCGGCTACGTAAAGGAGAGTTAAAGGTTCTATAAAGAATTCGTAAGGGTGCTGCGCAGGCGGTTTCTGGGGACAGAAGACGATTAAATGGAGGCAGAGCTACTTGGAGAGATCATTCCCTTCGGGTTCAAAGCGATAGCCGACCCAGGGTTCGGTGAGCAGATAATTGGGAGTTGAAGAATCAGGCTCGATTTTTTTCCGCAGCTGTCCGATAAACACCCGCAAATACTCAGGCTGCTCAGTGCTGTTGGCGCCCCAGACTGCGGCCAGAAGCGCACGATGCGAAATGACTTTGCGCGGGTGCCGCGCCAGATAAACCAGCAAGTCGAATTCCTTGGGCGTGAGCTTTATTTCGTGGCCGCGAACGAAAACCGCGTGAGCATCCTGGTCAATCCGGAAATGGCCATCTTCGATTGCGCCACCCTCGACCGGTTCCTTCGGTGACCGTCGAAGATTGGCGCGTACTCGCGCTAGCAGTTCATTGATCCCGAATGGCTTTGTCACATAATCATCGGCCCCTGCGTCGAGGGCCTGCACCTTGGTCCGCTCTTCCCCTTTTACGGAAAGCACAATGATCGGCGCTCGCGATTTGGCACGAAAGCGGCGGCACAATTCCAGGCCATCCATGTTGGGCATGGAAAGATCGGTGATCATCAGATCGGGTGTCCAGTCTTTGGCAATTTCGAGGGCGGTCTCGCCATCATTGGCGACGCGAAGGTCGTAACCGTGTGCGTCGAGCGAAGTCCGCAGCACGCGGGTGATTTGCGGTTCGTCGTCGACAATGAGGATACGGCGATGGTCGCCGGCCCGTTGCCCCGACGAACTCACTTCGCCTCCTGGGTAACGATGTGGACGTCAATCGGCGGAGCATGACGAAGGAATTTCTGAATAACAGTCAGATAAAGATATTTGCGCCAGCCCTCCTGTGCAGAGCGACCGAATACGACGTGAGTGATGTGCTTTTCGCGCACAAATTCCGCGACTCTTTCGGCGATGTTCCCGCGCGGAAGTCGCACCACCGTGGCGCCCAGATTTTCCGCAAAGCGAATGTTCTCCTGCAAGCTGCGCCGGTTGTCGGGGTCCTGATCGTCGGGCGAGTCGACATAAACCACGAAGAAGTCAGCATCGATTCCGTGGGCCATGCGGCCTCCGCGAGCAATCAGATATTGCGCCACGGGGTTCGAACTGATGCACACCGCAATTTTTTCGTGGACGGCGACATTGGGTTCGAGCCGTTCGCGCGCCCAGTGTGCCTCCAGGCTGCGATCGACAACTTGCGCCACCTGCCGCAAAGCCAGTTCGCGAAGGGCAATCAGATTACCGCGCCGGAAGAAGTTTCCCAAAGCTCGCTCGGCGCGATCAGCCGGATAAATATCTCCGCGACGCATGCGAGTTTGCAAAGCCTCGGGCGTCAAGTCAGACATCACTATTTCTTCCGCGCGCTGAATCACCCAGTCGGGAACGGTCTCGCGGACGTGCACTCCGGTAATACGTTCAACCAGGGGATTGAGGCTTTCGATGTGCTGAACATTCACGGTTGAGAGAACGTCAATTTTCGCGTCCAGCAAATCCATGACATCCTGATAGCGCTTGGCGTGCTTGCTGCTTTCGATATTGGTATGCGCCAACTCATCCACCAGCACCACAGCTGGCTTTCGGGCGAGGATTGCGTCAACATCCATTTCACCAAATTCGGTGCCCTTGTATTCGATTCGTTTTCGTGGAATCGCTTCCAGCTTCGCCACCAGATCAGCCACACCCTTACGCCCATGGGTTTCGACCACGCCGATGACTACATCTTCACCACGACTGTAGCGGCGAATGCCTTCACTCAACATGGCGTACGTCTTGCCGACGCCGGGAGCGTACCCAAGAAAAAGCTTGAGGATGCCCTGCTTCTTCTCGGCCGCAACATCTTCCAGCCACTGCTCAGGACTCTTTTGCACGAATCCATTGTGATCTGAGTTGCCGTCTTTGTCGAGAAAGCTGATTCGCTCCATGAACTATTTGTGATGTCAGCGTCGAAGGAAGGATTACAATCACGCCGTGAAAGCAAGCGAAACAATCGCGGTAAAGGCCGCAATCTGTGCTGCCATAGTCCCGGCGGTCGTGCTCTTCTATCGCACTATTGTGCACGCGAATTCCACCACGGTCGCACTTACGTTTTTGCTGGCAGTGCTGCTCGTCTCAGCCAACTGGGGGTTCTGGTACGCCGCAGCCACCGCGATCTTGGCAACCGTCGCATTCAATTTTTTCTTTCTGCCTCCGCTTGGCACCTTCACCATTGCCGATCCACAAAACTGGGTGGCGTTGTTTGCGTTTCTCGCGACCGCAGTCATTGCCGGTCAACTTTCAGAGCGCGCGCGACGCGAGGCCATTTCGGCAATCCAGCGGCGCAGGGAAATTGAACGGCTTTACGCTTTCAGCCAGCGCCTGCTCATGCTCGAGAACGTTCAGGAGTTGCTGAATTCGGTTCCGCGGCACATTACGGAAATTTTTGGGGGCAAGGGCGCTGCAGTCTTTGTCCAGGATCGCACGGACGTGTACCGTTCGAGTCCAGAAACCCGAGAAATCCAGACCGAAAAGCTGCAATCCGTGTCGGCGCGCGGCGAACCGGTTTTTGATGCACCCAATGCGCTGGCCTTTGTGCCACTTCGTTTAGGTGTAAGAAGTGTGGGCGCCGTCGGCCTTTCTGGAACAATTCTCTCGCCCGAAAGCCTCGATGCGTTAGCTACATTGATCGCTATCGCCATTGAACGAACGCGCGCCATCGAGAATGTCGGCAAAGCCGAAGTGGCACGAGAAAACGAAAAGCTGCGGTCCGCTATTCTGGATTCCGTGGCCCACGAATTTCGCACTCCGCTGACCGCAATCAAGGCATCGGTGACCAGTCTCCTTTCCAGCAGTCTTGACGAAGCTTCGCAGCACGAATTGCTCACTGTGATCAATGAAGAGGCTGACCGCATGAACCATCTGGTGGAAGAGGCCACACAGATGGCGAGACTCGAATCGAAGCAGGTCGAACTTGATCGCCAGCCTCGCGCGATAGGCGACGCGATCGACCGTGCCGTTGAAATGGACAAAAAAATAATTGCCAGCCACTCGCTAAAAATCGACGTCGCTGAAAATTTGCCGCCAGTTGCTTATGACCTCGAACTTGTCGTTAATGTTCTGCTCCAATTGCTCGAAAATGCAGCTAAGTACTCACCGGCCGAGTCTCCGATTCATATCTCTGCGTCAGAATCTGGAGACAAAATCATGGTAAGCGTAGCCGACCGCGGACCGGGGATTGACGAGTTCGAGCAAGGATTAATTTTCGAAAAATTCTATCGCGGAAAAGATAATCGCTATTCAGTGCAAGGCACCGGCATGGGACTGGCCATCGCCAAAGCAGTAATTGAAGCGCATGGAGGCGAACTCAGTGTGGTGAGTCAGTTAGGACAAGGTTCGGTGTTCTCATTTACCCTGCCTGTCAGTTCGCATAATGTCGCATTGCAGACCCACTCTGCCTAAATATCTTGGACCTCGACAACGAGATCTAAATCGTTGCCCGGCCGGAAGCGAAATCCCCGACTTGTGTTGGTGTGAAAAAGCGGCAGTTGCTAATAGCTCTACGGTGCTGCGGGTATAGCCTCCCGAATACTTTAACGAAGAATTTCAGCTTCGGCTTGAGGCCATTGCGGTTGAACTTCGCAACACCAGATTTGTCGTCAGAATGTAGTCTCCATCCGCGGGAGGATTGCCCAAACCCTCAACTTCATTGATTAACGCATTAAATGCAAGTTTCGATAAATCGGCCTGGGACATTTGCACCGTAGTCAGCGGAGGGATGGCGAACTGCGCCAATTTAATGTCATCAAACCCGACCACAGAAAGGTCCCGCGGCGTCTCAATTCCCGAATCATAGGCGTGACGCAGGACTCCAATTGCGGTCAGATCATTCGAGCACATCACCGCAGTCGGGACGTCCGGGAGAGCAGTCAGTCGAGCGAGCGCCTGAACTCCCCCTTCGACCGTGTGATCACCTACCACAATGAATTCGGGTGGAACTTCCAAGCCAATTTCCTTCATCGCCTGTTCAAATGCAGCTCTCCGTGCCAGTGACGATTTCAAATGCGTTGGACCCGTCACGAACGCGATGCGCACGTGTCGCAATGCGGCCAAATGTTGTACCGCCTGGCGAATGCCATTCAGGTAATTCACTCGGATATTTCGTACGCCGGGAACATGTGGCCCCACATCGACAAATACCAGCGGCACCTTGCGAAATCGCAGATGCTCAATCAACCTTTCTTCCATGCCAAAAGTTAGAACAGCTACGCCATCGACTCTGCGCTCCACCATCCGGCGCACCGCCAACTCGGTTCGTTGAGGATCGTGAATGGTTGAACTCAAGAGGATTTCGTAATTGTGCTGGACGGCGATGTCTTCAAAGGACTGGACTATCTCAGGAAAAAATGGATTCGTAATCTCTGAAACGATCAAGCCGAAGATTCGCGTTCGTCCGGAAACCAGAGCCCGCGCCTGAGTGTTCGGGTAATATCCGAGCTGCTCTATGACCTTCCAAACCCGGCGCACGAGTTGTGGATCAACCGTCGGAACGCGGTTAATGGCGCGCGACACGGTTGCGGTCGAAACCTTTGCGCGGCGCGCGATTTCCTTAATGTCCATAAAATCAGCAATGCTGCGCTCAAGCTCTTGGTTTTAAAATTCGACTGAGGGCCCAGTTCCGCGAGTATCAGCTCTCGACGCGGTTGTACAAGCGATATCCCTCCGACATGATCGACGAAAATGGACGAAGCGTAAGCAATCCGCCCTCGGTCTTCACCACCCAGTCAGTTGAGGAAGAACTCACAGCGGTTGCCGACAATAAGTCCTTGCGTGAGAGTTTTGCGGAAATATTGCCTACCGCAAAGAGCGCGATGGGGCCGTGCAACAAAGCCACGTTGTTAGGATTTTCATTGTCGATCGCTTCCAGCCGCAGCGGCATTTCAAACTCTATTTCGACTCGATCGCCATCTTTCCAGCTGCGCTGCAACGCAAGGAATTTCCCCGCCTCGATAGAACTTTCCCCGGCGCGTCCGTTGACCGAGACACGGGTCTTGGCGCCTGCCCAAGCAGGAATGCGGACGTACAAGGTAAAGGATTCGGGTCTGGCGAGATTGAGCGCGAGTTGAGTTGTATTTGCCCGCGGATAATCTGTCATCTGTGTAAGCGAGCATTGCGTATTGTTCTGCATCCACGAGAGGCGTGAGGGCAGGAACAGATTTACATAAACACCGTCCTGGCTTTGGTAATAGGCGCTAATACCGTAGTCGGCGGTCAGTTGCGGAAAGGTGCCCGAGCAGCAGGGCCATTTATCACGGTAGTGGGCCTTGCTGCCCGAGTTGTTGTAGTCGGAATAGTAGAAACTGGTACCATCCGCCAGGATCGGCGTGGCTCCTGCAATGGTGTTGTACAGCACTCGCTCCATACTGTCACCGTAGCTGGAATCGCGAGTCACGCGCAGAAGGTAGCGTGTGATTTTGAAATGCCCATAGGCGCCGCACGGGGTCTCGAAGCTGGCATGAGTGGTGCCAAGACTTGCATCCAGCAGGCCTTTACCCGGCTCCACGAAAGCCTCGTCGGGACCCCATCCACCGGTAGCAAAACTTTGATCCTGCACCATGCGTAGTCCGTTACGGGCGGCGCTAAGATATTTCTCGTCTCCCAGCATCAGGTACGATTGCATTGCCGAACTCAAGGCATTTACGTGGCTGTAAGCGTGCTCTCCGGGCAGGACATTCTGATTTTCGGCCAGTGGGCCGAAATAGTCCTGCTCAATGAAACGCAGCGCGAGGTCACGATATTGCGACTTGCCGCTGCGCTGGTATGCGAGAAAGAAATTTTCGGGAAGCGTGTAGGTTTCGTCCCAGGTGTCCGCGACCATCTTGTGCGCGCGTGCGCGCTGTTCCGCGCGGCTCAAGGCTTTTTCCGGAAGGTAAGGCAATACCGCCTGAGTCGCACGCCAATGAACATCGAGAGCGTCTGGGCAGCTGGCAAACTCATGCGCGTCGATCAATCCACAGCTGGTCTTGTCGAAGGTGTAAGCGGGAAGGTGGTACCCGACATAAAATTTGCCCGACGGTTCGACCGTTTCCCCGAATCCACGCACCAGGCGATGTACCTTCTCTTGGGTTGGCTTGTGACCTGTGACCGCATAGGCCCGTGCAAGAGCCGAGACGTACTGCCCAAAACTGTGGCCGGGAATGAATGCGTGAAAATCCTCGGGAGGACTGAAATCACTCCCGTTGTCATACCAGCCTCCCATGTCGGGGCCGGGCGCAGCTAGGCCTTCGCGCTCGCGAAACGGCTTAAGGAGCGCGTCCTCATTTAAATGCAGAAAAAGATCATGGTTGTGATCAAACTGCTCTTTCAAAGGACCGTCGAGTAACTGCACTGCGGAATATTTAAAAGTTGAAAGAGGAGGAGTGATCGCCGAGGCGGCGGTTGCCGGTGTCGAACCAGACGCCCATGATCGTTTGCGGCCCAATGCGGCGCTGGCCGCGGCAAGTAGGGCGCCGTTCTTAAGAATCTGTCTTCGTGTGGTAGGCATCTTAGCGACCTCCAACATTTATATTGTATATTCCCAACCCATTTTTCTAGTAATCGTTATCCTTGAGTCGCTCGTCTGGCACGCGCAAATCTTGAAACCAACTACTCAGATAGGGACTGTACACCCATTGAACGGGACTTTCCACTGCTGCGGCTGGGGCGGATGGAACCAATCGAGGTATTCATCACTGTCCGAGGCCTCATACACTAAGAATTGGTGGTTGGTTGTAAATAATTAGTAAATAAATGTTTATGTGTATCCAAGCTTTCTCTCTCACTCAAAGGCACTGGTCCAGGTAAGGGTGTCCGCGAACTAATATAAAAGTACTAAATTTGCTTGACTACTGTATACAACATGCGCTAGCGTACTCACCTTACAAGCAAACGCTTACTCATCTGTGGTTGACCCGTCAAGACCAGTGGCGTACGTTGCCGCCAAGCTACGCGGCATTAGGTTGAGCTCCTTGAGGAGGAAATATGACTTTAAAGGCCAGATTGGAAGCCATTCTTGGGCTACTGATACTGTGCGTGGGAGTCTGTCACGCGCAGTTCACCAGCGGTGTCCAAGGCATTGTGCAGGATCCATCGGGGGCGGTGGTTCCCAAGGCAACGGTCACCATTTCGAACAATGGGACGGGAGCGTCCAGAACTGCCACAAGCGGTGAAAACGGGGACTTCCGCTTTCTAAGCCTGGCGCCTGGCGCATACAAGCTCAAGGTCGAAGCCTCTGGTTATTCAGTCTCAGAAACGGACGTCACCCTGTTGACGGAGCAAAACCTGAATGTGCCGGTAACGCTCAAGGTCGGCGCTGTCACCGAAGCGGTCACAGTCACGACGGCGAGTCCACTGGTGGATACTGCCGACAGCCGGACCCAGCTCACACTCGAAAACCAGGCAGTGGCACAGTTGCCCATCGTCGGTCGAAACCTGGTCACGCTGGTCACGATGGCGCCTGGAGTTTCTGGATTAGGAACGAGCAGTTCAGGAAGCCCGGCTTCAGGTGTAGATAATTACTCCACCGAAGAACAGGTTGACGCCAGCGCGAACGGTCAGGGCCAGAACAATAACCAATACGTTGTTGATGGCCTGGACGTAACCAGCGGAATCCGCCAAGGCGTATTGAATCTTACGCCGCAGCCGGCCGCGGTCCAGGAAACCAGCGTTCAAGTCAATACATTCAGCAGTGAATATAGTCGCGCCGCCGGTTTGCAAACCATGTTTACCACACGGTCTGGAACGGACCAGTTCCATGGTTCGGCTGAAGATTACTTCAACTACCAGAAGATGTTTGCCAGCCAGCATTTCGTGGGCTTTCCATACGCGCCATTTCACTCTAACAACATGGATTTCGCCATCGGCGGTCCAATCTTCCCGCATCACAACAGCTTCTTCTATTTTGCGGTTGAGCCGCTGCGGTCATCCTCGAGCGCCGGTGGTTCGGTGACTTTTGCCGACCCTCAGTTCACCAGCTTCGCGCAAGCTAATTTCCCCAATACGGTGGGTACTCATATTTTGAGCACTTACCTGCCATCCGGAATAACTGGCGCGACGGTTTCGCAAACAGCGCAGGACATTTTCGGCAATGGCGCGGGTGGTTGCGGCACCACGGCTGGGCAGAACGGAGTTCCATGTAACTTGGGAATGATCGATTCCGGAAATTTCGGCGCAACCTCAGTGCGCAACGGCACGCAATATTTTGCTCGCATCGACCAGGGATTCAAGAAAGATCGGTTGTACGTCAGTTTGTTCCGCACACTTTTGCTGACTGGCGCCCCCTCCCCCATGACGCAATTTTCTGCGCTGAACAATACCTGGCAAGTTGCCGGGCAGGTGGCCTGGACACACACCTTCTCGCAATCAACTCTCAATGAATTCACTGCGGGCCAGAGCCGAGTGGAAGGCGTGCTGGGTACTGGAGCGAAGGACTACACAGTGCCCTCAATCTCCGTAAACGGAATCAACGTCGATTCCGGCCAAGCCTATGGCGTGGGCTTCGCTCAAGGAGATTTCATTCAACATAACTACCACTGGCGCGACGTGCTCACACACGTGCAGGGGGCTCACGCTCTGAAATTTGGTTACGAGGGATGGTACGGAGACGACGTCGAGCCATTCCAAGGGCCGTGGTCGCAGCCAAAATTCTCCTTCGACAATTTGCTGCAGTTGGCAAATGACGATCCAAATAACGAAAACGGAATCTACTACAACCCTGCGACCGGTAAAGAGCAATTGTGGAATTGGGATGCGGCTTCCCGAACCTTCGGGCTTTTTGTGGAAGACACCTGGAAGGCGAGAAAGAATCTGACGCTGACCCTCGGTCTGCGTTATGACGACAGCGGAAACCCATGGTCCAAGAGCGCATCGACCGTATTTGGGAACTTCTATCTGGGTACTGGCGATACCGAACAGCAGCAAATTGCGAACGGCTACGCCAAGGCAACTCACAATGCGTTATTGCATTCGGTCAATAATTTGTTCAGCCCCCGTGTTGGCTTTGCATGGGACGTGACTGGCAGCGGCGACACCGTGTTACGTGGCGGATTTGGCATATATAACAACTGGTTGACGCAAGCAAACGTGCAAGAAGAATTCCGCGGCAGCCCCCCGGGAGAAGTGAATCCGAACTTTGTTAGAGGTGGGACACCGACCGCGGATGCTCCTATCTTCGTTCTTGGTACCAGCAGTAAGCCGCCATTTGGATTCACATTTCCGACGTTTCAAGGTGGGCTTAACGCCCAAGGTGGAGTTGTCGGAGCTAGTTTTGCGATCGGCGGGATCAATCCCCTGCTCAAGTCTCCGAAAGCAGATCTCTGGGCAATATCAGTCGAGAGGAAACTTACGAGAGTTTTCGCGGCTAGTGTCGGTTATAACGGCTCACACTCTTACGACATCGTCAGCAATGGCAACGGCACTGGTATTGTCAGCTACGGTACCGATATCAATGTCAAGCCGGGCGACTTGATCAACCAAATGAACAATAGCCCGACCGCGCTGATCCCGAACCCGACTCGACTTAATCCGAGTTTTGGCGCAATTACCTATTCCGCCAACGACCGTTACGGCAATTACCATGCGGTATTCTTTGATATCAAAGGTCGCTTTTCGCGCGGCTACATCGATGCCTCCTACACCCGATCGAGTTCTAAAGATGATGCGCTGGCCTATCCTGACCCGTTTAACCCCGCGCATTTCTACGCCCCGTCAAACTTTGACGTGCCTAACCGCTTTTCGCTCAGCTTCAACTATTCGTTCAAAGGCCTGAGGGGAGGCGATGGCGCAGTTGGCCACCTTACCGGCGGATGGGGCCTGAGCGGCACCAGTATTTTCCAATCCGGTTACCCCATCACTATCGGCAATACAAATAGCTTCGTGGCGGTGTGCCAGTCCGGCGCGTTTAGCAATAGTACCGGGTGCTCGGCTGCGGATCCGGCGGTTGCCTACGCTCCTGGCAGCGGCGACTACAACGGCGACGGAGACGGCCAAATAAATGGCGTCCCATTGGATTATCCCAATGTGGTCAGTTATAAACAGTCCTCGGATAACGGGGCTTGGCTTGTCGGAGCATTTCCTCGCAGCGACTTTGCCACCCCGACGTTCGGCCAGGAGGGAAACGAAAAGCCACAGCAGTTCCGCGGCCCCAATTTCATTGAGTCCAATATCAACATCTACAAGGACACAAGAATTACTGAGCGAGTAAACTTCCAAATCCGGTTCGAGATCTTCAACCTGTTCAACCGGGCAAACTACGCCTGGAACGGAAATGGCTCGAATGGCGGAGGCGTTGACGTAAATCTGCCGGACGGGAATTTCGGCGCGGCTACTGCTTCGCATGAGCCGAGATTCTGGCAGCTGGGAGGAAAGATCTCCTTCTGAGATCAGGTACTGCGATACGGGGGCTGGCCTGGCGGGTTGGCCTCCGGTTTTTTGAACGTTTGCCTTTTGACCATGCCGGCTAAAGTAGTTATGACCGGGCGATCGATTCCCTGCTGTCTCGTTGTTCTTCTGCTTGACGCTTTTCTCTCGCTTCCTGCGTCTTCGCAATCAACATCTGTCGACAATCTAAAAACTCGGGAGACGAGCTTATACGCCAATGCTCATTCCTACGTTGACGAACCGCTGCCGGAACTCAAAAAAACGGTTCACGAACTGGCAAAATTGCAGCCAGCTCCTGGCGACGAAGAACTCCCCGGCCTGCTCCAGAAAGTTGGGACTACAGCGGACGACCTGTTGCGTAGGGTGCCTGACCTGATATCCGATGAAACCGTGAGTCAGTCTCAATACACTTTGTCACAGGGGAGTATTCCCGGTTGCGTAGGGTCGGGTTGTTACCTTCCGGGAAGCAATACGGTAATAGACAACAAATTCAATTATCTGATTCTTTCTCACCCGGCAAAGGATAGCCGGCAATTGCTTCAGGAATACCGCACCGGCACTAATGGCAAGCCCGTTCGGCAGGGAGTGGAGACACCAAACTTTCAAGGTTTTGTCGTAGCGTGGATTATCTTCTCCTCGCCGAATCAGGTGGAGTCGCGTTTTCGGTACTTAGGGCAACAGCAAATTGATGGACATAAGACATTCGTCATCGGCTTCAGACAGATTCCGGGCTCGGTTGAGTCACCGGGAGTGATTGTGGACGGCGCCGAGTCTGTGCCGATGCTTTTGCAGGGCATTGCCTGGATCGACAAGGATAATTTCCGCATTGTCCGTTTGCGCACTGATCTTCTGGCTTCGATCCCCGGGCTTCGCATGCAAAAGCAAACCGCAAACATTCTCTTTTCATCAATCCACATATCAGGGATGGACTCAGATTTGTGGCTTCCGACAACCGTACGCATGGAAATGGACGCGCGGGGACAGTACATCCAGGAGCAACATAAATATTCCAACTATCGGCTGTATCGCTCAAAGACCCGAATCATCTTTCCACCAGATAATTGAACCTGACCTCAAAATGCATTAAGGTCACAGACAAGGCTTCGATCCTGCGCAGTCGGGGAGCAGAATCAATTCGAACCCGTGCCACTACTATTGTTTCACTGGTCCTTGTTTGTTGCCTCTGGGCCCACTCTCAGGCCAATCAAATAGAACAGATCGCGTCGGCATTACAGCAGAGCGATTTCGAGCTTGCACTCCAACGGCTCGGCCCGGCTCTACGAAATTCTCCCAACGATCCGAAATTATGGGCCATGCAAGGCACCGCATTCTCCGGCGAGCACCGCGACAAAGAGGCATTGGCGTCATTCAACAAGGCTCTGAAGATTTCTCCGGACTATCTGCCAGCACTCACTGGTGCGATACAAATCGAATTTGACTCCGGTAATATTTCCGCAATTCCCCTGCTGAAACGAGCGCTTCGCCAGAGACCTTCAGACCAAACCAGTCACGGCATGTTGGCGGTGCTCGAGTATCAACAAGGAAATTGCGCTGCGGCGGTCCCGCATTTTGAGAAATCCTCTTCCCTTTTTGAGGCTCGTCCCAGCGGGTTGCACGCATACGGAACCTGCCTGGTGAAGCTAAAACAATTTGACCGTGCAGTCAGTGTGTTTGAGAAAACAGTGGCGCTGAATCCGAATGACGCGCAGGAAAGACGCGTGCTGGCATCAGTCCAGCTGATGGCCCACCAACCGCAGGGTGCCGCCGCCACCCTCGAACCTCTGTTGGCATCCGGAAACGCTGATGCCCGCACGCTGGAACTGGTGGCCAGCGCATATGAAGATGCCGGCGCCACGGACAAAGCTGTCGCCTCGCTCCGGCAGGCAATTCTCGTCGATCCTAAAGATGTACAGCTGTATCTCGACTTCGCCTCTTTGTGCGTTACCCATCAATCGTTCCAGGTTGGAATTGATGTGGTGAGTGATGGGATCACTCAGCTACCGAAGTCGGCGCAACTGCATTTCGCGCGAGGCGTGCTGTACGTACAGCTCGCAAACTATGACAGAGCTGAATCAGATCTGCAGAAGGCGTATGAATTGGATCCTAACGAGTCGCTGACGGCAGCTGCACAGGGATTGCTTGCAGTGCAGCAGAACGATCTCGACCGAGCCCTGGCCGATGTGCAGCAAAAATTAAAACGTAAACCGAATGATCCACTTTTGCTTTACCTGCAGGCGGATGTTCTGGCCCAAAAAGGCGCGGAGCCGGGCAGCTCTGAGTTTCAAACGGCCCTGCAATCCGCTCGCAAAGCTGCAGCCCTGCGTCCCTCACTCGGCCCTGCTCATGCAGTGCTTGCCAAGCTTTATGTAGATGCCAGGCAAAATAAACTTGCGATAGAACAATGCCGCAAGGCGATCGAGATTGATCCCAAAGATCAAACATCGCTATACAGGTTGATTCAGGCACTGCGAAAGACTGGCGAGACAAATGAAATTCCCGCATTATTAAAACGGTTGGCTCAACTGCGGCAGCAAGACGCAAAAGAAAAGAAGCAGCATTACCAATACAAAGTGGTTGAAGGCAACACTCAATAATTTTTAGTGTCGCTGGATCGGCCGAATGAAAGCTGAAACTACGGCTGGCTTGGCTGCGCAGATTCGTACAGGCGATATCGATTTCCCGACGCTTCAGCTTGGCGCGCCTGTTGACGCAGGACAGCAAGACGTTTGACCAGCGTGGGCAATTCGCCCTTGCTATCCTTCCCACTCTGCCTCAGCGCCTGAATCAAATGATAAAGAGCTTCCTGGTCGGATGAATTTTCTGCGAGCGCCCGCCGAGATTGCACAATTGACTTATCAATTTCTCCCGATTTCAGATACAGATTTCCCAAAAGATCGTAGGCAAGGACAAAATCAGCTCTCAGCTGCTCAGCGCGAGATGCTGCGGCAATTGCATCCTTGAATTCTGGCGAACCGGGATCGGCGCCTTTCTGAAAGAGAATATCCGCTTCCAGGTAATGCAAGAATGCGTCGTTAGGGTGCTCCTTCAGCCGGCCTCGCAATGTCGTCAGGGCCTGTTCGAGATTGCTTTGCTGCATTTGCGCCAGCCCTTCGGCAACTGCTCCTGAACTTTGCGTTGGATCCAACTGACTCGCCTTCTCGAAATCGGCCTCGGCTTTTTCATATTGACCCAACTGGATCAAAAGTACCCCGCGTGCAACGAATAGTTGGGCGGCAGCAGGAATTTCCTTCAAGCCTAGGTCAACCATATCTACGCCTACCTGGAACGACTGGTGCGCGAAAGAAATGGCGGCAAAATCCACGTAGTATTTGATCTTTTTGGGATCCAGCACAATTGCCTGACGGAGGTAAGTAACAGCCTTCGGTGTTTCCCCTGATTCTTCATATGCTGAAGAAGCTAAATCCAATACGTCAGGATCGACCGGAGTTGCGTCAAGTAGCGGCTGCAGCGTTTCGACCGCTTCCCTTGCGTTGTGTATTGCCAACTGGACTACGGCGAGGTTGTATCGGGAGTGCGGATCGTCAGGTTGCAGAGCCTGAAGCTGCTGAAAAACCGGCAGGGCGTCTGCAGCTTTGTCGAGATTCATTAAGCAGGCGCCGTATTGTGCTAGCGCGGACGGCTGAGAGGAAATCAGCTGCCAGCTCACACGAAAATGTTCAACGGCCGAGGCGCAATCGTGTTGCTTATAGTTCACAACTCCAAGCATTGCATTTGCCGTGGGATCGTGGGGCCGGAGCTTCACCACCCGTTCGAGCAGCGGCAGCGCGCGCTTGCTCTCTGCCCTATATTCCAACTCGGCGGCGCCTTCGAGCGCGGGGAGGTAATCGGGCGAGATAGCCAGTGCGCGGTTATAAGCGATGAGCGCGTCGTGTTTTTGGCCAAGTTCGGAGAGAGCGATTCCCTGGAGAGCCCACAGCTTGGGATTCTTCGGCGACTGTTGCGTTACGGATTGCGCCAGTTGGAGCGCCTGCTGATAATTGTGCTCACGTAAAGCCGATTCGATAGCGCCAGTGGACGTCGGCGGAGCCGGATTCTGTGCCGAAACAAAGACCGAGATTGCGCAGAGGAGAGACACGAACCACGCGTTTCTCAATCGCGCCAAGAAGGGGGACATAGATTAATGGATCCGTCACACGAGAGTAAAAGGAATCTCAGCTGAATTGGGCCGTCACTTCAAACCTCTTCTCGTGTTCGGTTTTGATTATGACAGTATCTCTCTTGGGTCCGCCAAGGCTTGCGGAACGCCCATTCACCGTGACCTGGCCTGGGGTATTGTTTTTGGGTAATCGTATCTTGAGCTGAATTTCCTGCGGCTCTCCGACACGCTCCAACTCGACCGTCGCATGAACGGTCTTGGCTGAAGATGCCATCTTCAAACTCACCTTTCCCCAACGGGTCGGTGCGCCATCGATTCTGATCTCCTTGCCAGAACCGATCCACTCCCGCGGAATTCCTTTCGCAAAATAAAGCCGGTCTTCATCAGAATCTTCGAGCACCAGCATCCACCGAACCAGCAGGGGAATTGTTAATTGCGCGGGAATGCAGAACAGAGCATTGTCGCCATCGATGCCCGCAACTTCACCGGCGACCCAACTGCCGCGGCTATGGTCATGATAGCGGTGCGAGTAGAGAAACAGCAGGAACTCTTCAATCCGATCCATGCGCAAGAGAGCCTGGGCGTGACCATAGGAGATGAATCCGAGGATGTCGCGTCCATCGGGGTGTGGAGGTTCTACATTCGCCAGCACGCCGAGAGTAGTTCCGCCATAAGCGCGCAGGCAATTCAGAATGATATTAGTCAGATCCGCAGGGAGTACATCCGCCTGCAACAGCTCTGCGTAGCCGCGATGCGGCCATTGCTGCGGGCTGGGCCGTTCTTTCTGCATGGATTCCCAGAAAGTCATCGTCGTTCCCGGGAATGTGCCGATATAAGGCGGGCTCATGTCGTGACGGGTATTCTGTTTTATGCTCGCCACCACCGCTGACTGTAGTTCCACGCTGCGCTTGTCCCAATCCAACGCCTGCGGTTTCGCCGTTGCGGCGGGCCCGATTTCCATCCAGACGCGACTGATGTCCTTAAGACCGCGGGCGGCGAATGCATTGTTCGCGTAGTAGGGCAGCCACCAGATGTCAGGCTTGGGCATGAGACAGGAATCGGATTCACTCCAGCCGTGGATGAGCCCGTGGCCGACGTCATCCGGTGGGAGACGAAGACTTTCGTCGTGCATGGCGCATAACATCGTGACCGTGGCTTGGATTTTTGAACTGTGTTTAAACAACAACTGTCGATCACCTGTGTAGTTGAAATAGCGCGCCAGCAGCGAAAGAGTCATGCCAAATTGCGCAGTCTCCGGGCCGCGCATGTTGATCATGCCTTTTGCGTCGACGAAGTGCGTGAAGTAGTTATCAATCACCGCACCCGCCATTTCGAATCTGCCCCACTCAAGGTTGGCGTATACCGAACTGGTGAAAATATCCTGAAAGCCGTCGTATTCTGAGCCGTAATAGTCGCGATCGACAGCGCCGTATTTTGGATACACGCCCTCCGGCCGCACCATGAGCTCCTTTGCGAAGGCATGTTTAGACATGTCGATCCAAACGTCAGCTGGAAGGGATGTGGGAACGAAGTCGTGAAGAAGATTTTCCCAATATGCGGCGAAAAGAAGCAGCCCGCGATAAAAATCTTCCGGCACGGAATTCGTTCGATTCGGCGGAAATTCGGGATAACTATAGCCGTACACCGCCTTAGTGATTTTGCCGTTTTCAACTCGCGCTGTGCGGTGCCACGTCTGCACGATGAATTTGTCGTTAGCTTCGGTGTCTCCGAATACGATTACTTCATCGTAAGCTGTGTCTGAAATTGGCATGACCTTCCGCACTGCCGGCATCCATCCGCCAATCAGTCCATCAAAACGCTTCTCGCCTTTCTTTCGATTGTCCTCGGGAAAGTACTGCACCGGATGATAGGTGCGAGTGCTGCCGGTCGCGAATACAGGCATAGTGTCGGAGCATTCTTTGGTGCCCACAAATGTATCCCAGGGTAGGCGCCAACTCGGGCCCGTGCTCTGCACCGAGCCTAATGGAGGAGCTGCAGATTTAACCTGCTCGGGATCAGGGTCGTCTCCTCTCTCAAGTAGCCGCTCGGCAACAAGATCGCGTGGGGAAAGGCCAATTTCCTTCAGGCTTAGTCCCAAGTATGGGGTAGTTTCTTCCGCAAACGAAGCCTCTGCACTTTTTCTGAATACACGCGCACCCGCAGAAGAAACAAACGTGATTACTCCCTCCCGTGTGCGCAGGTCTTCGTAGAGACTCCATTCATCACCGTTCAATTTGAATTGACAGATGTGGGTGTGACCTTCGAGGTTGGCGGCTTCCGCACGAATAAGACTCCCTTTAAGCGCCTCAAGCGACGATGAATTTTCATCTTGGCTCGCGGACTGCTTAGCCAGAAGGGCGGCTGCGCTGGTAAATGCGCTGCTTTTAAGAAATCGTCTGCGATCCATGATTCTCCTGATTTCTGCGCCGGCGACGCAGGGTTTTACCGCAAAAAACGCCAACGTGCCCTGCCAAAGTTAAAGTTGAACTTCAACTGGCCTGCCGGTGAATTCCAGGCTCCGCCTGGTTTCATTCATCGTTACCTCGATATTTCGGGAAAGCGGTGACAGCATTTTCGACCCTGTGGCAAGCCGCAAAGTGAGCACGCGTCGCGAGTCATTCCACTGCATTTCGATTCCCATCCATTCCCCCTTGCGGTAGTCGAAAGATTTTCCGTCATCGTCATAAAGAAGGAATGACCCGTCTTGACCGGGATAGATCGAGATCGAAAAAGGACCCGTAGAGGCTTCGCCGGTATGCTGCTTCACGGGCCCGAGAGGCAGAATCGATCCTGCGCGTACGTAGAGCGGCATGGTTTCGAGATCGATTTCGCGGGTGATTTCGCGGCCGCCTTCCTTTCGCTCGTGTGTCCAGAAGTCGTACCACACTCCGCGCGGGAGATAAATCTGGCGTGAAGTAGTTCCCTTCTCAACCACCGGAGCGACAAGCAAGTCCCTACCCCATAGATATTCGTCATCGCACTCGACCGCCTTTGGATCATCGGGATAGTGCAGCCAGAGAGCGCGCATCAGCGGAAGGCCTGTAACCGTGCCTTCGCGCACGGCACTATATATATAAGGAAGAAGCCGGTAGCGCAGCTCAAGATATTTGCGGCAAATGGGCTCGACTTGCGGATTGTGCAATTCACTCGCGTCAGGAATTGCTGCCCCTTCATACCGGCTGATTTCCATCGGACCCGGGTCGCCGGTGTTCCACCCCCACGGCAGACGAAGCGTCCAGTTGCGGCCATGACAACGAAATAGAGGACAAAACGCTCCAAACTGAAACCAGCGCAGATAAAGTTCGGCGGTGAATTCTTTGGTCGGAACAAAGCCACCAATATCCGTGCCCCAATACGGAATGCCACTCAATCCAGTGTTAATACCAATGGGGATATGCGTCTTCAGCGTCTCCCACTTCGAATAGACGTCACCCGACCACAAATATGAGGCGTAGCGTTGCATTCCGGCGTAGCCATTGCGATGCAACGCATAGGGCCGCTCGTTCGGGCGGTCAATCTGCGGGCCTTCCCAATACATGCGATTGCGCACCAGACGAGAGGCAATGTCGAGCGGATCACCTTCATCCGGCCACCAGCCGTCGACGCCCATCGCAAAATCTTTGCGGTGGGCGTCCCAATAGCAACCGGCCTCTTCCTCGTCGAAAGTTGAAAGCTGGCAATGGTCGCGGACCGATCCGCTAAGCTTGTCGGTCAAAATAACTGCGTGCAGCACCACTTTGAAATTGTCGCTGTGCAGCTGATCAAGAACAGTTTTGGCATCAGGAAAGACATTCGAATTCCAGGCGAACGAACCGTTTTCTGTATTCCAGCCGGAGGGACAAAAGCCAGTGCCCAAATAAATCAGCGCGTCGCAGGGTAATTTCTTTTCGCGGAAGGTCTTGGCTTCAGCAAGCACCTCTTCCCTGCTGGCTAAGGTGCGGTGCGATTGCTGATATCCGAGACTCCAGAGCGGCGGGAGCTCGGCGCTTCCAGTAAGGCGTGCATATTCCGCCATGATGACTGCAGGATCTGCCGAAGACACGAAGAAAAGATCGAGTGGCAGAGCGGCATCGGCAGATTTGGGATGAAATTTGCTTTCCGTTCCCGTGAAGTCGAAGGTGCCGAACGGCTGGTGAATGAACATCGCCCATCCGGAAGTGCCGATGATCCAGGGAATTGGAACGCGGCCGCCGTGGGTTCCCAGCTTGTACCCGCCCTGGCCGCTGCGCATCTCATCGATCGAACCGCGACGATCGAATTGCGGTCCGCCTTCACCCAGGCCGAGCAACGGTGACTTCCCGGTTACAAAAGACAGAAATCCGGTTTGCGGATCGATGCCAAGCTTTTGAATCTGCTGTCCGTGAGAGTTGGAGATACGAAATGACAGCGCGTCAGAAATAATTTCAATATCAAGTTCGCCGCATTTGACCTGCTCACGATTAAAGGTGCCACGGAAGCGAGCAAGCGGCTTTCCCCAATCGCTTCGAAGGAGAGAACCGTCATTTGCAACCAGGCCGGTCCCATCCGGCAGAACCGTAAGACGGAATGTGTGCGGACTCACGCTGGTGATTTGAATCTCGACGTCGCGGCCGGCAACACGCATTTCTTTCGCCTGCGCCTTCAGGCTCAAAGGAAGTGCCGCCGTTGCCGACACAGCGCCCATTGCCTTTAAAGCCTGTCGTCGGCTGAATCGCTTAATCATGTTAAAAGGGTGAGGGTTGCTTTCATCATCTTCGTCTTCGCGAAGGACCCAAATCGCTCTCCGAAAGCGCGAAGCCGCTTGGAGGAGTGACTCCAAGCAGATATTGCACAAAATAATCCCATCGGCGGCGGATAAGATACGGCGCATGGGGTCCGCTCTCGCCGTGATACATATTCGGCACGAACAACATGTCGAAGTTCTTGTTCGCGTTCATCAATGCATCGGCGAAGCGGATGGTTTCAACCGGGTGCACGTTGTCGTCAATGTCGCCGTGCTCAATCAACAGATGTCCTTGTAGGCGATCTGCCATGGTTACATTTGATTGGGCTGCATAATCCCCCTCGACGGGATAGCCCTGGTAAACTTCGTTCCACCACGCCTTATCGAGTCGCGCATCGTGATCGCCTGAAATCGACACGCCAACCTTGTAGAACTCCGGGAAGACCAACATGGCGTGCGCGGCCCCATAGCCGCCTGCAGATGTGCCGAAGATTCCGACGCGCTGAGCGTCCATATACGGAAACCGCTTAGCCATTTGTTTAATCATGGCTACGTGGTCTTCGAAGGCCCCACCAAGATTTCTGTAAGAGAAAAGATGAAATGCATGTGAGCGTCCCGCGGTGCCCCGGCCGTCGATCATCACTACTACAAAGCCAAGCTCGGCCATCGACTGAAGTCGCAGCGTTGCTGCGAATGTTTTAGGAACGAAGAAATCCTGAGGTCCGGTGTAGACATGCTCGACCACCGGATATTTTTTTGCAGGATCAAAATTTGATGGCCGCCAGATCAGCCCATAAAGATCGGTGACCCCATCGGCGGCTTTACCTTGAAACGGTTCAGGGAATTTCCAGCCGGTGCTCTGTAGGCCACTGACATCGGTCTTTTCGAGGACCCGAACTGACGAGCCATCTTGCGATCTTCGCAACACAGACTCACCCGGCAGGTCGACGCGCGAATAGTTATCGACGAAGAATTTTCCATCAGGAGATACGCTGACCGAGTGGTTTGCATTCTCAGGAGTCAGCAGCGTGAGTCCTTTTCCGTCAAAGCCAACGCTGTACAAGTGTGTCAGGTATGGGTCTTCACCTTTTTCGCGGCCTCCAGCCAGAAAAAATACGCGTCGCGCTTTCTCGTCCACGTATTCAATCTGCCGAACCACCCAGGGTCCTTGCGTCACCTGATTCTCGAGTTGGCCGTTTTTGCCGTAGAGGTAAAGATGATTCCAGCCATCCCGTTCAGACGCAATCAGCAATTCGCCAGTCTGGTGGTCGAACCGGTAAAACGTTTCGCCTGGATCCACGTACTCTTTTGAAGATTCGCGAAGCAGAACTGTTTGTTCTCCGGTATCGGGATCGACGGTCCGGATTTGTTTCGCCTTGAAGCCGCGCTCGTCATAGTCATAGAAAATTGTCTTGTTGTCCGGCGACCACTCGAAGCCTGGGCCGTCTTGAAACGGCAACTCGATCGGCGGACTCTTCACATCAATCCGTTTCCCCGATTCAACGTCGAAGATGATGGGCTCAGCTTGCGGAAGCACCTCGCCAGGCAATGGATAAACCACGGTATACGCCTTTGGCCTTAGCTGGCCGGGAGGAACGAATTGAATGCTGGTGAAACGGCCCGCATCTCGCGAATCGATGCGGTAGGTTATGAATTTGGACGAATCGGGAGACCAGAACACACCCGCCGGTTGCTCAATATCTTCAGTGCCCTGATCTGTTAGAAGCCGGAGCGCTGGCAGCGGCGTCGCATAATCGCAGCCGCTCACGCCGTCATGCGTGAGTTGGACTGTGGTCCCGGTAGAAATATTCTTGAGATAAAGATTGTGTTCCTTGACGAATGCGTTCCACTTCTTGTCGGGAGAAACTGCGTCCTCAGAGGCTTCGCCTGATTCCGGCTTGCATTCGTAATTCGCCAGGGTGCATGCCCAGTGTGACTTGTCCAATTCGAAGCTGACGGATTTCTCGTCTTCCGAAAACTCGATCCTGTCGAACGGCAGGTCGGATGCGGAAATATCTCTCTTGGTCGATTTCGCAAGCGCAGATGCGAGCTTCGCGTGATCAAAGGCTGGCGCGACGGTGTTGCGCTCTGCGTCAACCACAATGAACTCGCTCCCTTGCGGACTTTCTTTGTGATACCAGAAGCGGTTGGTCTTATCGATCCAATGTGCCGAGACGTCGGCAATGTAGATGGAATGCCGTAGGTTGCCGGGAAGAAAACGTTGCGCTCTTTGATAATCTTCCAGCGTTCCCTGTGCCAGGGCAAAAGGCCCAGCGTGAAACAAAATCAGGAAGACAAAAACTAAAATCCAGGTTGTGAAGTGGAAAGGCGAATCTTTCAGGTGTCGGTGTGGCACCGATTATGTATATTGTATACAGCACATAAGTGTCAATAGATACTTTGCCTTGGCGAATGTTCGGGCCCAATCATTATGAACCTAAACACGCGATTTTCGCTTCCGATCCCAACGGCTGTGGTTTTGCTTGCGCTTTCATTTCCTGCACTCTGTTTTTCTGCGCCCCCGGCAACCATGCGGCTCGACTATTACCACACCGGTGGCAAGGGCCTGGAAATCTTCAGCGTTGATCGGATCGTCATTGAGCCATTGCCTTGGGCGGGAAATTCTCAGCAGCTAATTGATTCCACCAATCGTGGGACTTATTTCTTTGAGGTGCGCGACAGCGCCAGCAAACGGGTGCTTTATTCTCGTGGATTTTCGTCCATTTACGGTGAATGGATCACCACTAAAGAAGCGAAAAAAGTAAATCGGACTTTCCACGAATCTCTCCGCTTCCCTGCCCCGCGATCGCCAGTCGAGATTTCTGTCATGAAACGTGACCCGCAAAATAAATTCCGTGAAATCTGGACAACGGCTGTCAACCCTAACGATAAAACTATCGATGCCTCCCGTCCCGCACTTTCTCCGACCGTACTCGCGATCGAAGAACATGGCGATCCCGCGGTGAAGCTTGACCTGCTCTTTCTTGGCGAAGGCTACACCGCGGCACAGGAAGCTAAATGCGAAAAGGATATACGCCGGCTGACGGATGGCGTTTTTTCCTATTCGCCGTTCAAAGAGCGGCGAAACGATTTTAATGTCTGGGCAATTTGCGCAGCATCACCTGATTCCGGAGTTTCGCACCCGGCGACCGGCATTCATAAACGCACGCTGTACGGTAGCCAATTTGACGTTTTCGGCGAGGATCGCTACGCGCTGTCATTCGACAATCGCGCCATTCGCAGCATGGCGTCTTTTGCGCCTTATGACGCGATGGGAATCGTCATGAATTCCAATCAATATGGCAACGGCGGAATTTTCGGGCTGTATGCCACGGTGAGTATCGACTACCCGAGCGCCATCCAGGTCTTTGTTCACGAATTCGGTCACCATATTGCGGATCTCGGTGATGAGTACTACTTCAATGCCGACGTGGCATACTTGCCTGCCAATACCCGCGTTGAACCTTGGGAACCGAATATCACAGCCTTGCTCGATCCGCACCACATCAAATGGCAATCGCTAATGGAAAATGGGACGCCTATTCCCACCCCATGGCCGAAAGCTTGCTATGAAAATAGCCAACGGGACTCGCAACATTTAGTCGAAGAGATGCGGTCGAAGAATCGTTCTGCAACCGAAATTGAAGAAGTAAGACGCGCGGCCCGTGAAAAAGCGGAGCTTTGCCTTGCCAGCGGACCTTACGCGAATAAAGTCGGGGCGTTCGAAGGCGCCATGTATGAGACGAAGGGCTACTACCGGCCGCAGCAGCAATGCATCATGATCTCCGGTGAGCAATTCTGTGCAGTTTGCCGCCACGCCATTGAAGAAATCATTGACCTGGATACAAAGCCTGAATAAGACGAGAGCGCTAACTCGCGACTTCTATCCGTTGCTGATCAACCATCGGCTCTCTGGTCATCTCCCCATCGATCATGCGCCAGATTCCCAGCGGATTCGCGTCCTTCAATTCATCTGGCAACGCCGAGTCAGGGAAACCCTGAAAGCAGACTGGTCTGGAGAAACGATAGATGGCCTGTGTTCCAACAGAAGTAGAGCGCCCGTCAGAAGTCGCGGGAAACGGGCCGCCGTGCACCATCGCGTGGGAAACCTCCACGCCAGTTGGAAAACCGTTCAGAATTAAGCGCCCTACTTTATTTTCCAGAATGGCAATGAGATCCCCAAAGTCACGCAGGTCTTCTTCGGTGCCATGAATAGTCGCGGTCAAATGCCCTTCCAAGCGGCGAGCGATTTCCAAAACTTCATCGCGGCGAGAATGACGCACGAGCAGAGTTGAGGGACCAAAAATCTCAGCCGAGAGTTCCGGGTCTTTAAGAAACGATTGCGCGTCGGTTTCGAAGAGCACGGCCGTAACTGCTGGTCCGCCATTTTCTGATCGCGCTGCTTCGGCCACCAGCTTGAGATTCGATTTATTTCTCCGACTCTTGATTCCCTTTTCGTAAGAAGATCGGATCCCTTCGGTCAACAAGTGGAAGCCGGCCGTCTCCTTTACCGGTTGCTGCAAACGCTCCTGCAGGCGCACCGCGTCCGACCCCTCGGGAAGGAAAACCATCCCTGGTTTCGTGCAGAACTGGCCCGCGCCCAGGGTGATGAAACGTGAAGTCCGGCGGCGATTTTCTCGCTGTTCTGTCGCAAGGCTCCGGGCAGAATAAATACCGGATTCGTGCTGCTCATCTCGCCATAAAACGGAATGGGCTCGGGACGACTCGATGCCAGTCTCATCAGAGCGATGCCGCCATGGCGCGAACCTGTGAAACCTGCAGCTTTAACGAGCGGGTGCTGCACCAACGAACTTCCGACTTCGTTACCGCCATCAAAGAGCAAAGAGAACACTCCATCCGGCAAATCGTGCTGCCGCGCCGCCTGGCGTATCGCCTCTCCGACCAGTTCGCTGGTTCCCGGGTGCGCAGCATGTGCCTTTGCGATCACTGTATTCCCCGCGGCTAGCGCCGAGGCGGTGTCTCCGCCGGCAACTGAAAATGCCAGCGGAAAATTACTCGCGCCGAATACGACGACGGGACCCAGCGGGCGTAACATTGAGCGAATGTCGGGTTTGGGTAGCGGTTTTCGTTCGCGATCGGCTCGATCAATCCTGGCCATCACCCACGAAGTGTCTTCGGCGACCTCTGCGAAAAGACGAAGCTGGCTGCATGTCCGCGCGGTTTCTGACTGCAAGCGCCCTTTGGGCAAAGCGGTCTCAAGTTCAGCTCGCTCGATGACTTCAGGAGCAATCGCTTCGATATTTGTGGCGATCTGCCGTAGAAGCTTCCCTCTCTGCTTGCCGGAAATTCGCGAGTAGACGGCGAAGGCTTCATCGGCGAGACGCACCGCGCGATCAACCTCTTCGGCGCTTGCGGAAAAATATTCTGGATCCAGGGACTCTCCCGTTTTCGGGTTCCTACCACGGAAGGTAAGAGATGTAATTGAACCATCCCCAAAGCCAACGATCGATTTACCAGTTAATTTCAAAGCCGACTCCATTATTTGGCGGGG
>Ga0157372_10001068_pt1 | contig 29960 bp, 29 predicted proteins | sample C55metaG_FD_115307 | JGI IMG/M metagenome (GOLD analysis project Ga0157372, IMG submission 115307) | Corn rhizosphere microbial communities from Kellogg Biological Station, Michigan, USA - C5-5 metaG | ecosystem: Host-associated > Plants > Roots > Rhizosphere > Soil | place: USA: Michigan...
CGCGGTCAAGGTCTGTTCCACGTCATTCGTGAGCGTGCCGGCATCCGCCTCGGGCTGCTGACGCTGGCTGCCGCAACGATTGTCTGCTTGCTCACCTGCGCCGCCGAAATCGGCGGAATCGCTTTGTTGTGGCAGCTCATGAGCGGCCTGCCATACCGGCAGCTCATCGTGCTCGCACTCGCGTTCTTTCTGCTGGCCTCGTGGTTCCTGCCGTTCAAGTGGATCGAACGCATCTTTGGGCTACTCGGGCTGTTCATGGTGATTTTCATAGCCCTCGCCTGCAAGGTCTCTCCGGATTGGAGCTCGGTTGTTGCCGGCCTCGTGCCATCGCTGCCGCAGGGGCCGACCGATCAGCGACTGTTGCAGTCGTACTACGCCGTTGCGCTGCTGTCGTCGGTCATGCTTCCGTACGAGACTTATTTTTACGCGGCCGGAGCGATCGAAGACAAATGGACGGCCAAATACGTCCCGGCGAATCGTGTCATCGTGATCCTGGGTTTCCTGCTCGGCGGCACGCTCGCGGCAGCGATCATGATCGCGGGCAAGTCACTGCTCGGTCCGTTGAATGTCGAGGCGCAACTGCCCGGAACGGCGGCGATCGTCGTGGCAATGGAACTCGGCCGCGCGGGTTTGTGCTGCGCTCTCGCCGGAATGTTCTTTGCGTTTGCCGGCGCGGCGATCGAGACCGCGTTCTCGTGCGCATACAACATCGCGCAGTTCTTCGGCTGGCCATTCGGCAAGGTGCGCGCGCCGCGTACGGCATCGCGGTTCACGCTCGCGTGGATCGTCGCGTTCGTGCTCTCGGCCGTGGTCGTACTGACCGGCGTCGATCCGATCCGCGTCGTCGAGTACTCGATCGTGTTCTCGGTGGTGATCCTGCCGCTCACGTATTTTCCGCTGATGGCGCTGTCGCGCGATCGTGACGTAATGGGCGTACACGTGAACGGCGTGATCGCCAATACGCTCGGCTGGTTCTATTTCGTGGTGATCTGCATCGCCGCCGCTGCGGCGATCCCGTTGCTCGTGCTCACGCACGGAGGCGAAGGATGAGGCGCAGCAAGCCGCGCGGCAACCTCGACCTCTATCGGCGCGTGCTCGACCACGGGCTCGTCGATGCCGACGGCCTGCCCTGCGGCACCGTCGACGAAATCGAGGCCGCGGGCAAGCCGGGCGAGCCACTCGAGATCGTCGCGTTGCTGGTCGGCCCGGCGGCGTGGACACCGCGTCTGCCGGCGCTGTTCGCGATCATCAGCCGTCTGCTCGCGGGTTCGCGCCTCGTGCGCGTACCGTGGTCGGAAGTGGCTGAAATCAGTGAGCAGATCCGGCTGCGCTCGACCGCCGTCGCGCTCGGCCTGGGCGTGACCGACCGGCGCGTCGGCCGCTGGCTCGCGCGTCTGCCGATGTCGGGATATGAGCCGAAATGATGCGTCTCTCGCACCTGGAAGGTGTGCGCATCGTCAGCGAGGCCGGCGAAACGCTCGGACGCCTCTGGGAACTGCAGACTCGCGGCAACGACAAGGACCAGCCTCGACGCGAGCGCCGCGCGATCGAGCAATTGCTCTGCGGCCGGCTCGGTCTGCTCGAGCGCCTCGGTTGGCGCGAGCGCACGGCTGTCGTGGTGCCATGGCGCAACGTTCTGCGCTGGGAGGCCGATGCGCTCGTCGTGCAAGGCAGCGCCGACGATTACGAGAGAATCGCCCCGTGATCGCCGGTACCGTGCCGGTGCCGTCATGCCTTTGATACGCGCATCGCTCGCGCAGCTGGCGTTCGCGCATCTGTCACCTGCGGTCGGCGCGCCAGGATGGACGCTCGATCCATGGGTCACCCTGCCGCTCGCGTGCTCGCTCGCGTGGTATCTGCTCGGCTGGCGCAAGCTGGCGAGCCGATCGCGCACGCACGATGGCAGCCGCGCCCGCTGGTTCCTGCTCGGCTGGGCCACACTCGCGCTGGCGCTGGTCACGCCGCTGCACGCTGCCGGCGAGCGATCGTTAGCCGCGCACATGCTCGAGCACGAATTGCTGATGCTCGTCGCCGCGCCGTTGCTCGTCATCTCGCGGCCCATCGGTGTGGCGCTGTGGGCGCTGCCGCGCGCCGCACGGCTGGCGCTCTCGCGCAGCGGACATGCAGTCGGCACGGCATGGCGTTTCATCACGAGGCCGATCGTCGCCACGCTCGTGCAGGCGATGGCGCTTTGGCTATGGCATGCGCCGCGACTGTTCGACCTTGCGCTCGCGCATCCCGAATGGCACGTCGTGCAGCACCTGTGTTTTCTGGTCACGGCCCTGCTGTTCTGGTGGGCGATGCTCGTGGGGCGAGCACGCTCGCATGTGGGACTTGCCGTCGGCTGCCTGTTCTTTACGGCAACCGTGAGCGGCGCGCTCGGCGCGTTGATGGCGCTGTCCAGCAGCCCCTGGTACGCGGGCTATGCGCAAAGCGGTCTGGATGCGTTCGGGCTCTCGCCTGCGCAGGACCAGCAACTTGCCGGATTGCTGATGTGGGTGCCGGGGGGTCTCGTGCACGCGGGTGCCGGGCTCGCGCTGCTGGCGGCGATACTCAAAACGCGGGATGTCGCGAACGACGAGTCCACGCTTTCGCTTCGCCGGGACAGCGCGACGGGATCGTGAATGGTTCGAGTTTTCAAAATAGCGACGGGCCAGTGGGGATGCTGGCCCGTCTATTTGCCTGCGAATGTGGGGGTTGGTATTCGCTTGGCCGCCGTCCATTGGCGAAGTTGTCCGCTTCCGCGGTGCTCACGCACGGCTGCGTTGGGGGAGTGTTTTTCCCAACGCCACCCATTCAGACACGCAGCGCGCGGATTGGTGCGCGATTCTTCCCCGCGTCGTTCACGAATCGTTTTGAAATAGCAGACAGACCGGCCAGATCGTTGCAATGATCGACGCACCCCACATCAATCAAGCGACATACGGGAGGGTGTACTGTAACCAGGTTGCCCCGCTCCACGGCTGCCGAGGAATCGAACATGGCGGATTATCGGATTGAGGTTTGTCCCGATCCAGAAACGGGACTGTATTTTGTCCAGGTGTTCCACCCCAGCACCGCGACGACGGCAGTCACGCGAACGAAGCCGATCTATCGCTCAATGGAAGAGGCGCAGCGCAAAGTGGGTGAGTCGATCGCTGCTGCGGTGGCCAAGACCCCTGAGCCGGAATGGAAAGCCATCGTATTCGACAACACCTAGATCGCAGTCGGCGAGATTCGCTGCGCAAGCTTGCGCACGCGCCGCCAACACCCACAAGACCTCACGCAAAACCCATCGATGAAAATGGATTCCGCAACCGCCCTGCCGTCGATGAGCCCAGTTCAGGCGGCGAATCGAACCACCCGGTTGCGCCCCAGATCCTTGGCTCGATACAGCGCGCCATCGGCGGCCTTGAACATCTCGTCGACATTGTGGAATTCGCGATCACGCGTGCTCGCGACGCCGACGCTGATCGTGATCGGCTGTTCGGGCGAAGCGGTCGTCTCGACCGTGCGACGCAGCGACTCGGCGACGCCGGCGGCTTCATCACTGCTTGCTCCGGGCAGAATCAGCGCGAATTCCTCGCCGCCATAGCGGCACACGCTGTCGCCGCGGCGCACGCCGTGGCACAGATGATCGGCGACCGTTTTCAGCACTTCGTCGCCGCGCGCGTGACCGAAGCGGTCATTGAACTGCTTGAAATGATCGATATCGACGACGAGCAGCGCGACCGAACTCTGATTGCGCCGCGCGCGTTCGAATTCAAGCGCGACATGCTCGTCGAAGAAACGCCGGTTTGGCACCTGCGTCAGCGTGTCGGTGAGGCTTTGCAGACGCAGATCGCGCAGGCGGCTGGCCAGGGCAAGCGAGAGCAGCACCATCTCCATCAACGAACCGACCTGGAATCCGTTCTGCGTGAATACATTGTGCGGCAGCAGACCGAACACCTTGAGCATGTAGGCGAGCACACCGATCAGCAGCATGCCCCACGCGATCATGAAAAAGCGCGCGGGCCGATAACCCTTGATCACACCGAGCGTGCCGAGCGCCATGATCAGGACCGTGACGAGTACGGTAACGCTTGCCAATGGCAGGATCAGCAGCGCGTACGGTGCGAAGAACGAAGCGATCAGCGCGAGCGCACCGAGCGCCTGCAACGCGACCGCGAGTTTGTCCAAGCGCGGTGCAAAACCACTCGTGTCGAGAAACGTGCGCGTGAACTGCAGACCGAAGATCAGCGCCAGCGCGAGCATCACGAGCAGCGATTGATTTCCCCACGCCGGATCGTTCGGCCACAGGAACTCGAAAGCGAGGCCGTTGTGGATCGCGAAGTACAGGCCGTAGCTCGTCGCGTACAGCAGGTAATAGAAAAATGCACGGTCGCGTACGATCAGGAAAATGAAGAAGTTGTACAGGACGAGCACGAGGAAGCCGCCGTAATAGATCCCGTAGGCAAGCTGCTCGCGGCTCAACGCGCCGATCAGCGCATGCGCCTCGTACAGCGTGAAATTCAGGTCGACCGGTCCGTCGGACGCGCCGCGCGCGTAGAACGTGCGCTCGGACTGCGCCGGCAGATCAAGTTCGAAAATGAAGTCGCGGTGCGCGAATTCGCGCGTTGAAAATACGGTGCGGTCGCCCGTGGCCGTGTGGCGCCATGCGCCGTTGTTATCGGGCGCCCACAGATCGAGGTGATCGATCAGCGGATAATCCTCGCGCAGGAAAACGCGGCGCGCGGTGGAATCGGCATTCGCGACCGTGATGCGTACCCACCACGCCGAGTGCGTGAAACCGAAATTCGTGCCCAAATTCGGCACTGGCGTGAATGCGCCCGACGTGCGTACGGCTTCGAAATCCATCTCGCCGCTCGGGTCTTCGAGCACTTCGACACGCGGTCCGAGCGCGACGCGCTGGAACGCGGCATCGACTCTCGTCGTCGCTGCGCGAACCGTCGCGAACAGCACGAGCGCGACGACGAGTAGCGTCAGAACGATGCGCAGCCGGAACATGTGCCCCTTGCGACGGAAAGTTGGGTTGGAATACACCAGGCCTTAGAATAGCAGGCAATCGCTTGCAGGGGAGTCGATCATGCGAACGCTGCTTCTGTCCGCGCTGGCCGCGGCCATCGCGGCGCTGCTCGCGTGCAGCGCACCGGAACCACCCATCGAAAACGGCACAGCGGTAGCCGGCGGCGGCGGCGCGATTAATCTCGAACAGGGCTGGAGCGCGGCCGTTCAGCAACGCGCGTGGTTCACCTCGTTCGGCTCGCGTCTGATCCCGACAGCGTGGCTGAAAGTGCTCGAGCAGTCCGGAAGCGCCGAGCGGTTCATGGCCGACCCGCACATGGATGCGCTGGGCCTGTTGACGCAATCGGCCACCACCGCCAATCCGAACGGCTTCCCGGTCGGCTTCACGCAGGAATCCGATGCGCAAGGGCGCGCCTGGACCGGGCTTGGCTGTGCGGCGTGCCACACCGGCGAGGTGCGCTATCACGGCAAGCGCATCCGTCTGGACGGCGGTGCCGCGATGCTCGACTTCAATGCGCTCGAAGGCGAATTGATCGCAAGTCTGCAGGCAACGCTGGCCGACGCCGCCAAGTTTGAACGTTTCGCGCACCACCTCGAGATTGCCGGCACCGAGCAAACCGGCCTTAAAGACGAACTCGAGACGCTGACCGAAAAGCTCGCCGCGCGGCACGCAATGAATCAGGTCGAAGTCGCGTACGGTCACGGCCGGCTCGATGCATTCGGTCAGATCTTCAACGCGGTCGCCGTCGAATTCCTCGGCCTGCCGGCGAATCGCCGCGCGCCGGATGCACCGGTCAGCTATCCGGTGCTGTGGGATGCGCCGCATCTGGACGTCGTGCAATGGAACGGTTCGGCGCCGAACGCGGGACCGGGTCCGCTGCTGCAGAACGTGACCACGGCACTGGCCGTTTATGGCTCGCTGGATATCTCGCAGCACAAAGGTCTGGACGGCTATCCATCCAATGTCGATTTCGCCCACCTCGCCCAGATCGAAGACGACCTGTACGCGTTACGCGCTCCACAGTGGCCGTCGTCCGTCTTGGGCGCACTCGATGGCGAGCGCGTCGCGCACGGCGCGCACATCTATGCGCAGCAATGCCTGCAGTGCCATCAGCTGTCGGACCGCAACGATGCAAAGCGCGAACTCAAGGCAACGTTGACGCCGATCAGCGAAGTCGGGACCGATCCGCGCATGGTCGACAATTTCCTCGCATCGACATCGAACTCCGGCGCGTTCGCCGGGCGCAAGGAAGGCGTCGTGCTCGGCGCGCCGTTGGGCGCGCAGGCACCGACACCCGACCTCGTCGTGCATGCGGCCGTCGGCGCGGCGTTGCGTCATCCGCTTGCGGCGGTGCGCGACGCGATTGCGAGCTATCACAAGGTGATCAAGGCCGCGGTCGACAGCCATCCGGACTATTACAAGGCGCGCCCGCTCAGCGGCATCTGGGCATCGGCGCCCTATCTGCACAATGGATCGGTGCCGACTCTCTCCGAGCTGTTGAAGCCGCCCGGCGAACGCGTGCGACGCTTTTACGTCGGCAGCCGCGAATTCGATCCGGTCGCGGTCGGGCTCGCGGCGGGCGTGAGCGAGCATGCTACCGAGTTCGACGTGACCCTGCCCGGCAATTCGAACGCCGGGCACACGTACGGCACTACGCTCGGCGACGGCGACAAGCGCGACCTGCTCGAATATCTGAAGAGCTTGTAGCCGGATCGCTCAGGCGTTCGCACGCATCGCCTGCAACTGCTGGAACCACGCGCCAATGCTCGTTTGCGGCTGTGTACCGAGTAACCCGAGTACGATCTGCTGACCGAGCGCGCGATACGCTTCGAATTGCGCTTCGCCGAAAAACTGTTCCGAGGTTGGCTCGTCCGGAAATGCCGGATGCGCACGCCAGTACGAATAGATGTCGGCGCTCAAGCCCGCGCACAGCACCGGCTTGATGTAGAGGATCTGCCCATTGCTGCCATCGGCGTAGCGGATCGTGCCGAGCGCGAACGGCTGCTGGGCGAGCGTGGCGTCGCGATCATGATACAAACGATCCGCGGCGAGGTCGATCTCGGCGCCGAAATCCACGCGCACGCGTTCGATGGCCTGACCCAGATCGGCGAGCGTCGTCTGCGGGTCGGCGCCCGCATCGGTCACGACCAGATAACGCACGCGGCGCCGGATCAGCTCGTAGACGCCGAGATTCTCGAAGCCGCCGCCATCGGAAAGATGCACGTGGCGACGCGTCTCGTCGAGACCGACCCCGAGCATTTCGCGCGCGATGAAAATCCACCACCACGGGCGCCACGGGTCGCGTTCGCGCGCGCAACGCGGATTGTGCGCCCAGTAGCCGAGGCGCACGTTGAGCAGCGCCATGAGAAATGACACCGCGCGCGCATTGGTGGCGAAGGTATCCGGGTCGATCGCAGCGCCGGAGATCGTGAACGCGTTCGACAGCGCCATTGCCCCGCCGGCGTAGCGGTCGACGCGGCGCCAGCCCGTCGGCGTCGAGCCGACGTAGAGCGGCGAAAAAAAGAAACTCGCGCCTTGGCGGCTGCGCAGACGCTCGTTGTGCGAACTCGTCGTGTTGAGCGTCGTATTGATCAGATGCAACGGTGCGCCGCGATCGGGGCCGAGTTCGTCGAGGCGGAAGTCGCCCGGATCGGTGTCGCCACCGACCTCGGGCAGAAACGCATCGCTCAGGCGCGCGCGGTAATACGCGTGAATCGACACACGGTTGATATCGCAGACGAATGCGAGCACGACGGCCAGCACGACGATGCCAAGAAACCCTGGCGTGCGCAGATCGTTGTCGGTGACGACGTGGTAGCACAGGATCAGCAGCCCGTAGACGAGCAGGCTCAGGCCGATCGTCATCAGCCGACCGCTGCCGCCGCTCTTGATCTTGTCGAACCACATCGACGCGACGCCCGACAGCAGCGGCGCGAGGTACGACGCATGCTTGCCGAGCGCATGCGCGTGCCGCATTGCCAACATGTGTTCGAGCATCTCGCCGAGCATCGCCGCGACCGGGATCAAGCCGATCGCGATCAGCGCGGGCCCGAACGCGAGCAAGCGCCCCAGCAACACGCGCAAGCGGTCGACACGACGCACGCTGGCCAGACGCGGCAGGCCGGTGAACAGGGCAAACAGCGTCGCCACAAACGGAAAGATCGCCAGGCACGCGAGCCCCAAGGCCAGCAGCAGCCAATAGCCGTGGTGTCCTTGCGGTGCGTGCGTACCGGGCAACATGAGCCAGGCCGGCCACTGCACCGGCAACCACGCGAGCGTCAGCGCATAGACCGCGAACAGCAGCAGCGGCCCGAGCACGAGCACGTTGATGAACGTCGCCGCGAGAATCGACGCGATCAGCGTCCAGATCGAAAAGCCGCGATGGCTGACCAGATACTTGCCGTGCCCGCGGATCCAGTCGAGGACGCGTCCACCACGGTCGACGAGCTCGGCGGCGAACACGCTGCTGCCGGCATGCGCCGGCGGCAGCTTCGCCTTGAGCCAGCTGTAGCACGAAGCGGCATAGCCGCCGCCGGACACCGACGACAGATAATCGACCTCGCGCAGCAAACCTGCGGCTTCGAGGGCCTCCAGCACGCCGAGGTTGAAGGTCGCCGAACGGATACCGCCACCGGAAAACGCGAGGCCGACCAGATCGCCGGCCGGCATCGGCAAGTCCGCGGCTTGGCGCCGGCGCGCGAGCCAGGCCGCCTCGCCCGCGCGCACGGCTTCGAAATCCGCGCTGTAGCCGGTCCCGGGCTCGTTCATCGCCGCAATCTCCGGCATTGCGCAAAAGTATACATTGCGGCCATGTATATCATTGCGCGCAGCTCGCTGGCGTGAAGCCGGGCGGCGTCCCCGGCAGATCGCGATGGACCTTCAGGTACTCGACGATCGCCCAACGCTCGTCGTCGCTCAACAGCGGACCGATCACTCCGGATGGCAATGGATGCGCTTTCGGGTCGGCGTGATACGCGCTGAGCTGCTCCGGCGTCGCAGTGAACGCGTGACCGCTGTTGTGATTGCCCGCCACGCTCGTGTCGAGCCAGAAACCATCGGCTTCGTTCGGGTCGGCCGGCGTGCTGACATAGCCGACGTATTTCGGATCGAAGTCGCGACGGCCGACGAAGAAGCGCGTGCTGCGCTGCGCCGGCGGCAGCAACATCGAATACAGGTTCGGCACCGAGCCGTTGTGCAGAAACGGCGGTGTCGCCCATACGCCTTCGAGTGGCCGCGGCTTGTAACCGTCGATCTGCTGCGGCAGGTCGAGAATGCCGAAGCCTTCGAGGCACTGCTGACGCGCATAGGAAATATGATTGTCGGCGAAATACCTGGCCTTGATCAGCAGGCCGAGGACGTTGAGCCCCTCGCCTTCGGTCATGCGTGCCACGTCGATCTTGCGCAGCTGTGCGTCGATATCCGCGCTGCCGTTCACGACATCGCGCAACAGCGCCTGCGTCTGGCAATCCAGATGACACAGCGATCCAGGCGGCGGCTCGCCGCCGCCTGATTTGTCGAGCGCGGCGGCGCCGCCGAGTTCCGCGGCAATCGCGGCAAAGCTCGACTGCGGGATCGACGGCGTCGCATCGGCGTCGGGGTCCGGATACGCGGCGAGCAGCGCCGGCAGTGTTTTGGCATCGATGCCCTGGACCTGCCGCGCTGCGATCGTCTCCTGCAGCCGCCAGCGCGCATCGCGCGCGAGATTGCGCACGAGCAACGGCCGCAACACTCGCTCTACTTCCGGTTGGCTCAGGCCGGCACGCGTCAGGTCGTAGTGATTGGTCATGAAGCCGTGGGCTGCCGTCGGGTCCGTGCCGACGTGCTCGACCGGTATCACTTCAATCATCCATTCGACGTCGGGCGAAGGCTTGCCCGGCGCACTCGCCTGCTGGCCGGCGCGATCGTTCGGATGCGGGCCGTGGCAGCCTTGGCAATGCGACTCGAACAGGCTCTTGCCGCGCGCCGCGAGTGCCTGGTCGACCGGGCCGAGCAGATTCTCGGGCCAGCGCGGCGGCGTCAGTTTCTGCAAAGTGCGTTCGATCGTGTCGAGGTTCGGAATGTTTACCGAACTCGTGTAGCGCTGTTCTTCCGGTACCGGATTGCCATAGGTATCGGTCAGACGGATCACCGCGCCGACACCGAGCGCCTCGCCGATATTGCGCGCGAGCGGCTGCTTGACCGAGCCGTCGTACTGCACCCAATCGAACTTCCAGATATTCCACAGATACGGATAGCTGACCGGAGCGGTGCCGGGGTGATAGTTGTCGGCGGTCAGGTTGTCGCCGAACACCGTGTTGGCAATGCGGCCGAGCGCATCGGTGCGGCCGAAACCCTCGCGCACGGGATACAGGTGGCGCAGCGGGCTGCTCTGGCCTTGCGTGGCGAAGGCCTTGATCGTCGTCCACAGCTCAGCGCGCAGTGCCGATTTGCCCTCGGGATAGCGCAGTCCGATTACCTTGCGCGCGAAGCGGTCGAACTTCCACGGATTCGCCCACGTCGCCGCCATCGAGGCGACGAGGGTCGGTGCAAACGCGCCACGCTGCATGTCCGTGAATGCATGCATCGCCTGACCGCCGTCGATGCGGATCGCATAGGTCTTGCCGTCCTTGTGCGCGTGAATCTCGCCGGTGTGACAGGCCGCGCAAGTGATGTCGAGCACGTACTGGCCGAGCGCAGTATCGAAGTGACGCGTGAAACCGATCGGCAATCGATCCGGATTGCGTTCCGTCGGTTGCGGATCGACGATGAAGCGATAGCGCTGCAGGTGTTCGGGCTCGGCGAAGCGATGCTCGTCGAGCGGCATCTCCAGGTTCACGAACCACGAATAGCGCGGCGGCGTGATCAGCGCGCCTTGCGGCATCGACGTGCCTTGCGGCGTGTAGTAATACGTCTGGCGGTCCGGCGTGTCGGCCTGCACGCCCCAGCCCTGGTCGAGATATACGTACTCGTCGACAGGCTCGTAGCTCGGAATCGAATGCGCCGGATAAACGACGAACACCACGAAGCCAACCGCGCCGATAACGAGCAGCACCGTCGCCGCGATCGCGGTCCATTTGAGCATGCGCCCGAGCGTGGTGCCCAGAATGGCATCCAACCCGCGGCGCAGCGGTCCGCCGCGCGATGCCGATCTTCCAAAACTCTGCGCCATTGAACTCCCCCGGTTCATGTTTTTCGAGCGCTTGAGCGGCAGCCTTGCGCTCGCAGCAAGGGATCGCCCCGCTTGTTTGAACAGCGCCGCTCGAAATGAATTTTTCACGCGATCCGGGCAGACGCCGGTGGAAGTACACCCGATCGGGATGCGCCGCGCAAGCACACACTTGGACGGTGTCTACTCGGCACGCTCAGAACGACGGCCGGGAAGCCACCGACATATTTAATCGTTGTACTGCCACCCGCTGGCACGAACGGGCTAAGATAGACCGACTCTTTTCGTCGCCCGTGATGTCATGCGCTGTTCGATTTTCGCCATCCTGTTCCTCAGCAGCCTTGCCTTTTCCGGCTCGGCGTTCGCCGGTGTCGGCGCAACTTCCGCCGGCGTGACGACGACGGTCGGCAACAGCAACGAGCCTTCTCCGGACGTGCAGGCGCAGTCTTCGGGATTTGTGCAGCAGAACCAGCAGCTGCAAAATGGCTCGACACCGAACAGCCCCGCCTCTTCAGCCGGCGCTGCCGTCGTTGCGACAAGCGCGGCAATACCCGCCGCAACAAATGCGCCGACCGATGCCGCCACCGCCGGCAACAGTGCCGACGCGGCTCAGACCGGGCAGCCGAGTGCCGCACCGGCGGCACCACCTGCGCAGGCACCGGCGTACGAATCAACGATGCGACGGCTCGATAAGCGCAACGCTCCGAGCGATGCGACGCCGCCGATGACCGTGGAAGCGAGTGGGCCCGCCGGGGCCGTGCGCAAAGCCGACGCACCACCGGCGGTGAAACCGGTCGAGCCCGCAGCGCCAGCGCCGGCCCGGCCTGCGGCAACTGCTGGCGCCCCGCGCGTGACGCCTCCCGCAGTGGAAGTCCCGCCCGAACGCATTACGCCGCCCGCGATTAGCGGCGGGCGCGGCGAGGCGCCTGACGGGTTTACGTTCTACTCGGGCGTGACGATCGCCGGCGCGCTGCTCGCGTTCGCGCTTGCCACGTTCGTGCGCATGGGCCGCAACGAAGGCAAGTAGATCAGCGTTTCGGTTTGAGGATGGTTCCCGTGCACTTCGGCGAACCGCAGCGGCACGCCCAGATGCGCTTGAGCTTCGGCGTGTGCCGCTCTTCGAGCTTGATGCCGTAGTCGTAGGTCAGTTCCTCGCCCTTGCGGATCTTGCGCTTGGTCTCGATGACGACGCGATCGCGGGTCGGGTCGCCGCTCTCGTGTTCGATCACCCAGGCCTGGCAATTCGGCTCGCAGCTGTGATTGATCCAGCGCGCGTCGTTGCCATCGACATTGCCATCGATCAGGTAGCGTTCGTTGAGCGTGAACAGGAACGTATGCCCGCTGTCGGTATCGCCGCCGTACGTGCGATTGGCTTGCGCGTGAGTCAGACGCCGCCCGCGGTATTCGATCAGTTCGATTCCGGCGGACAGATCCTGCGTGGCGAACACACCGTTGCCATGAATCGGCGAGCTGCGGCGGACAAAACGTTTCGACATGACGACTACGCTTGGACGAGGACTCTCGATTATAGCCGGCACCGCGCTTGGAGCGCGCGCTGCGAATCTGGCAAACTCGCGCCAACGAAGCAGGAGACTTTCGATGCGCGCAGTGCGGCTTGTGCTTTGTATATTTTCTCTCACCGTTGCGGTCGGTGCGCTGGCGCGCGGACACGGCCATCACGAGGGCGCCAGCGATGTCGCCGGCCGCTTCGACTATTTCCTGATGTCGTTGTCGTGGTCGCCGAGCTTCTGCGAGACGCATCCCGACGAAGCCTCGCAATGCAATCATCAGGGCTACGGCTTCGTGTTGCACGGCCTCTGGCCGCAGAACCGCAACGGCAGCTGGCCGCAGCATTGCAGCACCCATGCGGCGCCGGATGAAACCACGATTGAACACACGCTCGCGTTCATGCCGAGCCGGCATCTGATCGAACACGAATGGGAAACGCACGGCGCCTGTAGCGGGCTTGATCCGCACGGCTACTTTGAACTTGCCGACCGCGCGTTCGCCAGCGTTAAAATTCCATCCGCGCTGGCCGCTGCGCAACAGCCGCCGGCGATCAGCGCAAAAGAGGTCGTCAGCGCGTTCACGCAGGCCAATCCCGGTTTGGGCGAGAACATGATCAGCGTCGCCTGCCACGACGGCTACGAGTTGACCGAAGTGCGCGTGTGTCTGAACAAGGATTCGCTCGCGCCGCAGGCCTGCGGCGGACGCACGCGCAGCACGTGCCGGATGGGCACGCTGAAAATTCCGGCCTCCCGATAAACTCATTGCACTCCGGGGAAATCATGAAGATCGTTCGTATTCTGGGGAAACTGCTGCTCGTGCTCGTCGTCATCGCCGGCCTCGCGCTGGCCTTCGTCTATTGGCGCACCAATACGCTGCTCGCGCAACGCATCGAGGTCAATGAACCGGCGCTGTCGATTCCGACCGATGCCGAAGCGATCGCGCGCGGCGAACATCTCGCCGTCACGCGCGGCTGTACCGACTGCCATGCCGCGGATCTGGGCGGGCGCATCGTCGCCGAAGCGCTGCCGCTCGGCCGTCTCGCCGGACCAAACCTAACCACCGGCAAGGGTGGCGTCGGCCCGCTCGACGCCACGCGCATGGAACTTGCGATCCGCCATGGTCTTGGCGTCGGCGGACGCTTGCTGCTGTTCATGCCGACGACGGATTTCTCCGCACTGAGCGACGCCGACGTCGCCGACCTCATGGCTTATGTGAGCACGCGTCCGCCGGTCGACCGCGAGATGCCGCCGCCCGTCGCCGGACCGTTGATGCGCGTACTGTTCCTGCTCGACAAGGCGCCGCTCGTGTACGCGTTGAAAGTCGATCAGCACGCGCCGCACGTGGCCAGCGTCGCGGCCGCACCGACGGCGGAATATGGCCACTACGTCGCGCGGGCCTGCACCGGCTGTCACGGCGAACATTTCAGCGGCGGCCATGTGCCCGGCACCCCGCCGGATTTCCCCGATGCCGCGAATCTCACGCCTGCAGGCATCGGCAAGTGGACGAAAGAACAGTTCTTCACCGCGATACGCGAAGGCAAGCGGCCGGATGGGCGCACGCTCAACACGTTCATGCCATGGAAAGCGTTTGCGACGATGACGGACGTCGAACTCGATGCGCTCTGGGCCTATCTGCAGACCGTGCCGGCGATGCCGACCGGCAATCACTAGGTCACGGCGCTGCTTCGAACGCGTCGATGCGGCAAATCAGCAGCAGCTGTCGCCGTGATGACTGTGCCCCGCACTCGCGGCCGCCCCGCTCGTGAGTCCCTGCTCACTCGCCCGGTAGTGATCCGCGATCACGCGCGCCACCGACATGCTGACGCGCTTGCCGGTGGGAATGTGCAGGAATTCGTTCGGCCCGTGCGCGTTCGAGTGTGGGCCGAGCACGCCGGTGATCAGGAACTGCGCACCGGGAAACTTTTCGCCGAGCATGCCCATGAACGGAATGCTGCCGCCTTCGCCGTTGTAGGCCGGCGGCGGACCGAAGAATTCGCGCGAGGCGGCGTCGATTGAAGCTTCCAGCCACGGCGCCAGCGCCGGCGCGTTCCAGCCGCTCGTGGCTTTTTCCAGCGCAAACTCGACTTTGCAGCCGTACGGCGGATCGCGTTCGAGCAGGCGCTTGACCAACGTGCCGGCCGCGTCGCCTTCGAGCGTCGGCGGCAGGCGCAGCGAAAGTTTCACCGCCGTGAAAGGACGCAAGACGTTGCCTGCCGAATCCAGCGGCGGCATGCCGCCCACGCCGGTCACCGACAACGCGGGCCGCCATGTGCGATTGAGCACGAGTTCGGCAGGATCCATTTCGAGCGGACGCATGCCGCTGACAAATGGAAATTTGGAATACACCGCGTCGCCAAGCACCTGCGCGGTGCGTTGCGCCTGGGCCAGGCGCTGCGCGGGAATCTCCACATACAGTTCCTGCGGCTTGATCTTGCCGGTGACTTCATCTTCGAGCCGGGACAGCAGCTGGCGCAGCAGGCGGAAGCTCGAGGCGACTATGCCGGAGGCGTCGCCCGAATGCACGCCTTCCTCCAGAACTTTTACGGTGAGATTGCCGCCGGTCAGGCCGCGCAGCGATGTCGTCAGCCACAGTTGTTCGTAATTGCCGCAACCCGAATCCAGGCATACGACGAGCGACGGTTTGCCGATGCGCGCGGCAAGGTGATCGACGTAATACGGCAGGTCGTAGCTGCCGGATTCCTCGCAGGCTTCGATCATCACCACGCAGCGCGCGTGCGGCAGCCCTTGTTCCTTGAGCGCCATGATCGCCGCGAGCGAGCCGAACAGCGAGTAGCCGTCGTCGGCGCCTCCGCGTCCGTACAAACGATCGCCTTCGATCACCGGCTTCCACGGGCCCAGATGCGCGGCCCACCCGGTCATCTCCGGTTGCTTGTCGAGATGCCCGTATAGAAGTACACAATCGTCCTTGGCCGCGGAGGTGCCCGAGCCGGGGACATCGATGAAAATCAGCGGTGTGCGCCCGGACAGGCGCACGACTTCCAGCTGCATGCCGTCGACCGGCTGCGCCTTCGCCCATGCCGCGAGCTGCTCGACGGCCGCGTCCATGTAGCCGTGCTCGGCCCACTGCGCGTCGAACATCGGCGATTTGTTCGGAATCTTGATGTATTCGACGAGCTGCGGAACGATCTGGCTGTCCCACAGTCCGGAAATTGAATCGCGCGTCTGGCTGGAATCCATGATGACCACTCGCTGGGCAAGACGCCCAGTTTAGCTGGTTCGCATTTCCGCTACACTTCCGCCCTGCCGAAGCCGACCGACCACCATGATTCTGCCCCGCTACCACGTCGCCACCTCCACGATTCCCGGCGCCGGCAAGGGTTTGTTTCTCGATGACGCCGTGCGGGCGGGCGACATTCTCGTCGCGCCCGACGACATCCGCAAAGTATACAAATGGCGGGACATCGAGGCGCTGCCGAACGCAGCGGAACTGCTCGAGGCAACCGTGCGCTGGTTCGCCGATTGCTACACGATCAGCACCGATTGGCCGGACGAGTGCTACGTCAATCATGCGTTCGAGCCGAATGGGCTATGGCACCTCGGTTTCATTTTCGCGGCGACCGATTTGGCCGCCGGTGTCGAGATCACCGTCGATTACCGGCACCTGCTCGCGCCCGGCCAGCAAGAGAGTTTTCGCGACGCGCACAGCGGCGATGCGATCGTCGGTTGGACATGGCACGAATCGCTGGGCCGCTCGACGGCACAATTGCACGCACTGCTGGCGCGGAGCAACGCACGTGATCCAGTTTCTGCTTAAAGTCGCCATCTCCGCGCTGATTGTCGCTGCCGCCTCGGAGCTTGCGCGCCGCCAGGCCTGGTTCGGTGCGCTGATCGCCGCACTGCCACTGACCTCGATTCTGGCGATGATCTGGTTGTGGCGCGACGGCACGCAAGCGGTGCAAATCGCGGCGTTCGCGACCGGGATTTTCTGGCTCGTGATTCCTTCGCTGCTGCTGTTCGCCGTCATGCCGCTGATGTTGCGCAGCGGCTTCGGTTTCTGGATCAGTCTCGGCGCCGGCTGCGCGGCAACCGTGCTCGGCTATGCCGTCACCCTGCTCGCGTTGCGCTCGTGGAGCGCGCCCTGATGCGTGCGTGCGTGCTGCGCGCGGCCGACTACCGGCGCATGCGCTGGAAAAACGGCGGCGGCTGGACCACGCAATTGGCAGCATCGCCCACGAACGGCGACGGCGCTTTTGACTGGCGCATCAGCATCGCCGATGTCGAGAGCGATGGCGCGTTCTCCACCTTTCCACAATGCGATCGATACATTGCGCTGCTCGACGGCATCGGCATGGAGCTGCGCAGCGACGTCAGCGAGCCGCTGCGTCTGGAACGGCGCCTGCAATTCATCCATTTCGACGGCGCAGCGAACACGTACGGCAAGCTGATTTCCGGCCCGGTGCGCGATTTCAACGTGATCGTGCGGCGCGATGCGTACACCGCCGAGGTGCTGCACCGGCCGCTGGTCGGGCCGATGGTGTTCCTGTCCGAGAACGTGACGTGGTTCGTCTACCTCGCGGGCGGCCGCGCCGATTTCAAACTCGCCGGTGCCGTGCAGGAACTCGAAAACGGCGAATCGCTGCTGCTCATGCCGGATGCGAGCACCGATCGCATCGTGCTCAACGGCGGCGGCGAAGTCGTGCTCGTGAAGCTCAGTCCCTCTGCTCCAAGCCGTTCTTGAGCAGGAAGTCGGCCGAGCGGCAGGCCGAGCAGAGCCAATCGCCGGCGCTACGAAATAAATAATTGGCGCTGCGGTCGCCGGCGAGCGATCGCCGCCTACGGCTTGCGATGGATCCGCGGCATCTCCGCCTGGCGTCGATAGCGCCCGGCTCGCAATGCGTGTACGAGCAACGGCACGGCAAGCGCCAAGCCGATTCCCCAATGGACTACGCTGGTCCAGCGCCGCACGTCGTCGCCGCCGGCGTAGTAGAGCAGCCAGCCGCTGACGATCAATACGGCGCCGAGCGCGATCAATACGACGCCGCTGCCGCGACGCCGTTGGCTGCTCCACCACGGCTGCACGTGGGCGTTCCACAACCAGCCGGCGAGCCACAGCATGGCAAACGCACAAGCGCCGTGCAGCACGAGCAATGGGTGCTGCAGCGCCGGTGGTTCGTCACCGAATTCGCCTTGACGCGTAAAGAAATAGTGGAGAATGAGCCAAAGTACACCGCTGCCCCAGGTCAGCCCGAGCGCAGCGTAAATCCAGACTTTTGCTCGCCGCGAGAGATACAGCCGCGGGGTGTGCGTGGCGGCGTGGCGCTGGCGCGATTTCATGCTGCCACGCCGAATGTGCCGCGGCCGCTTCGCAGATCGTGCACGCGCGCCTGGGCGCCGAATGCGGCCAGGCTACGCGCACTCGCCGCGCCGCGCGCGAGCACGACTTTGGTCAAGGCGTCGGCTGTCATGCAGTTCGCGGCGATGACCGAAGCGGTAACGCCGCCCTCGATCGGTTGCTTGTTTTCGCCGTCTCGGTGCGCCGCAGTGGCATCTGCCGGCACGCTCGTACTGCTGGCGATCGCCGCGTCGCCCAGTTCGACCGCGGCGGCGATCGCGCCGGACGCGTCGCGCACGTGCACGCACTCCGCGCGCGGGCCGGCGATGCGCAAGTCGCCGCCCGCATTGACACACACCTGCTCGGCGCCTGCATCGAGCAGAATCTCGACAGCACGGTCGACCGCATAACCTTTGGCGATGCCGCCGAGATCAATCCACAACGGTTTGCCCAGGCGCACGTCGTCATCGTTCAACTCGATATCGCGCCAGCTCGCGTTCGAATCGGGCACAAACGCCGAATGCGGCTGTGGCAGATAGCCACAGGCGACTTGTTCGGCGGCAACGGTCGGATCGAAACAGCCGTTCGACTCCCGTGCCACACGCAGCGCGTACGCGAGTACCTCGCGCGTGCGCGCGTCCACGCTCACCCACGCGCCTACGCGCGCGCGATGCAGGCGCGAGAGGTCGCTGCCGGGCTCGTGGAAGCTCATCAGGCGATGAATCCGCGCGATTTCCGCGAAGGCGATATCGATCGCGCTCGACGCAAGATTTCGCTGCATGCCTTCGACACGAATTTCGATCAGAGTCCCGAGCAATGGACGCGCGCGTCGAACGATGCTCACGTGATCACGCCGGCGCAGTCAGTAGCGCGTGCGCATGCAATTTCAGCAGCCGCTGCACGCCCTCGGTGAGATGCCGGCACGACAGCGTCGCCCCGGAAATATTCTTGATGTCCTGATTCAACGCGACCGGATCGCGTATCGTCTTGCCGACGAACTGCTTGCGCCACGGCGCGAGCCGCACTTCGCTGCCGTGCGACTCGCGGTATTGCAGCACTTCGAGCGCGATCACCGAGCCGTTCGCATCGAGCGCAAGCGCGTAGTCGATCGCTTCACTCTTGCCGATCACCGCGTCGGCGAAGAACCAGCCGAGCAACTGGTTGCCGTTGCGCGCCTGCCAGATGCGCGGCGACCAGCCCGCGGGCGCGTCGAGTGCCGACGCGTGAAGGTCGGCGCGGGTCATCTCGAACGTCGTCGCTTGCGGAAACGCCGCACGCTGCGCCTGCTCCACGGTCATGTACTGTGTCGCATGGGCGACGTGCGCGGCCTGCGCGGCGCCCACACCGATCGGAATGAGCCAGCGTGCGTGCATGATCAGAATTGGTAACCGAGGCCGAGATTGAATCGATTGCCGTAACCGAGCGCCACGTCGTCGCGATTGAAATCCTGATAATCGATCTTGAATACGACGTTTGGGTTCAGATAGTAATTGATGCCGGCGGTCCACACTTTTTCGGTCGGCAGCGCCGGCGTGTCGAGCCCGAGCGGCTGCGTCGCATACGCCGCGCCGGTATTGAACTGCTCGTAGCGCACGAACGGCGACAAGTTCGACTCGTTCCACGCGAGCGCGCGCCAGGCGCCTTGCGCATAGCCGCCCCAGAACGCTTTCGGCACCGGGGTCGGTTCGCCGGAAAAGGTGAGGTTCAGTGCCTGCGTGTCGCTGATCGTGCCGCGCGCGTACAGCGCCGAGAAATCGAAAGGTCCGGTCTGCCAGCGCGCGTGCACTTCGCCGAGCAGCAGCCGCGCATCCTTGCCGGCGAAGTCCGCACCCTGCCCGATTTTGCCCGTGAACGCGCCGCCGCCGACATTCAAACCCGGAACCGCGCTCCAGTTCAGCGCCGCGAAAAGCGACGGGTCGCGCGCGCGTGCCAGCTGCAGTTCCTGATGGATGCTGCCGAGCGGGGATTGCCGGCCTTCGTCGGAAGCCGGATCCCATTTGCCGAGGTCCGGCCCGGTGCCGATGCCGGCGTTCCAGCTCAGACCAAAATCGGTATTGCCGTACATCGCCACGCCGCCTTCGCGCCAGGTGCTCGGGATGATCGCGGTTTCGACGAAATTGCGCTCGACACCGTAGTACTGGGTCGGCTCGTGATGCTCGTTCAGCAATCCGAGCGGCACGAGCATCAAGCCGGCGCGCACGCCGTAATCCGGAGCCAGCGCATGCTCGACATACAACTGTTCGACTTCGGTTTCGCCGGCGTCCTCGGCCGAGGCGACCGCGTGTTCCCATTCCAGTTCGCCGTAGACGTGCGTCGCGTCATCGAATGCGTGGCTGAAACCGATCACGGCGCGGCGCAAATCGGCCTGTGCATCGGCCGCACGCGCGGTCGGATGGTTGTAGTTCATCTCGCCATAACCCCACAGCGTCGTCGCGGCCGCTGTCGCCGTTTGTGGCGTCGGCGCGGAAGAAACGCTCGTGGGTGCGGGCGCGCTCGCCGGCGTCACGTTACCGGTGCCGTGTTCCTCTTCGATATGTCGGACCTCGGCCTTGAGCGCCGCGATTTCGGCGCGCAGTGCGTCGATTTCGGCGTGCAATGCCGCGTCATCGGCATGGGCGTTTACAGCGGACATCGAGCCGATCGCCAGGATGGCGATCGTAAAATGAGCACGTTGCATTTTGTTCTCACGAAGCTAATTGAGAACGATTCTCATTTGTATCCGGATAATTGTCAACCGCCCGGGGTGAGATCGCTGAGCGAATCGGCCTCAGCTGGCAGCGAGCGCCGCGCCCGTCCGCGGCAGCAGCGTGGCGAGTTCGGCGATCGGCTGCGGACGATGGAACCAGAAGCCCTGCGCGTACTTGCAGCCATTGATTGCAAGGAAGTCCCTTTGCTGCTGCGTCGCGACGTGTTCGCCAAGCACTTCGACACCGAACCGTCGGGCCATCCGGACCACTCCCACGGCGATATCGCGCGCCGCCGGATCGTCAAACAGGCGCGCGACGAGCTTGTGATCGATTTTGATGGCGGCAACCGGCAGGCTCGCGAGCAGACGCATCGCCGACTCGGTCGAGCCGAAATCGTCGACCGTCAACGCGATCGCGGTGCGACCCAGCGGGTTGAGGAATTTGAGCTCGGCCAGCACGTCCTCGCGCAGCAGCCGGTCCGTGATCTCGAGGTTCAGCCAAAGCGCCTCGATGCGCGTGCGCCCAAGCGAGCGCTCGATCAGCTCCGCAAGATTGTGGTCGTGCAGCTGGCGCAACGACATACTGATCGACAGCGATAGATTCTGGCGGCCGTCGTCGAGTAGTTGTCCGATTTCGGCACAGGCTTGCTGCAGCGCCCAGCTCCCGAGCTCGACGATCAGTCCGGTTTCCTCGGCGAGCGGAATGAACTCTTCGGGCGCGAGCAGACCGCGCTGCGGATGGCGCCAGTGCAGTTGCGCCTCGACGCCGATGATCGCGGCCGTGCGCACGTCGACGATCGGCTCGTAAAAAATACAGAACTGCTTGTCCTGGAGCGCCTTGTGCAGTTCGTGTTCGCGCTCCAGACGCGCGATCGCGGCAAGATTCATTTCCTCCTTGTAAAACTGGAAATTGCCGCGGCCACGCTCCTTCGCGCGGTACATCGCCATGTCCGCGTAGCGGATCAATAGCTTCGCGTCGGCACCGTCGTCCGGGATCAGTGCGATGCCGATGCTCGTGGAAACGCCGAGATCGTATTCCGCCAGCTTCATCGGCTCCTGCAACGTTTCGATCAGCTTGCGCGCGACGACGCCCGGATCGGTCGCCGCGTCGATCTCGCCGAGCAGAACGACGAATTCGTCGCCGCCGAGACGACACACCGTGTCTTCGTCGCGCAGCGCATGGCGCAGGCGCAGCGCGACCGTTTTGAGCAATTCGTCGCCCACCTGGTGCCCGAGCGAATCATTGATGCGCTTGAAACGGTCGAGGTCGAGGAACAGCAGCGCGGCGCGTTTACGGTGTCGGCGCGCGCTCCGTTCGGCCTGCTGCAGCCGGTCGAGCAACGCGCGCCGGTTCGGCAGTCCGGTCAACGGATCGTTGAATGCCAGTGCGTTGAGTTCGGCATTCGACGTGGCCAGTCGCGCGATGAGTCTGCCGCGTTCGGTCAATACCGTGCCGAGGCTCAACGACGTGCCCGCCAGGACAATGATGAAGACCTGCAACAGCACCAGCGATTCGTTGACGTCGGTGCGCGCGAACAGTCCAACTTCGGCAATCGAGCTGAGCACCGCAATCTTTGAAATCAGGAACACCGCACTTGCGGCGCCGGCGTTCTGAAAGCGCAGCACGGCCCAAAAAATCATCGGCAGCAGGAGAAATGCCATCGGATAGCGATAATCGCCGTAGGTCTGAGCGATGCCGAATGCCGCCATCGAACCCGACACCAGGACCAGCGCGAGTGCGGCCGCCTCGAGCACCCGTGCGCGCTTCGGCATGCGCCAATGTGCCTGCACGGCGATCATCAGGATCGGCGCCATCGTCAACGCGCTGCTGGTATCGCCGACCCACCAGGTAAACCAGTTCTGACCATACGAGACGGCGCCGCTCATGCCAGCAAGTCGCGAACACGTTACGCCAATCGTGGCGCAGATCACCGGCGCCAACGCCGCGGCGAGGAAAAATCCGATCAGACCGCGCAGGCCATCGAACGGAAATTGATCGCCGGCAACGCGTCTGAGTGCATAGATGGCAAGCCACGCCTCCAATGAATTGCCGGCACCGATGCCGATGCCCGCTGCGACGGCGGGCAGCGGCGCGACACCGGAGCGCAGCATGAACAGCAGGTTGATCGTAAACGCCCCGGCCCATATCACCGGCCACAAACGCAAACCGTAGCGATACAGCAATGCCAGCGCGATCGCGGTAGGCGGCCAGAACGGCGTTGCATTGGTGCCGGGAAATGCGAGCGCGAGGCCCATCGCGGCGGCCAAGGCATAAACGAGGAACGCGACCGGCCACAGCCAGCCTGGCGGGCTCAGGGGACGACTCCTTTCGCAATCTGAAGTCACGATCGACTCCGCGTGTGACGACTCTCACTTTGATCCGCGGATGCCGATTAAAGCGCGAAATCGGACACAATGTGCGCAATTGGTGGAAATCCCCAACGGCCAGTTCGCGACGATTCAGCTGCACTCAATCCCAGCGATCGTCACGGCAATAAATCACGCCGTCTTCGGTCTTCACCGGAAATTTCGCTATCGGTTCGTACGCGGGCGGGCACAGCACGGCGCCGGTGCGCACGTCGAAACGGGCGCCATGGCGCGGACACTCGATTGCATAGCCGTGCAGTTCGCCGGTGGCAAGATCGCCACCGTCGTGCGTGCACACGTCTTCGACGGCATAGAGTTCGCCGTCGATATTGAATACGGCGATCGCGACATCGCCGTCCCAGGCGACGCGATGCTCGCCCGGCAGCAGTTCGGTCCGCGCGCAGACGCGGATCCAGTTACTCACAAAAGCTTTTCCAGCAGTTCAAAACGCAGATCGTCGCGCGTGGGGATGCCAAACCGCGCGTCCCCGTACGGAAATGGCTTGAACACCCCGGTGCGACGGTAACCGCGACGCTCGTACCAGGCGACGAGTTCGTCGCGAATCGAGATCACGGTCATTTCCATTTTTGTACATTTCCACTCGACGCGCGCGATGCGTTCGGCTTCGGCCAGCATCTGCTTGCCAACGCCGCCGCCTTGCAACAGCGGGCGCACCGAGAACATGCCGAAGTAACAGGCATCGCCGAGTTTTTCCAGATGACAGCATGCGAGCAATTCGCCGGCTTGTTCGCCAAGCAGTACGCGGCTTGCGGGCTTGGCGATCACCTGCGCGACGCCTTCCGGGTCCGTGCGCTGGCCCTCGAGGAAATCCGCCTCGGTCGTCCAGCCCTGACGGCTCACGTCACCGCGATAGGCCGACTCGACCAGCGCCACGATCGCATTGACATCGGCAGCACCCGCGCTGCGAAAACCCAAACCCGCTCGATCCACAACAGTATCCATGCAGCAATATTCCCACGTTATTTTCTAAACCAACATCTTGCGCACGCGCGCAATCGCCTCGACGAAATAGTCAATTTCCGCCTTGGTGTTGTAGAACGACAAAGAGGCCCGCAGCGTCGCAGGCACTCCATAAAATTGCATCAGCGGATGGGCGCAGTGGTGGCCGGAGCGCACCGCGACACCCTCATGATCGAGCAGTGTCGCCAGATCATGCGCGTGCACGCCGTCGATCAGAAACGACAGCACCGCGGTTTTTTCCTTCGCTTCGCCGAACAGGCGCAAGCCCGGCACCGAGCGCAGCGCGTGCGTCGCGTACACGAGCAATTCGTGTTCGGCTGCACCGATGCGGTCCAATCCGACGGCACTGACGTAATCGAGCGCTGCGCCGAGGCCGATGAAACCGGCGATGTTCGGCGTACCTGCCTCGAACTTGTGCGGCGGATCTGCGAACGTCGTCTTCTCGAAGCTGACCGTCTTGATCATCTCGCCGCCGCCGAAGAACGGCGGCATCGCGGCAAGGTGCGCCGGCTGCGCCCACAGCACGCCGGTGCCGGTCGGCGCGAACAGCTTGTGGCCGGTGAACGCGTAAAAATCGCAACCGAGTGCCTGCACGTCGATCGGCAGGTGCGGCGCCGCTTGCGAGCCATCGACGAGCAAAGCGACGCCGCGTGCCCGGCAGGCGCGCGCGATCTCGCGCACGGGATTGATCGTGCCGAGCACATTCGATACGTGCACGATGCCGGCGAGTTTCACGCTGGGCGTGAGCCGCTTGATGAATTCCTCGACAATGATTTCGCCGCTCTGCGTAACCGGTGCGGCGACCACGCGCGCACCGGCGCGCGCGGCGACGAGCTGCCACGGCACGATATTGGCGTGGTGTTCCATCGTCGTGACGAGGATTTCATCGCCGGCTTGCAGGCGCGGCAGCGCGTAGCTGTATGCGACGGTATTGATGGCCTGCGTGGTGCCGCTGGTGAAGATCACCTCGTTGCGCGAGGGCGCGTTGATGAACTTGGCGACCTTGGCGCGCACCGCTTCGTACGCGCTCGTGGCTTCCTCGCCGAGCGTGTGCACGGCGCGCGCGACATTCGCATTGTGTTCGCGGTAAAACGCGTCGACCGCCTCGATCACCTGGCGCGGTTTCTGCGCGGTGTTGGCATTGTCGAAATACACGAGCGGCTTGCCGTGCACGGTGCGCGCGAGCAGGGGAAAATCCGCGCGATAGAGCAGCGGATCGAATGGCGACGGGGTTTGCGGCATGGCGTTCACGCTGTCTCTCCCGCTTGCGGCAAGCGCTCAGCCAACAGCGCTTCGATGCGCGCGCGCGATTCGGCGTCGGCGACGCCATCGAATGCTTCGCGGCAAAACCCGCTGATCAGCAGACTGCGCGCCGCCGCGAGCGGCACGCCGCGCGAGCGCAGGTAAAACAATGCGCGCTCGTCGAGCTGGCCGACCGTCGCGCCGTGGCTCGCTTTCACTTCGTCGGCATAGATTTCGAGCACCGGCTGCGCGTCGATTTCGGCATGCGGCGAGAGCAGCAGGTTCTTCGTCTGCAACCGCGCATCCGCGCCATCGGCGCCGGCGGCGACCGTGATCGCGCCGTGCAGAATCCCGCGTCCGCGCTGATCGGCGACGCCGCGCCAGAGTACGTCGCTGCGCGTGTCGCGGGCGCTATGGCGCGCGTCCAAGTGGACGTCGATGTGCGCCCGCGCACGCGGCGCGAATACACCTCGCGCGGAATAATCGGCCCCCGCGCCGACCATCTCGACGTCGAGATCGAAGCGCTGCAGGCGTCCGCCGAACAAGACGTGCGCCGATTGATACTGCGCGCCGGCTCCCACTTCGACCTGCTCCTGGCGATACAACGAAACCGAATCCGGCAGATCGCAAAGGGTCGTAATGTGCAACTGCGCACCGGGCGCCACGTGCACGCGCGAACTGAGCTCGCCGAGCACGTCCGCGCCAGCGCTGCCGATATGCTGTTCAATGACTTGCGCGCTGCCGTGCTCCAGGCTGATTGCAAACTCGCGCCGCCAACGCTGCGGCTGTGCAGCCGAAACGTTGGCGAAAATCAGATGCAGGCGCTCGCCGTCGCGCAAGCGCAGGTCAGCGGACAAAGCAGGGTCGCCATTGACGCATACGATGCGACGATCGCGCGTCTCCGGCCAATCGAACCGTTCCACGAGCGCGCTCGGCAATTCCGAAGCCGGCGCGGCGATGAACTTCTGCGCGTGCAATGCCTGCCAGGCGCGTTCGCTGTAGCGCCACGCTTCCTTGTCGAGCACGGCGTCCATCTCAGGCAGCGCCAACCAGCTTGCGCTCGGCAATCCACGCATAGCCGTGCTCTTCGAGCTTGAGCGCGAGCGACTTGTCGCCGCTTTCGACGATGCGACCGTCGACCATCACGTGCACGAAATCCGGCACGATGTAGTCGAGCAGGCGCTGGTAATGCGTGATCACGATGAATGCGCGCTTGGGATCGCGCATCGCATTGACTCCGTCGGCGACCATTTTCAATGCATCGATGTCGAGGCCGCTGTCGGTCTCGTCGAGAATGGCCAGCTGCGGCTGCAGCAACGCCATCTGGAAAATCTCGTTGCGCTTTTTCTCGCCGCCCGAGAACCCGGCATTGACCGCGCGGTTCATGAGATCGTCGGAAATGTGCAGCACGCGCAGCTTCTCGCGCACGGCCTTGAGAAACTGCATCGAATCCAGTTCCGCTTCGCCGCGATATTTGCGCTGCGCATTGAGCGCGGCCTTGAGGAAATACGTGTTGTTGACGCCCGGAATCTCCACCGGGTACTGGAACGCGAGGAACACTCCGGCAGCGGCGCGCTGCTCGGGTGCGAGTTCGAGCAGATCGGTGCCGTTATACCTTACGGACCCTTGCGTGAGCTCGTAGCCGTCACGTCCGGCCAGGACGTTGCCGAGCGTGGATTTGCCCGCGCCATTCGGACCCATGATCGCGTGCACTTCGCCGGCATTCACCTGCAGCGCAATGCCTTTGAGAATCTCCTTGCCGGCGACGCGGACGTGGAGGTTGTCGATTTTCAGCATGATCCTGTGCTCATGTCGGTCCAAGCAGCGAAAGCACGATGGCCAGCAGCGCAAGAAAAGCCGTCATCGACAGCGCAACGGCGAGCATCCACATGACGTTGCGTCGCGTATTGGCGAGGATCAGACCGCCGACAGCCCCGAGCAGCGAAGCGATGAAACTCACCGCGACAAAACCGGCGAGCAGAATCGAACGCCCGATCTGCGCGTGCAGTACCCCGGCGACGAGCATGCCTACCAATGCGATCGCAACCGCGCACGCAATCGCGACGGCCGGCCATTGCCTGCGCGCGACGATCGCGGCGCTCACCCGACCGCTCCTTCGAGCGACACTTCGAGCAGCTTCTTCGCCTCGACGGCGAATTCCATCGGCAATTCCTTGAACACCTGCTTGCAGAAACCATCGACGATCATCGATACCGCGTCTTCTTCGGCAATGCCGCGGCTGCGGCAATAGAACAGCTGGTCGTCGGAAATCTTCGACGTCGTCGCCTCGTGTTCGACGATCGCATCGGGATTCTTCACTTCGATATACGGAAACGTGTGCGCGCCGCATTTCTTGCCGATCAACAAGCTGTCGCACTGCGTGTGGTTGCGCGCGCCATCGGCGCCCTTCTCGATCTTGACCAGGCCGCGATAGGTATTCTGGCCGCGGCCAGCAGAGATTCCTTTTGAGACAATCTTGCTTTTTGTATTTTTTCCAATGTGGATCATCTTCGTACCAGTGTCGGCCTGCTGGCGATGATGGGTCAGCGCGACCGAATTGAACTCGCCGACCGAACCGTCGCCGCGCAATACGCAACTCGGATATTTCCAGGTGATCGCCGAACCGGTTTCGACCTGCGTCCACGAGATCTTGCTGCGCGCACCGCGGCAGTCGCCGCGCTTGGTGACGAAATTGTAGATGCCGCCACGGCCTTCCTCGTCGCCCGGATACCAGTTCTGCACGGTTGAATACTTGATGTTCGCATCATCGAGCGCAACGAGTTCGACCACCGCCGCGTGCAGCTGGTTCTCGTCGCGCATCGGCGCCGTGCAGCCTTCCAGATACGACACGCTCGCGCGTTCCTCGGCGATGATCAGCGTGCGCTCGAACTGGCCGGTGTCGCGCGCGTTGATGCGAAAGTACGTGCTCAACTCCATCGGGCAGCGCACGCCTTTGGGCACGAACACGAAGCTGCCATCGGAGAACACCGCCGAGTTCAACGCCGCGAAGTAGTTGTCGCCGCTCGGCACCACACTGCCCAGATATTGGCGCACGAGTTCCGGATGTTCCCGGATCGCCTCGCTCATCGAGCAGAAAATCACGCCGGCTTCGGCAAGTTCCTTGCGAAATGTGGTGCCGACCGATACGGAGTCGAAAACGGCATCGACCGCAACGCCGGCCAGGCGCGCGCGCTCGTGCAGCGGCACGCCGAGCTTGTCATACGTTTCGAGCAGTTTCGGATCGACCTCGTCGAGCGATTTCGGCCGGTTCTTCGGCTGCGAAAAATAGCTGATCGCCTGGAAATCGATCGGTGCGATCCGGAGTTTCGCCCACTGCGGCGGCGTCATCGTCAGCCAATGCCGATACGCGCCAAGCCGCCACTGCGTCATCCATTCCGGATCGTGTTTGCGCGCCGAGATTGCACGCACGACGTCCTCGCCCAAACCCGGCGGCAGGCTTTCGCTTTCGATGTCGGTAACGAAACCGGCTTCGTAGCGACGGTTCAGCGCACCTTGAATTTCGCGTTCGATGGCGCTCATGTCAGGGCCACCTGGATCGGAATCGATGCGCGCTTGCGCGGCGCCGGCTTGAGCATGTCGGCGAGCGTGACGCTCGCGAGCGCGTGCGCGATCGCCTGATTGATGCGTTGCCAGTTCACGCGCACACCGCAATGCGACTCGTGATCGCACAGGCCGACGTGGGCGCTGCATTCGGTCATGCCGATCGGACCTTCCATCGCCGTGACGATCTGCGCGATCGTGATCTGCGCAGGCGCATGCGCGAGCCGGTAACCGCCATTGACGCCGCGGAACGAATCGACGAGCCCGGCATGCGCGAGCTGTTTGAGCAGCTTGCTCACGGTCGGCAGTTCCAGGCGCGCGCGCGCCGCGACGTCCTGCGCGCTGAGCACGTCGGCCGCGTCGGCGAGCACGGTCATGATGACCGTCGCGTAATCGGTGAGCTTGCTGACTCGTAACATGATGCGGGAAACGCCAATTCGTACCGATATGGTACTGTTTTGAGGTGCCCGCGTCAAACCGGATCGACGACTCGGCTACAATTAATTCCAGCCAAAACAGGAATTTGCGATGTCCGACCTCCGCGCCGAAGCGCGTCTGCAATTCGCCCGCGAGCACCTGCGCAAACCGCTGCAGATCGAGGTTGCCTCGGCCGACGCGAGTTTCCGCAGCTATTGGCGCGTCGGCAACGGGAGCAGTACCTGGATCGTCATGGACGCGCCGCCGGACAAGGAGAACACGGCAACGTGGCTGGATATCGGCGCACGCCTGTACCGCGCCGGCCTGCACACGCCCGCGGTGTTGGCCGCTGACCTCGACCAGGGTTTCGTGTTGATGGAAGACCTCGGTACGCGCACCTATTTGCCCGAGCTGACCGAAGCGACGGTCGATTCGTTGTACGCCGATGCCAGCAGCGCGCTCGCCCGCCTGCAACATGTCGATACGAACGCGCTGCCGGTTTTTGATCGCGCGCAGATCATCATGGAGCTCGAGCTGATGCCGGAGTGGTTCCTGCGCCGGCATCTTGGATTTGCGCCGAGCTGCGAGCAGTGGGATATCGTCGAAGCGGCGTTCACGTTCCTGATCGATGACGCGCTCGAACAACCGCGCCGCTTCATGCATCGCGATTATCACAGCCGCAATCTGCTGATCACGTCCGCGAACAATCCGGGCATCATCGACTTCCAGGGTGCGATGCTCGGGCCGCTCACGTA
>Ga0157372_10001070_pt1 | contig 29934 bp, 25 predicted proteins | sample C55metaG_FD_115307 | JGI IMG/M metagenome (GOLD analysis project Ga0157372, IMG submission 115307) | Corn rhizosphere microbial communities from Kellogg Biological Station, Michigan, USA - C5-5 metaG | ecosystem: Host-associated > Plants > Roots > Rhizosphere > Soil | place: USA: Michigan...
CGGCTACAGCACCTTTGCTGTAGGTAAATGGGGAGTAACGCCTGATGAGGACACCACAGCCGTCGGTCCGTTTGACCGCTGGCCTACCGGTAAGGGTTTTGACCATCATTTCGGCTTCCTGGAATCGGCTACCGATCAGTATAACCCGCCGCATTTGGTAGAGGATAACTTCCATATCAAACCCGACGGCCGCAACCTGAACGAGCAGATCACTGATAAAGCCATTGCTTATATTGATGCTGCGCACAAGGCAGCACCTGATCAACCTTTCTTTTTATACTATGCGCCGGGAGCAACCCATGCCCCGCACCAGGTGAGCCATGAATGGAGCGACCTGTATAAAGGCAAGTTTGATGAAGGCTGGGATGCTTACCGCCAAAAGGTATTTGAAAATCAAAAAAAAGCCGGTTACATTCCTGCTTATGCCAAACTGCCTGAGCGTAACGAGCGGATCCAGGCCTGGAACAGCCTGCCTGCCGATCAGAAAAAATTGTATGCCCGGTTTATGGAGGTTTATGCAGGATATCTGACTTACATCGATCACCAGGTTGGCCGCGTGATCAGCTATCTGAAAGCTTCGGGCCAGTTTGATAATACTTTGGTTTTTGTGATGATAGGGGATAACGGAGCGAGTAAGGAAGGAACTGTACATGGCGTTATCAATCCTAAAAACTCGGCAGCAACCACACCCGAGGCTGATTATATTAAAAAGAACGAAAGCGATTACGAAACCATTGGTACGCCAGAGGCTTCAACCAACTATCCTTTAGGCTGGGCACAGGCAGCTAATACACCGTTCAAATATTGGAAATCGGATGCTGACGCTGAGGGAGGCACCCATAACCCGCTGATAGTTTATTATCCAAAACTGATCACAGAAAAAGGCGGCATCCGTACGCAGTACAGCCATGTATCAGACGTATTTCCGACCACTATTGAGGCGGCCGGTTTAAAACTACCGGAGTACGTTAAGGGCATTAAGCAGGATACGTTGCAGGGTAAGTCATTCTTTAGCTCGTTCAATAATGCGCAGGCGAAAACATTGCATACGCAGCAGTACTATTACATTTTCACTTCCCGCTCCATCTACAAAGATGGCTGGAAGGCCGAAGCCGCACACCGACCGGATAATGTGGACTTGCTGAACTTTCCGAAAGAGAAAACCATCCCCGAGCGTAATTACGATAAGGATGTTTGGAAGCTTTATAACCTGAATGAGGATTTTAACGAGCGCGTTGACCTCGCCAAAAAATATCCTGAAAAGCTAAAGGAACTGAAAGATCTGTTTGACGCGGAAGCCAAAAAGAACCACATCTATCCTTTTATTGATCGTGATGATATCAACAACAAAAGGATCCATAAACTCGAAAACAATAATTAATCATGAAAAACCTGAAAATTGCTTTATTGGTCCTGCTGGTAATTTTTACCGGCGAAGTAAAAGCCCAATCACCTGCTTTGTTATCGCTTGAAGCATTTGCGGCCAAACTAAAACAGGCAAAAGAACCGCAGATCTTAGATGCTCGTTCGGCAGAAGAGTTTGCGCAAAATCACATCAAAAGTGCAGTAAATGTTGATGCCAAAGCAGCAGACTATCAGCAAAAACTGGATGGTTTGGATAAAGAAAAGCCAACGTTTGTTTACTCGATAGCTAATGGCCGTAGCACCGTACTTTCGGGCGAGCTAAGGGCTAAAGGATTTAAGGATGTAGAGGAATTACCTGGTGGTTTAGCCAATTGGATAGGTTCGGGGTATCCTATCATTTCTACAACCAAAAAAGGCGTTTCGCTGTCAAAGGCTCAGTTTAATGAACTGGCGGCTTCATCACAATTAGTGTTGGTTGATTTTGGGTCGAAGTATTGCGGGGCCTGCAAAAAGCTGGTACCTGTATTGGATTCGCTCAAAGCAAATTCGGCTTTTACGCCTAAAGTGATCAGTATTGAAGTTTACGACAACACTAATCTGGCCAAAGAGCTAAAAGTAAATGTATTGCCAACGCTAGTACTGTATAAAAACGGTAAGGAAGTTTGGAAAAAGCAGGGCTTTTCATCAACAGCCCAGGTTATTGCCGAAACCGAACTGGCCAAAAACGGATTGGCCGCCAATAATAAATAGAACCGGAACATGATTAAATGCATTGGCTACCTACTGGTAGCTATATTTTGCACGGGGCCTGTATTTGGGCAGGCCCCTAAGCAAAAGCCCAATATCGTTGTCATTTTGGCCGACGATATGGGCTTTTCTGATATAGGCTGCTTTGGTTCGGAGATCAGCACGCCTAATATTGACAGGCTTGCCCGGGAAGGTTTAAAAATGACACAATTTTATAACGCGGGCAGGTGCTGTCCGTCACGTGCGGCATTGCTTACCGGTTTGTATCCGCATCAGGCGGGTGTTGGTGATATGGTAAAATATAAAGGTTCGCCGGCATATCAGGGATACCTGAATGACCATAGCGCCACCATTGCCGAATTGCTTAAAGATGAGGCTGGTTATAATACTATTGTATCTGGGAAATGGCATGTGGGACTGCAACAATCTGCTTTGGCTTACAACCGCGGGTTTAATAAATCATTTACCATGCTGAATAACGGGAGCAGTTATTTCAACTCGGCACCGCTGTATAATGATGGCAGCAAGATCACTTTTATGCTGAATGATAAAGAGATCTCGCGCAGCGATACTTCAAAATATTTGACACAAGCCATCACTGATTTTGCAATTAAATCATTGAATGAGATCAAAGACCAGCAGAAGCCATTTTTTATGTACGTAGCTTACAATGCTCCGCACTGGCCTATCCAGGCACTGCCGCAGGATATTGCAAAGTTTAAAGGTCAATATCTTAAAGGATGGGATGTATTACGGAAACAGCGTTATGAAAAACAGCTGGCAACAGGTATCATCAAAAAACAATGGCAGCTATCAGCAAGGGATAAACGTGCCCCTGCATGGGATTCATTATCTCCCGATGAAAAAGATAAATGGGATAACCGGATGGCTATTTATGCTGCCATGGTTTATCGCATGGATGCCTGCATAGGTGAGATCATGAACAAACTAAAGCAATTGGGAAAAGGTAAAAATACCATTGTCCTCTTCGCATCAGATAATGGCGGTAGTGCCGATGAGGTTAAAAGCCTGGCAACAGTAATACAAAAGAACGGCCCCCCCGGCTCCGTAAATTCGATCGACAGTTATGAGATTCCCTGGGCAAACCTGAGCAATACACCATTTAAGTTGTTTAAACGCAACACACACGAAGGTGGTATAGCCACTCCGTTGATTGCCTGGTATCCGGGATATATCAAAGCTGGGATTACCAACAGCAGTACTGCCCACTTGATCGATCTGATGCCTACCTGTTTGGAACTGGCCGGGGTAACTTATCCGGCTCTGTTTAAAAACAGGCGCCTTACAACATTGGCAGGTACCAGTTTGCTTAATGTTTTTAAAGGCAAAGCTGCCGGAGGTAATGAAACTTTGTTTTGGGAGCATGAAGGTAGCAGGGCCATAAGAAAAGGCCGATGGAAGCTCGTAGCCGAACCGAAGCAACCATGGGAGTTATATGATCTGGCAGCAGACCGATCTGAAACGAAGGATCTGGCTACGAAATATCGCGCAAAGGTTATTAAACTGGAAAAGGAATATCTGGCCTGGGCAAATAAAGTTGGCGTGGTTGACTGGGAAACGATAAAGAATTTGTAACTCAACTGTCAGATTAAATCGTGACTATCTCACGTTAATTGATATAAGTTTTTTGTTTTACTAATATTTTACTATGGAATTAATGTTTTGATATTGAGGAAGATGTCTAATTAGTTTGTGGATTCCTGATGGTCGTAGGGCGGATTTTAAGAAATATGAGAAGGAAAAGTTGAGTGAAAAAGACGCATAATTGAGCCATTTTCCTTTGTAAGAGGTGTTCAATAAATTCAACATGTTGGATTTATTGAACACCTAATTATTTTAATTCAAAAGCTGACTAAATTAATTGGGGCAATACTAAATGCTAAGCTTGCCTTTAATCGAACTATTTATTAGTTCCGATATACGCTGGCTTATTTGTTACTTATTTACGGTCTGCAGTTCATGCGAGATTGAACAACGAAAAAAGTAAGAAGCAATTACCAGGCACTGTTTTGTTTGAGTACGCCATTTGACGATGTAACAAAGGTCTGCGGAAGCGGAAAATGACTGAATTTGGCATAATTAAAATTAGTTCTCCCGTAAACAGTTTTTAGCAGGTTTTCTGTGTAGCCGGTGCCCGAACTGCCGTTGGGGCCGGCTACTTTGTTATATCTAACCAGGTCGTACCAGCGATTGAATTCAAGGGCCAGCTCTATCCGGCGTTCATGCCAGATGGCTAACCGCAATGCTGTTTTATCCGTAGTTATAATTTGTGGAAGGATACCCGCTCCATCATTTTCGCCTGCTGCAACTGATGCCGCGAATGTTTTATTACCACGGGCTCTGAAACGGATCATTTCCAGGTATTTCAACGCATCAGATATATTCCCCAACTCATTATTGGCTTCGGCGGCTATCAAAATGATGTCAGCATACCTCAGATACATTGGGTTCACACTCTGAAAGTTAAAGTTACCGCCGTTCCAGTATGAATATGGCCAGATCACTTTTTTATTGGCATAATTAGTTGATGCCGGGAATGCCACCGGCTGGTTGTTGTTAAAGCCGGGAATGATGTCTGTTTTCGTAAAAATAGTTGCGCTCATTCTCGGGTCACCTTTTTCATAACTGCTAACCAGGTTAGGTGAGGGGAAGATATCACCATTTGAGCCCAGCGAGGGAAGCCCCTGGTATTGAAGGTAAGGTCCGTATTGGCGCCCGGCAGGAAGGGATGTGTTGTAAATAAATCCACCGGGCATCATATTTTCAGTAGAATACAATTGATCCGGACTAAACAGGTTGCGGTAATTGCTATAAAGACTGTATTCGCCGCCGTTGATAACTGCTTCGGCGTATAACTTCGCGTTAGCATAATCCTGCTCATAAAGATAAACCTTTGATAACAGTCCCTGTGCCGTACCTTTGGTCACGCGGCCGAGGTTGGCTGTTCCCCATTGGCTCCTTGTTGGTAGGTGATCTATAGCATATTTCAGGTCTGATATCACGAGTTTAATAATATCCGCATGCGAACTTTTAGGGATATTATATTCAGCAGTTGATACCGGGTCATGGTCCCGCAGCGGTGCATCGCCGAACACATTCGTTAGATCGAAGTTGTAATAAGCTCTGAAATATTTGGCCTGGGCTTCAAATAATTGTGCCGAATAGGAGGCTTTCAAAGTCGATGTACGGTCAATTACTACGTTACAATAATGGATATTTTCAAAGGCCCGTCCCCAGTAGCGCTCTATCATGTAATTATCTGTGAGGTAGCTGTAATCCTGGAACACTTTAAAGTCAGCATTACCGCCCACAATAAAGTCATCCCCGCACATCTCCTTCGTTGAGTACTGGTGCTGCCCGATACGGAATTCCCTCCAGGCTATGGAGCCATAAAGGCGGTTTACCGCCAAGCCAAGTGTTGTTGTATCGGCCGAAAAGGTTGCGCTCGAAAGCACCCCAAGCGGCTCTTTATCAAGAAAACTTTTTTTGCAGGAACATGTCGCAAAAAGCTCTAAAACAACAATGAATTTTATAATATTTTTCATAACTGTTATTTCTTATTTAAAAAGTTAAGTTTATACCCAATCTGGCAGTGCCCGAAACGGGATATGTCCGGAAATCATCGCCTATAGTTGAAACCCCGTAAGCATTTGATACTTCAGGAGAGAAGCCTTTGTACTTGGTTATGTAAAAAGGATTGGTGGTGTTGACATACACGCGAAGCGCCGAAATTCCAACTCTTTTCAATAGCTGCTTATTGAAAGTATATGCCAGTTCGATGAACCGTGCTTTGATATAAGTGCCGTCAAAAATATTGAAATCAGATGATTGCGTTGTTGACGTGTTAACGGCATAGCGCGGAATGGTGGTATTGGTATGGGTAGGGGTCCAGGAATCCAGCCACTCAACATTCAGGTTGGATAGCCCGGAGCTTACAAACTGGTTCCTGGTGTCATTGTAGATCTTACCGCCGAAACTGCCCATCATATCAATGGTTAGGTCAAAACCTTTGTAATCTGCAGAAAGCGTTAACCCTCCCACAAATTTTGCATAGGGCGAACCGATATCTGTTTTGTCATTAGCATCAACGAACCCGTCGCCGTTTATGTCTTTGAACAGCAGGTCACCCGGCTTTAATCCCGACCAGTATTGCTTTGTCGGGTTGCCTGATTTTGCTGCAGCTGCTGCATTTAGCTGGTCAATCTGCGCCTGGCTTTGCACAATTCCGAGCGATTGATAACCGTAAAAGTCACCAATAGGGGCACCTGCTTTTGATACGTGGGTAGATGGCACCTGGAAATCTGATGCATACGAAGTGAGGCCTTTAAAGTCCAGGATTCTGTTCTTATTGGCAGTACCGGTCACTTTTACACCATATCCAAGCCCCCCGATACGGTCATTCCAGCTTACCGCCAGTTCCACTCCGCTATTCCGCACAGTTCCCGCGTTTGAATACGCAGGGGCAGTACCTGTAGAGCCACCCGGCACAGGCAATATCAATAACAGGTTTTTAGTGTCCCTGCGATAATAGTCGCCTTCAAAGCGTAATCGGTTTTTTAGTGTGCCAAAATCAATACCGGCATCAGTTTGTTGTGAAACCTCCCAGGTGATATTAGGGTTTGATGCGGCTACGATTGTTGCCATCGGATAGAAAACGCCATTAAATACACCATCATAAGTTGTTTCCTGGTTAAGCAGGTTGAAAGTTTGGTAATTGGCGATTTTGTTGCTGCCGATCCGGCCCCAGCTCCCGCGTACTTTCAGATTGCTTATCCACGAAACGTTCTTCAGGAACTTCTCTTCGGAGGCCCGCCATCCGAGGGCTACTGACGGAAAATATCCCCAGCGATGCCCTTCGGCGAATTTTGAGGAACCATCGCCACGGAACGAAGCGGTTAACAAGTACCTGTCCTTGTAGCTGTAATTAGCCCGGAAAAGATAAGAAAGAATAGATTCGCTGGAAGGCAATGCACCAAGTGAATTGATGTTTGATATCGGATAAACCTGGATATAGCGATAATTGGGATCGGTTGTAGTTAACGGGCCGCTTCCTGTTACGTCTACTCCTCTATAATCAGTATTCTGCGCGGTATAACCGGCCAGGAGGTTCAGATGGTGAGATGCGCCAAGCTGTTTGTCATAAGCCAGCGTATTTTCCCATAGCCAGGTTGAAACCGTAGTATATCCGTTTTCAATACTGGTTAAACTGCTTTGATTTGCCCCCAGGTTGTATGGCGGTGTATACCTGTTGATATTATTCAAAGTATAATCAATTCCATAGCTGCTCCGGAAAGAAAGGCCTTTAAATAGTTCATAGTTCAGATATCCGTTACCAACAAATTGCAGCGGATGGTTTTGAACATCTTTATGAAGGTAAAGCTCAGCAAATGGGTTAACGATATCCACATCCTGACCTGATGAAAATGAACCGTTGCTTTTGTAAACAGGGATCAAGGGTGATATACGGGTTATTGAATTAATACCCCTGCCTGTATTGGAACCGCCATCGCCGTTATAATGACTGCTGGCCAGCGATAGGTTATGCCCGAAGGTTAATTTTTTGCTGATTTTATATTCATTATCGGCGCGCAGAGTTAAACGGTTATAGTTGGTGTATTTTAATACGCCATCTTCATTATGGTAACTGGCACTGATATTATAATTAACATTTTCGCTCCCTCCCCCAACAGAAAGTTGATAATCGCTGACGATTCCGTTTTGAGTTACTTCTTTGGTCCAATCAGTTCCGGCGCCTATCTGGCTGATATTATCATAAACCGGTGCTAAACCTGCATTGGTTTTAAACAGATTGACCAATTGAGCGTATTCCTGGCCGTTGGCGACGTGAAATTTACGTGTCAGGAACTGGAACCCCTGGCTTGTTAAAAAATTGATAACAGGTTTGCCTGGCTTTCCTTTTTTAGTTGTCACGAGGATGACTCCGTTTGCTCCCCGCGATCCATATATCGCGGTGGCGGAAGCATCTTTTAAAATTTCCATGGACGCGATATCATTCGGTGCGAGGAAGCTGATATTGGTCACCATCATACCGTCAACAACGTATAACGGGGTAGGGTCGCCGTTTGTGCCGAGCCCGCGTATCAACACTGTAGGTGCGGCTCCGGGACCGCCCTGGCTTAGGATTTGCACACCCGGCGTTTTTCCCTGTAGCGCCTCTGCCGCGTTACTGCCCCCGATTTTAGTTAGGTCGGCGCCCTTTATGCTGGTTACAGCGCCGGTGAGGTCAGATTTGCGCTGTACACCATAGCCAACTACCACAACCTCGCTAAGCGAATTATCTTTGGCTTTCAGCTTTATGTCGATGGCTGTACGGCTCTCAACATTGATCTCCTGGGGCTCAAAACCGGTATAACTGAATACCAGGTAGACGTTGCCGTTCGGAACGTTTAAGGAATAATTGCCGTTCAAATCTGTTTGTGTACCGGCAGAGGTACCTTTTAGCCGAACAGAAACGCCCGGTAGGGGCTGGCCATTATCATCTGTTACTTTACCTTTCACCACAAGAGCATTCAATTGCTCGCCTTTTGAATAAATGATAACGGTATTATCTTCGCTAAGCTGGTATTTAATGGCGGTGTCACTGATCAGCAGGTCCATCACGGCATGGATGGATGCGTTACTTACCTCGACAGATTTAAGCTTGTCAATGTGCCTGATCGTTTCATCGTTATAAAGAAAGTGATAGTCAGATTTTTTTTCGATCTCCCGGAATGCAGTCTTCAAGCTTACATTCTTCAGGTTAAGATTGATCGCGGTTTGCCCGAAACCCTTTGAATAGGACTGCAGTGTCGAGACAATGATCAGGAAAAGTATAAATTTTGTCATGAGAAGAACGTTCAAAAGTCGTTCGTGCCGCAAATAACATATGCGGCCTTGATTTTTTTTCATAATTTAGTATCAAGGGTATTTAACTAATTGGTTTATTAAGACGGACTGGTAGTTATTGTACCATTTGACGGGGAATGTTGGAAGCATTTCCCGTTCTTTTTTATTGTTGGTCTGTTATTTGATCATACGCATGTTTGAAATTTAATAAATGAATACCTGGTTATTTATAATTTGATAATTGAAATTGCTTGTTAGCTTAAGTTGCTGCAACGCCTTGTCAAGCGTTATATTTTCAAATTTTCCAGTTAGGATTAACCTTCTCAATTCTTCCTTTTTAAAAATGATGGTGGTGCTGTATTTCCGCTCCATCATTTTTGCTACCTCCTCAAATTCCATGGTGTCAAAAGCTACTTTATTTTTGATCCATCCGGCTTCTGCGGGTAAAGAATCCCTTTTGCCCGGGTGGATTTCACTGAGCTCAACTATCGCTTTTGACGTGGTATCGGTTGACCTATACCGTGATGCCGATGTTTCTACCGGTTGATTGAATACCGTCAGTTTTTCCGAAGGCTTTAAAATAATTTGTCGGTCAGGATTTTTCAGTACAGTAAGCTCAATAACACCGCGTATTAAAGCTGCTTCGGAAGTGTTATCACCCGGATAAGATCTGACATTAAACCGGGTACCCAGAACCCTGATTTTTATTGTTGGCGTTGTTATTATGAACGGGTGTGCCGGGTCTTTAACGATATCGAAAAAGGCTTCGCCTGACAAGGTTATCTCCCGGTGCCTGGTATCAAATGTATTTTTATAGGCAAGCTTGCTGCCTGCATTCAGGATAACCGTGCTGCCATCGGGTAATTGTATATTTGTAATTCCCCCCATTGGTACCTTAATCTCACAGATCCCGTTTTTTTTGTCGGTTGACCTGAAATAGATCAATGCTATGCTGCTACAAAATAAAATGACAGCCGCTGCTGCTATCAATATGTAGTTGAGCCTTCCGCGATGCATCGATTGGATCGTTTCGGCTCGGTATTCATCTTCAACATAAGCATCAGGCCTATTATTTAACTGAGCTTGTAATTGCGCCCATCGTTCTTCTTTTGGCTCATTATCACATCCTTTTGATATCGGATATAATCGCCAAAGATGCTCCAGCATGGCTATAGGATATTGTGACCCGCCATCTTCCTTCAGGATCTGGTCTATCTCTTTCAGTTCCTCCGGAGTTGCCGTATTATTCAGCTTTTTGTAAATAAGTATCCAGGTATTGTTGACCATAAGTGTTCTCTAATCTTATAGACAATCAAAAATTGCCCGGCACGGGGAAGGAAGGAAAATATTTTCTAATGAAATAAAATGAGAGCTTCCTTATTTGGAGGAAACCAGGGGAGTGTTCTTTTGGTAGTTGAGGCTTTCCGACAATTTTTTCAAAGCAATACTCATATGATATTCGATAGTCCTTACGGATAAATTAAGAAGCTCGGCAACTTCCTTGTGCGGAAGACCATCTTCTTTGATCATCTTAAATACCAGCTTACACTGCGGGGGCAGGCTATTAACTGCATGCTCTATTAAAAGCTGAAAGTCTGCCACGATCATTTGGTCCTCAATATTCAGGGTAACATCTTCAATTTCTGCCTTAACGTCGTCGATGTTAAAATGTATCGGGAAGTTTCTTTGTTTCAGGAAATTCAGCGATTTGTTTTTTACCGCTTTGTAGATATAAGAAGTGAAGTCAGTAATGTCTGCCAAAAGTTTTCTCCGTGACCAGATCGAAATAAAGGTATCATTCACTACTTCTTCTGTAGCCTCGGCAGATCGCACGTAGAAAGAGGCCAGATTATACAGCCTTTTATAGTATTGAAAATACAGCACCTTGAAAGCCTGCTGGTCATCTTCAAAAGCTATTTTTTGTAACAAGTCCTGAATAGTGGTTTCGTTCATACTGATATCCTAACATCCCGGGGTAATTCCCAACTGATGCGTATTATTATAATGGGTTATAGCGTTGGTTTTGGCAGAGTCTGACCTGTGATTATTAAGTAAGACAGGAGGATAGGATTTTTATACTCAAAAATTTCAGGAAGATTTAACGAGGCTTTGAAGTAGCCATACCAGATAAGTAAATCGACTTGCTGTTAATCAAGAGATTCGCACCAATTACATTTGGCAAAGATGCAAGGGAGCTGTAAAATACCCTTGAAAATAATAGTTGCCGGTTTCCCAATTGATGTATACATTGTCATTGCGATTCCTATACCCAAACCAGGATTAATGGCTTCTACCCTGCTATTTCGACAGGGGTATTGACCTGTTGTTTTTATGCAAATTACATTCAAACCTATATAGAAAAAGGTGTAACGGAATTAATGAATATCAGGGATTTGAAACTTTTTCGGACATTCTTAGTTTGTGTGCGGAGCGTGCAGGGCAATGTTAACTTTAGCGCTTTAGCAAATGAATGTGACATTTCTCATAACACGGCCAAAGCATGGTGTCTGTACTTGAAAGCAGCTACATTATATTTCTTTTACAGCAAAAGGGCGAGGCTTTTCCATTTCCCCCTCGCGCTTTTTTTGCCCAAGCGTTGAAAATGGGGTAGTGTGCTAACTTGACGTATGAGCTAAAAGTGGGCATTAAAACAGTAAACGATTTGTTGTCCGGGTTGTTTTTGTTTTTATTACGCTCGCACAAAATACAACAGTAAGCTATTTTATAATTTATTACCAACCTGAAAATGAAAAATGTTACAAGTATCGTGGCTGAAGTTAATTGCTATATGATATGGAAGTTTGTGATTAACTACGTTCTTGCATTATACGGAAGACCAACATCACCTTGTGTGGATCTTCCGGCACACTTGACCACGCTTTTCCGTGCTTATTAGAGCAACATAGGTTGTTAATAAATTAAAATTTTGCTATCCAATTCAGGAAGATACCATGGTCAAGTGTAACGGAATGCTCTAAACTCATTTACCGAATGAATTGGTCAACGTCTCCGGAATATTCACTATTGAGCTCTTCTTTTCTCATCAAAAGATATGTTCTTGTTGTTTCCGGAAACCTTTGATCTTCCGAATAAATAGGTAAGGCCAAGGCTAAAGGTGTTATAATTATAGTCTGTTTTGTCTGTTTGTATAAATCCACTATAACGGTATTCATATTTCGTTGTGTTACCCAAAAAATAACCCGGGCTGATGATCGCATTGTTATTCAACAACTTTAATGTAGCCCCTATTCTAAAACTACGCTGACTATAGGTATAAATATTGCCATACGTTGATGGAAGATTTTGGTTGTAATTCAGATAAAAACTTAGCAAGTTACTTGTTTTGAAAGTATTATTGAAACTAAATGAGCCGGAAATTCCGTTCGGAGTGCTAATAGCTGTTATTTTAGATTTTGGCGATGCATAGGAAAAAGAGGCGGAGATGCTGTTGTCCCACCATTTAAATAATGACCGGTTAAAGGATGCATAAGCCCCCAGATTATCCTGCGACAAAAAGTTTTCTGTGCTTGTATGAACCTCCGGGCCATTAACGGTTATGAGGTGCGAGATCATATCACTGGTATGTTGTGTATAGACAGTAAAAGAAAACATGCCTTTATAGAGGTAGTTAAACTCAAAATTGTTACTATAGGATGGCAAGAGCGATGGGTTGCCGGTAAAATAAGTATAAATATTTGTATAATAGGCAAATGGATTGAGGGAATTAAGACTCGGACGGTTGATCCTCTTTGAATAATTTAAAGAAAAAACATTGTTTTTATCAGCCTTATAAACAATGTAAGCCGTAGGGAATAAAGCACCGTAATCACGTTTATTACGCTGATTTAAAGTAGGCGAATAACCATCCATCAGGGTATATTCATAACGCAACCCTGCTTTGGCTGTCCATTTTTTCGATAGCTCAGCTTCCATACTGTAATACGCGGCCAGGTTATTTTCAGTATAGTCGAAATCATTACTGCGCGTTTTGTCCAACACGAGGTTATCGAGGATATAATTATAATATGCTATGCTGGCACTGTTATTATAGGTAGCAAACTTAGCACCTGTTTCTATTTTAGCCCATTTATAAGGCAACGTTAAATCTGATTGAATAGACCAGATACGGTATTTTGACAAATTATTATTTTGAACTGAAGTATAGGTGTTTTCAGATTCAGAAACAAAATTATTTCTCATTTCAGGCTTATTCGTGAAAAAGTTGACAGAGCTACTCAATTTCTTTCCGGCCGAATCAAGCTTTAAATCGTGATATAAATTGAAGGTTTGTGTAAATACTGGCCTTGAAATTTTTCCTGTAGTGTTTAAAACAGAATCGATATCCTTGCCGGTAACAAAGCTATAGTTGTTACTAAAGGTGGTATTCGATTTATAGTCTGAAATATTATAAATAAGGCCGATGTTATTGTGTTTGTTCAGCTCGTAATCTATACTTAGGCCAGATTGCAAACCTGGCGATCTTCCTAAACGACGCTCATCGCTGAGGATTTGGCTCGGCTGCCCGGTTATATCTGTCGATTCTTTAATTATAAAGCGATAATGTGATTGGTTAAATGTAAAAGAACTGCTCACTTTTTTTGACCGGAAAAAAAGAGCCATGTTATTATTAAAGGACGGGTAGGTGTTTTGATAATAGGTGGAACCAACCGACCCACGCCAACCTAACGATTCGTTTTTCTTTAAAACAATATTGATCAGGCCGGCATTTCCCTGTGCCTCATATTTTGCAGGCGGCGTGGTGATAATCTCAATTTTTTCGACATTTTCGGCCCGAAGCGTCTTCAGGTAATTGGCAAGGTCGGCTCCGGTGAGATAGATTATTTTTTCATTTACCATAACCATCATACTACCTTTACCAACCATAGAAATGCTGCCATTCTCTGACACTGTTAAAAGGGGCGCCACCCGCAGAGCGTCAAAAAGGGAGGAGCCACTCGCTGATATGGTGTTGTTCAGGTTAAATATTAGCCGGTCAACCTTTCGTTCAAGCATGGGGGTTTTGCTGGTTATGGTTACTTGTTTGAGGTGTTTGATTGATGTATTTAGTATGACATCCGGTAATTGAACCGTTTTCATGTCTCCTAAAGTTAGGGCAAGAAACAAACTATCCTTACTTACTTCCGAGATCCCGATCAGATAGTCTCCTTTTTCTGTTGCTGAGAGCCTGAAACGCCCCCCTGTATCGGTTTGTGCAGATTGGATTATTTTATCAGTAGCGACCTGCTTTATGATCACGTTTGCAAAAGCTATTGATTTATGATTTACATCCACTACTCGGCCTTTAATCTCATAGTTGGCTTGCTCAGCATCACGTTCGATTAATATATTACCTTCGACCTGCCGGAACGAAAGAAAAGTATTTTGTAATAGTTGCTGCAAGGTTTGTTCTATTGTTCTGTTCCCCAAAGCGAGGGTAAGGCCGACAATTGCTTTAATTTCCGCCTTGCGGTAATAAAAGCGAAGCGAGGTTTGTTGCTCGATCTTTTTGAGACCACTGGCAAGACTTTCATCCTGCAGGCCAATAGTAACCATGTCCGAGTGCATATTTTGACCCTTAGTAGTAGTAGCCAGTAATAACTGGAAAGTGGTTAATATAAAAAAGGTAGTGACAAGGCTTAGGCGCATTAACTGAAAAATAAATGACTGGTTTAATTTTATTACACCGTTGAGACCTGCACATACGCCTCCCGGCTTCCGCATTTTTGCAGAAATATTCATACTTTTAAATGTTTTAAGTGACGCAATTATTTAAAACCCCGGTTTTCCGGGACGCCTGTAAGCCGATGACCGTCGGTTTACAGGTTATTTTGCTTATAGTTCTGCCTGGAGGACGAAAGCATTTAGCCAGGCTTAACTATTGTTCATTTTTTATTTTCTTTATTTTTTAGTTGTTACACCCTGGTCCGTCTATCACGATGCTGCCGTCCGGCTTGATCTGATAAAAGGCATTGTTAAAAGCGCACATTACTTTTAGTATTTTATCCAAGTCTTCATCACTTAAGGACGTGCCTGTAAAACGGCAGTCTTTCAATTTTGCATTGGCGAAACTGATCTTCACATTGAAGTGTTTTTGCAACTGTGCAATAGCATCACCAAAGCTCATATCGTCAAAATGCAAATCACTTTGCTGCCAGGCAACTATCGCGTTTGAGTTAACAGTAGCTTGTACAACTTCCTCTTTTAACGTATTAAAGCTGATCTGCTGGTTAGGGATAATTACACCTAACAATTTATTGCCATTAGCAACGCTGACTTTCCCGCGGGTGACAGTTACCTGAATAGTATGTTTGTTTTTGTCCTCATTGATATTAAATGCTGTACCCAGCACAGTGGTTAGCAAGGTTCCGGTATGAATAATAAAAGGTTTAGCCGTGTCATGGCTGACATCGAAATAAGCTTCACCTGAAAGATAAACTTCCCTTGTTTTACCATTGAATGTCTTAGGATATTTTAACTCTGAGCCAATATTTAACCACACCCGGCTGCCATCAGTAAGCGTTATCACCCTTTTCTGATTAACAGGTGCCTTAAGAGCTGTAAGCTCAACAGGATGCAGACGGCTTTGCAATAATGGCCTTTCCAGGTATAATGCAAAAGAGATCAGCAACACTGCTGCAACAGCTGCCACACCTCGCCATAACCGACGCTTTCTTTGCGGAAGCGACACTACTTTAATTTCCGTTTCGTGAATTGTATTTTTAATTTCGCTGAAAACACTCGAAAGCCATTGGTCTTTTACTGAACGATCTAAATCCTGCCATCGGGAGTTGGCATTACCATTCTCTTCCAGCCAACGTTTCACCAACTCATTTTCTTCGTTTGTGGTTTCGCCCTTAAGGTAACGATCCAGTAAGGCTGCTGTTTCATGACGGCTCATTTGTTATCCATTTCACAGTAGCCGTATGAGATGCCTTTTGGTACTATAGAGAAATGAAATATTTTTTTAGATGTGAATTTAGTTTAACTATAAGGAAGACACGCTGAAACAAGGGGCGTGTAATTGCCTGAGATGCCGGGTTAGGATAGCCATAATAATAATGCAACGGTAGCAACCATTGCCAGTGAAGCTCGTAAATGTTTTAACGCAGTGGAAAGCTGATTTTTTACAGTTTGTTCAGAAAGCTGCAATTTGTCAGCTATTTCTATTATACTTAAATTTTCTTCGCGGCTTAATAAATAGATTTCTTTTACCCGGGGTGATAATTCATCAAGCGATGTTTCAATACTTTTGGCTATTTCTTTTGCAGCTATTTTTTGCTCAATCGTGACTTCGTAACCAACCGCCAGCGAGTCCAGCATAGCCGCATACTCCCGGCGTGTAATATTCTTTCTAACTTTATCCACTATCCGGTCGCGGGTTAGCTTGAAGAGGTAAGCTTTTAAATCCCGGTCAATTTTTAATTGGGCCCTTTGCTGCCAAAGCTTAACAAAAACATCATGAATAATATCTCTGGCATCCTCCACGTCAAACAATTTGGAGGTTGCAAAATCTGCTAACGAATCTGCATACCTACTGTAAATTTCGGAAAAGGCGTTTTCATCATCTTTTTTTAAATGATCGATCAGTTGCAGATCTGTTAAGACTAAATATTTTGCCATTGCTTGTTAACCTGAGGTGCTACTAATAAAAGACATACGCTTACATAATTAGTTGCATTTTAAACAAACAGATTTGAGTCCTGATATTCAATTACGACATCCTTTTAAATTTGGTTATATTTATATTGGATATGATCTTGTTTTTTATCGGGGAATATTTATCCAATTTTGCATCTGTCTTTAATTTTTCATTGGAGGTTTTCTTAGTGTTAATGCTTTGATATTCTAATATTTAGGATATTATAAAGAACTAAAATCAGATAAAAGCTCATTTTAAATGATGTAGCATCTGATACTTAGACCAACGCATCTGGGGCTTCTCTGGCAATGCGCATTAGCCCTTTTTACCGAACATGACAAATCAGTTGAGATTTCTTTTATTGATAGTACTCTAATTGCATCTTCTTTCTTTAATTCTCATACGGAACATCCGGATGTTGATGTGTACGAGGTTGAGCCACTTGTGACCACTCCCGCCGCAGTAGGTGTCGTCACCGAAAGCACGGTGATGTTCTGAGAAGTACCTGCCTTTGGCTTATGGGTAAAGGAGTGTTTTTGTAAACCCATCTTGTTTGTGAAAACACTAATAAGCGCAAGGGGGGGAGACCAATTATCTACCTATTATCATTGCTTTGTTACAATTCTTTAAAAATTACAAATAGCGGGTTGCAAACTGTAACTTAGAGTGGCTTAGTACTATTACGATGATCCAACTTCCCAAAGATTTATTAAATCACCATAAACACATCCGGTTACGTCAATCCGAAATGTATGGCGTGCTGGTCGATAAGAAACGGCCGTATAGTTGTGACGACGCACTGCAAACCATGCATTGCCTCGAACTTGTTTTAACAGGCTCTATTGATGTGCGGTACGCCGGCTGCGTGCAACAACTCAATTCAGGCGATATACAATTCAGGAAGCGCGGTAATTATCAGATATTTCCGTCTGATGATTATACCAGCCTGCTTATTTTCATGGAAAATGAGTTTGTAGATTATTTTCTGGAAAGTCACGTGCCGGATTTTAAGCAGGAACGATTTATAGCAGATCTGCCTCCGTTTGTATTTAAAACCACTGAATTTATAAATGCAAATATAACGCAGGCCATTCAGCATATTTCGCACCAGCAGGATTACTCCAGGTGTATAGTAAAGTTTGTGGCCCATCAAATACTTTTACAGATCCTGGCGAATGATCAATCAAAAAAAATTGTAGCGTTTCTGAAGTACTTGGTTGAGGAAAAAAAGGTAGACCTCGCTTATTTTATGGAAGCGAATTTTAACAGGCAGTTGTCTTTAAAAGATATGGCAAAGCTCACCGGCAGAAGTGTAAGCGCTTTCAAAAAGGAGTTTTCCCAACGTTTTAACACCACTCCGGTAAAATGGCAAATAAACCGCAGGCTGGAATATGCAGAATACCAGCTCAAAAATTCCTGCGACCCGGTATCGACCATTGCTTATACAAGCGGGTTCGAAAACATTTCTCATTTCTCTAAAATATACAAAGAAAAATTTGGCACATCACCCAAAAATGCGCGCATTGAGGAGGTGGCGTAATAACAAACAAATAGAGCCTCACAGCAAAATTTCGGCGTACGCCAAGCTGCAATTTTGGGTATGGAAAAATTCTTTAAAAAGATGGCAACAAAGGTGTCGTCGTTGTATGATGTTATCTCTGAGATACTTTGCGTTATTAAATGAGGGAGCCCCGCTCCGCCGCTTTTATTATCAGCAAAAGTACGATGATTTTTGCGCGGCCGAAATGACGGCGGCTTATTGATGATCTTAATATTTCTTTTATGCCCGATCCAGTTGATGATAAATATTAGCTTTATAATTGCAAAGTTCAATGAACCATAATTAAATTCCATGCCCCACCATCTCGCTGTTTTCTTTGAGTACCACTTCTTTTACCGTTGGCATAAAATAAGGTAAAACAATGGTAAAACATTTTCGATAAATTCGCCAAAAACGGCAAAGCTTTTGAGCTTCAATAATGGGCATGTTTTCTTTATAAAGTCTTTAATAAAGGCTGCAAAATGTATAAAAAAAGCCCTTAGCGTACACTAAGGGCTTTCAAAATATGTTTTCCTACAAGGGCTCGAACCTCAATCTTCAGAGCCAGAATCTGACGTGCTACCATTACACCATAGGAAAATAAACAGAGCATCTGCGGCTTAAAGAGACGGCGTTTTGTTCTGTGCAAATATATGAAATATGCAAACCGGTGTAAACCCCGTTTTAAAAAAAGCCACATCCGGTTTGTCCCCGATGTGTCTTTTTTACAGTAGGATTATGTGCGCGTTAGTCCTCGTTCACGAATGAACGCAGCATCCAGGTATTTTTTTCGTTGAATTGCATGAAGCGGTTGATCATGTCGTTAGTGCCATCGTCTCCGGCATCGGCGGTGATGGTCAATATCTCGCGTTCCATTTTTATCAGTGCAGCCAAATCGTCAATAATAGCTTTCACCATCAGGGTATCCTTTAGGCCGATGGTCTGGATCTCTTTGATGCTTGATGTTTCAATATAATCTTTAAAAGTACTGATAGGAGGTTTGCCAAGGCTCAGGATCCTTTCGGCAAGCTCATCAATAGTAACCAGCGCGGCAGTGTACAGCTCTTCAAATTTCAGGTGCAGGGTAAAAAAACTTGTGCCTTTAACGTTCCAGTGGCAGCCGCGCAGTTTTTGGTAATGGATATGGTAATTAGCCAGCAGGTCGTTCAGGTGGTCAACTACGGGTTTTACTTTAACTTCTTCGAGGCTTATTTCTTTAGCATTCATAAATAAATTTGATGTTTTTAAGTGTAACATGCCTTTGCGGGCAATGTTCGGTAAAGGTAAACAGTTTTAATTTTAATGAGCATATTTGCAACTTTATGACTTCGCTTTTACCCTTCATTATCAAAAATTACCAGGCCCCGGTTTGGCGTATGGAAATTGACGAAAGCAGCCAAACGCTGTTCCTCGAGATCAGGGACCATGCCGATAAGCAGGTTAGTTTTTCGGCCCTGAGCCTGCAAAGCGGGGATGTTTATTTTGAAGGTTTAACCACCCCCGAGCGCTGGCTTATCGGTATTGAAGCTGCTTACGACAGTGTATTGTTGCTACATAATTACCAATCGGCTATGGGGCCGGTACATAAAGGTATCACTGCTATTGAAGCCGCATCTGGCAAAGAGTTATGGAGCAACTTTACTTTAGCTTTTGATCATTTGTCGGTAAATGGCCCTGTAGTTTACAATGCCCAGCTACAACCAAAGAAATTATTTTTACTTGATGTTAAAACCGGCAATGCACTAAAAGGATATGAGCCCGTGCCTGATCAACCTCTGAATAATCAGATCATTAGCCCTGAATTGGTACCTGCAACGGAAGTAAATAGTTTATATTTACCGCTCAGCGTATATGCAAATGCGGTTCATTATATCAGCTACAATAGATTCAGAATTGTATCTTTGCACACGCTTTTGCAGGAGCATCTTGAACAGCACTTGTTTGTATTTAACGAGGAGGGTACCCTTTTGTATCACGATTTGTTACATAACGCTATACAAAAAATGCAACCCGAGGCGTTTGTACTACATAATAATCAGCTCATCTATTTAAAAAACAGATCGGGCTTAATAGTGTTGAACTTGTAAATTACTGTATTATAATTTATTATGAAATTTAAGATTTTATTATTGGTTGCTCCCTTACTCACACTCTCCATATCGCTTTTTGCAAACCCGCTTGTCGACTCGATAGGGGTTGAAAACCTGAACGGAAAAAAAGTGATCGTTCACAAACTCGATCCCAAAGACAATTACTACTCTATAGGCCGTCGCTACAACGTCAGCCCTAAAGCTATTATACAGTTTAATAATAACGCCCCGCTTAAAATTGGCGGCATTGTTAAAGTACCTACCGAATTATCTTTTTCAGGTGAAGCTGCTGCACAGCCTGCCGTAACTGCGCCTGCAAAACAGGTAGCAACTACTCCTGCGCCTGTACAACAAAAGCCGGTTACCCAGGCCCCTGTTCAGCAAAGCAAACCACAGGTACAAGCTCCGGTTAGCTCACCTGCGCCTGTAACGCAACCTGCTGCAAGCAAACCACACCAGGCTGCTGCCGATACCGTTAAAAAAGTAAGCATGCTTAACGTGCAGCAATACAAAGTATCAGCAGGAGAGACCTTGTTTTCTATCGCCAAGCGTTTCAATACTTCTGTAGATGATATCAAAGCACTTAATAAATTAAGCTCTGATTCATTAGCTCCTAACCAGGTTATTAATGTGCGCAGCGGTTTACCTCCCGAAGAGGTTAAACAGCCTGTAATGCAGCGCGATTCAACCTCGGTGGCTGCACAGCAGGACACCACCGGCGATCATGGCAAAGCTAACCGTTTTGGCCTGTACGAGAAAGTTGAAAAAGGTGTAGCTACCTGGATGGATGACGCCGGTTTAGATCCTAAAAAGGAATTGGTACTGCACCGTACAGCACCAATAGGCACCATCATTAAAATTACCAACCCTATGAACAATCATACCACCTTTGCAAAGGTTGTTGGCCGTTTTACCGATAACGAAACAAACAAAAATGTTTTGATCATCATGACCAAGAACACTGCCGATGCTTTAGGTGCTTTAGATAAACGTTTCCAGGTAAATATCAGCTACGGCAGCCCGAATGAATAAACCTTATATTATTGGAATTGCCGGCGGAAGCGGCTCAGGCAAAACCTTTTTTTTAAAGTGCTTTTTAGAACATTTTACTGCCGACGAGGTGAGCCTCGTATCGCAGGATGATTATTACATCCCGGTAGCACATAACATGACCAAGGAGGAGAACAAAGAATATAACTTTGATCTTCCTTCAACTATTGATCATGAACATTTTCAGCAGGATATCAGCAAGCTTTTAAATAAGGAAGCTATCCTGAAACAGGAATACACTTTCAATAATCCCGATGCTATCCCTAAAATGATAGAGATCAAGCCTGCACCTATTTTGATAGTGGAGGGCTTGTTTATCCTGCATTTTAAAGATATATCGGAGCTGCTTGATCTTAAAGTTTTTATTGATGCCGATGAAGATGTAGCCTTGCAGCGCCGCCTTAAACGCGACCTGATAGAGCGTGGCTATTCGCACGATGACGTGATGTACAAATGGATCAACCACGTGGTGCCAGCCTACAAAGAATACCTGCTGCCCTACAAAGATGAATGCGATCGCGTGATCACCAATAACACCCACGTTGCTGAGGATATTATGGTGATAACAGAAGAGATTTCAGCTGATTTGAGGGGACGTTTATTTTAAGACAGATCGCCTAAAATCTCTTTCAGTGCTTTGTCGTAATCGGCTTTGGTAATAACGCCGGCATCAAATTGTTTGTATAGTTCATGCAGCTTCAGCGCTTTTTCGGTTGTATAACCAGGATAGCCGGCTTTATAATAATCTAAAGGCGCTTTTTCCTTTTCAAACGACCAAATAAGCGCCCAGATCCAGCCGATAATAGTCCATCCCAGAAACAGGTTTAACAGGAAGATCAGTTTAAAGTCGGCTTTTTCGCGGGCTATTATAGCTGGTATAAAATACAGCAGCGCGGCTATGGCCATGCCCATCATTCCAGCAATGCCAAATATGAAATTCATGTTTTAAAGATAGGAGTTTCTTTGAGGGATGCTATAGGGTTTTACTAAATCGTCATTGAGAGGAACGAAGCAATCGCGAGCTATACAGAGCGGACTTGCTTATTGGGGATTATTAATAATTGTAATTTGATTTTTATAGGTATTAATGAGCTCCCTACGGTCGGTTGTCTTCGTGCCTTATGATGACGTCATCGTAAATAATTGATTATCAAGTTGGTTTTTTTGGGCCTGTTTTGTGATATGGGCGTTGCCTGTGGCCCGCGCTATACGCTCATACTGCACGGGCATTAGCCACAAGGCCGGTATCCGCTGCTATCGCTAACGCGCCCGGCGCACCATCGCTAAGATATATTTTATACGTCATCGCGGTGTTTTTCAGGATTTCCTTGATGGTTACTCAATGACGTGACTACAGAATTATCTCCGGCACCTCCCCCTCAACAATGAGCTTCCCTGCCGTAGCTTGTTTTATTTCTTCAACACTTACTCCCGGAGCCCTTTCAATAAGCCTGAAACCACCTTCGGGCAAAACGTCAAATACACCCAGCTCCGTCACGATTTTTTTAACGCAGTGGACACCGGTGAGGGGAAGGGTACATTGGGGCAGCAACTTTGATTCGCCCGCTTTGTTTACGTGCTGCATGGCTACAATGATATTTTCGGCCGACGCTACAAGATCCATAGCGCCACCCATACCTTTAACCATTTTACCGGGGATTTTCCAGTTGGCTATATCCCCATTTTCGGATACTTCCATAGCGCCAAGGATGGTAAGGTTTACCTTTTTAGCCCTGATCATCCCAAAGCTCATCGCCGAATCAAATATTGCCGATCCGGGCAATATAGTAATGGTTTGTTTGCCGGCATTAATGGTGTCCGGGTCTTCCTCGCCCTCAAAAGGGAAGGGACCCATACCTAATAAACCATTTTCTGATTGAAGTACCACATCCATAGTATCCGGTATATAATTGGCTACCAGCGTTGGGATGCCAATGCCGAGGTTAACATAATAACCGTCTTTTATTTCTTTTGCAATTCGCTTTGCGATGCCTTGTTTGTCTAACATAATTCAATTTGAAAATGTGTTTTGTAGCTCCCGTCATTGCGAGGAACGAAGCAATCCCCAACAAGCAGAGCGGCTCTGCAAGTCCCTCTGTAAAGTTCGCGATTGCTTCGTTCCTCGCAATGACGCGCGGCTAAGCATTGTTTTATTGTTTACTCCTTACCGTCGCATGCTCTATGCGCTTTTCATAGTTACTTCCCTTAAAAATCCTGTGCACATAAATACCCGGTGTATGGATATGATCCGGATCAAGTTCGCCGGGTTGTACCAGTTCTTCCACTTCGGCAATGGTTACCTTACCGGCCATAGCCATTACCGGGTTAAAATTGCGGGCGGTTGACCGGTATACCAGGTTGCCCATAGTATCGCCCTTCCAGGCTTTTACAATGGCGAAGTCGGCATTAAAAGCCATCTCCATTAAATAATCCTTACCATTAAAATTGCGAACTTCTTTTCCTTCGGCCACTTCGGTACCAATACCTGCGGGGGTGAATATGGCAGGCATACCGTAACCGGCGGCCATACAGCGGGTGGCCAGCGTACCTTGTGGTATCAGTTCTACTTCGAGCTCGCCGCTTAGTAACTGGCGTTCAAATTCGGCGTTCTCGCCTACGTACGATGAGATCATTTTTTTTACCTGGCGCTGCTTCAGCATCAGTCCGATACCGAAGTCATCAACCCCGGCATTATTGGAGATACAGGTGAGTTGCTTAACCCCCTTTTTTACCAGGGCGGCAATACAATTTTCGGGCAATCCGCATAAGCCAAAGCCGCCCAGCATTAGGGTCATGCCATCGGAAATGTCGCGGATGGCCTCATCAGCACCACTAACTACTTTATTCATATATTATAATTGGTTGCTATAAATTTAAGTAAAATAAGCTTAGCTTATTGTTATGTAGATAACTTCCTACCGCACGACTGTGTTTTTATAAATGATGTTTTATAGGTTTTATAAAACAATTAGAAATTAATTTTATTATTAATTAACACATCAAATATCAAAACCTATGGAATTACGAGACGACGAGTTCAGGAGCGATGAGCTTAAACGCCCCGAACATGTAGAAAACAAACCCAATGCTTACCGGGTGGATGACGACAATAATGAGGATGAAAAAGACCTGAAACGAAGCTATCTGTTTGGCAGTTCGGAAATGAAAAGCCCCAATGACCCGGGTATGGAGGGAAATGGTATGGGAGGCCAAAACTTTGGCCAAAACAATATCACTCCGGCAGGTAACGATAAAGACAATCCGTCACAAATGGCGGGCAATAATAACGAATACTTTAACCGCACCCAGCCTGCCGAAGAACATCCTGAAAACAGCAATTTTAAAGACCCTAACCAGGCAGGTAATGCCAACTACAGCAATGTGATCAACGTATCACAGAACGGCCGTTCGGATGAGGAAAATGGACAAACGGAAACCAGTGATAGCAAGCCCAACCCTCAGCAGCAATACCAGGAAGGAACTGCTGACGATGACGGGGATGCCAGCAAAAAGCAACAAACCAATATTCCCGGACCTAATGAGTTGCCTGATCAGCAGAGGGTAGGAGAGTAGGATAGAGTCTTGCGCTCGTTTGTAACGAGCGCTTAACCTGGGTTAGCGTTTATAACGCGACTGGCGATGCAATCGCCAACCATAGTAAGCGCTCGTTGCAAACGAGCGCAAGAAATAAGGATATCATTTTACCACTTAACCGTCTTCTCCATAAAAGCGATCAAATCATCGGCCATAGCTTGCTGCTCTTTCAGGCTCGGGTGTCCCGGCGTATTTTTATAAGGAATAAAGTGCGTGTAAATGCCTTTATCATTTAAAGCAGCAACGGCCTTTTCGATATAACCAGGCCATGGCGAACCTGCTTTGCTTGCATCCATGCTACCCAGCGCACAAATGATCTGTGCTTTAGGATATACCTTGCGGATATTTTTAACAAACTCTTTATAAGCTTTAATGATCTGCTCGGGCTCGGGGGCTTTACTGCCAAAGCGTTCTTTAAATTGTGGATTGTTGGGTTGGTTTACAATCCACGAATCATTTTGAAACAGGTTGATCACAACCACATCGGGCGTATACTTTTTGAAATTCCAGGTGCTTGTTGGGTCTGTTGGATCAAGGCGGTTATACATTTCGGGCATAATGAGCGGGAACCAGCTCACCGTAATGCCGATACCGCTTTTAGAGGTGCAAACATACTGCGCGTCAAAATGACGGGCAGTAAGGGCTGCATAGCTCAAGTAGCCGTTTTCGTAAGGGGCGCTGCCGCGGTCCTGCCCGGTGGTGTCCTCATCGGCATAGCCGCAGGTAATGGAGTTGCCGAAAAATTCGATCTTACGTTTTTGGGCCTCCGGAGGAGAAAGGGCAGTGGCGTCTTTAGCTAAGGTAAACTGATAAAAAAAGGTTTTGCCTTTGTCCCATTCGGTACGTTTAAATAGCTCAAGGGTGTGCTTGCCCGCAGGCAGATTTTCGGCAAGGGTATAAGCCTGTTTGGTATTATCAAGGTGAATGGTGTTTACAACCTTGTCATCAACAATGATGGTAAAATAGTTTTCGCCCCGTTCATCCTGCATCACAGCCGATGCGCCTGTTCCGTCAAAACTAATTTTTAAGGATGAGCCCGTCCAGTATAGTTCGGCAGCTTCATCGGTTTGATTGATCCGCCCGGTGTAACGGATGCGCTGATCTTTGCTCTTTAAAATAATATTTTGAGCAAGACAGCTTGTTATTGAACCGGTAAATGCAATAAAAAGTACAAGAAAATATAATCTGCGCATCTTTATTAGGGTTTGGCTGCCCTAAAAATAGGAAACTTATGCAAAAAGCGGATAAGTCATTGCCTTATCCGCAAATATTTGTTAAGAAACTATTATTATGCCGTTGTTGGTGTTGTCACCAACAACTTCTACTTTTTCAATAAATTATGTTTTTTATTACGTTACGGTTAATAAAACTGGTAAGCAAATGTTGTTGGTGACAACACCAACAACGGCGGGGAAGCGGATAAATCATTGGCTTATCCACTAATATTTGTTAAGAAACTATCATTCAATCGGCATCCCAAACTGCAGCAGGTAGCCATTATAGTCAAACACGCCGAATTCGCGCATGCCGTAATTAAAATCTTCAATGGGGTAGCAAATCACCGCCCTGTCTTTCAGTTCGCTCCACAAGAGGTCAACCTTATCCGTGCGGATATAAAATGAGCCTGTAAATTTTGGCACTGTGAACGATGCACTGTCAACAGGCAAGGCCAGCATGATCTCAATATCATCACGGCTTACCGTAGCCCATCCCCAGTCTTCATCATAACCAATACAGGTAAAACCAAGGTTATTAATGTAAAAATCAACACTTTCCCGTACCTGCCGGGTGTATAACATGGGCGCAATAGATTTTAAAGACATATTTGAAATAGGTTAGGGCGCAAATTGTAAAAACGTAGTTCAATTAAAGCCGTCATTGCGAGGTACGAAGCAATCCCAAACTGTACAGAGCGGCTATGCTAATCGGGGATTGCTTCGTACCTTATAATGACGTGATCGTAAATAACTGGTTATCAAATATGATTTTTCACGTCATCACTTTTTTTTTCAGGTTTCCCCTGATGGGTACTCGCAATGACGGGTCTTTTATGATATTTTAACCTTGCCGTTACTTCAAATATACATAAGTTATTCCATCTCCGCCACGGTCGGCATGTTCATCCTCCATGCGGTCAACCTGTTCATATTTTTTGAGGTATTGCCTGATCATTTTGCGTAAAATTCCATCGCCTTTACCATGAATGATCTTGAGGTTGTTAAAGCCCATCATCAGTGCACGGTCAAACAGTTTTTCAATGGCGTGAAGCGCATCTTCAGTACGCTGGCCACGTACGTCAATCTCCGGACTAAAACTGGCCATGTCATTGGTGTGCGAACTGAAATTTCGTCTGATCTCTTTAGGTACCGATGATTTGGAAACTTTGATCACGCGTTTCTTTTTAGCAACCGTACGCAAATCGCCAATGGCAATTACTACGTTTTCTTTAATGATCTCAATTACCTGGCCCGTAGTTTCCGAATCGGTGAGTTTCACCCAGTCGCCTGGTTTCAGCTCTTCATCAACAGGAGCTGCAGGTTTTGGCGCCTCAGTTTTAACGGTGTTCTTTTTAAGTTCAACGTTCAGGTTTTCGCGCAGCTGGCGGGTTTTTTCTTTATCGGCATTGCTGCTCTTTATTTCGGAAATGGTGTTTTCAACCAGCTTGTTGGCGTTCAGGATAATGTTCTTGGCCTGATCCTTGGCTTCCTTAATCAGTGTGCGTTTATTTTCTTCGAGATAGCTTTTTAACTTCTCGTTTTCGGCAAGCAACTCATTAACCTTGCGTTGTTGTTTATCCAGTTTTTGTTTGGTTTCAAAAATAGAACGCTTTTCACGCTCCAGGTCAACCAGCAGGGTATCCACCTTTTTTTGCCCCTCACTTATTTTGTTTTTGGCGAGGTTAAGCACGTTTGCCGGCAAACCGATCTTTTGTGCAATCTCAAAAGCATATGAACTGCCGGGTTTGCCGATCTCTAACTGGTACAACGGCCTCATTTCAATGTTATTAAACAACATCGATGCGTTTTCGATCCCTTCAGTATTGCTGGCAAATATTTTAAGGTTGGAGTAGTGCGTAGTTACCATGCCTTTAACCTTTTTTTGATTCAACGATTCCAATACAGCTTCGGCAATTGGCCCGCCAAATTGCGGATCGGTACCGGTACCAAACTCATCTATCAGGATGAGGGTTTTACCGTTCGCCTGCTCCACAAAGTTTTTCATTTTGGACAGGTGGGCACTGTACGTACTCAAATCACTTTCTATCGACTGGTCATCACCGATATCGACAAAAAGCTGTTTAAATACACCTACAACACTGGCTTGATCGGCAGGGATGAGTAAACCAGCCTGCACCATCATCTGTAATAAACCAACGGTTTTCATACAAACAGATTTACCGCCCGCGTTAGGTCCCGATACCACAATAATGCGGGTACCTTCATCTATTTGCATATTAAGCGGAACAACCGTTTTTTTCTCGGCCTTAAAATTCAGGAACAAGAGGGGGTGACGGGCATTGTATAATTTAACCCTGGCCTCGTTTATCACCTGCGGCATTTCGGCTTCAATATCAATGGCAAACAGCGCTTTGGCACGCACAAAATCAAGCTTGGTTAACAGGCCATGGTAGGAGAGCAGCAAAGGCACATAAGGCCTTAATTCGGTGGTTAAAGCAGTCAGGATCTTTACTATCTCCCGGCGGCGTTCAAATTCCAGGTCGCGGATGCGGTTGTTGAGCACAAACACCTCTTCGGGCTCAATGTAAACTGTTTGGCCCGAGGCCGACTCATCGTGCACAAAGCCTTTCAACTTGCGTTTGTTTTCGGCCAGCAGGGGGATTACCAGCCTGCCATCACGTACAGTTAATGAACCATCGGCAGCCCAGCCGTTTGATGTGGCATTTTTAAAAACCATATCAATTTTTTTGCGGGCTTCCTGTTCGGCTTTGGCAATGCCTGTGGTAATTTCCATCAGTTCGCGCGATGCATTGGGCCTGATCTTGCCTTTTTGGTCAATCACGGCGTCTATCTTTTTAAGGATCGCCTTTTCAATAGGCAGGTGCTCAAAAAGGGCTTCAAGGTTAGGGTACAGGCCTTCACGCTCGTTAAAATAGGCAATTACGGCAAATACCGTGGTTAACGAAGCCTGAACCTGGTAAAACTCTTCTTCGCTTAAAAAAACGCCCTCTATACGGGCTTTATTGGCAAGGGACTTTATATCGAAAAAATGCTGAATAGGCAGCGCCTCATCATTAACCAGGATATTCTTAAACTCGTTTGCCTGGCTCAGGAATTTATGGATCTGGTCGTAATTGCTCATCACCTGGATCTTGTCAACCATTTGTTGACCCATTTCGCTCAGGCAATATGCTTTTATCAGTTCTTTTATCTCGGTAAAACCCAGCTTATCTACACTGTTTTGGGGGTAAAGCATTAGGTTATGACTTTAAGTTTTTTAACGAGTCGGCTTTGCGGGCTTTCTTGCTTTTGCGGGGATGGAATCTCCTTGCCGAGTCGGTTTTTAGTTTAGTTTTTAAATTTTTCAATGAGTCGGCTTTGCGGGCTTCCGTGTTTTCATGCGGATGAGTTTTCCTTGCCGAATCTATTTTAGTTTTAATATTTAAGTTTTTTAGCGAATCGAGCTTACGCGTAGCCTTGCTCTGCTCTGTTTGCACTTTGGCAAGCGAATCGGTTTTACTTTTAATTTTAATATCCACCTGGTCATAAATGGCCAGCAGTTTATCGGGCTGCATGGTGTAATACCGCATGCTGCGGTTAAAATGCGCGGTATCGGTATGCAGGCGCTGAAACATGGCAATATATTTACCCGCGCCGTATTTATACAAACTATCGGGTATCTGCGTAGTATTATACAGGCTGCCGTCGATGATGTGCATTTCGGTTAAAACCGCTGCCATGGCGTCGGGTTTGAGGACGTCGTTGGGAATACTTTTGCCATTGCAGGCACATAAAAAAAGTGCTGCAGAAAAAAACAAGGTTATATATTTATGCATTCAGTAATTTAGCGGCTGATTAATTAAG
>Ga0157372_10001072_pt1 | contig 29895 bp, 42 predicted proteins | sample C55metaG_FD_115307 | JGI IMG/M metagenome (GOLD analysis project Ga0157372, IMG submission 115307) | Corn rhizosphere microbial communities from Kellogg Biological Station, Michigan, USA - C5-5 metaG | ecosystem: Host-associated > Plants > Roots > Rhizosphere > Soil | place: USA: Michigan...
CCGGGCGTCGCGCAGCGTTACCCAACCGCTGGACGGGACCAAGGGCTCTCAACGAAATCCGTAGCCAGAAGGGCTCTGCGCAACGGATTCGCGCAATGTGATCGCTCTCTCGCACCGGAGGAACGATCATGAACCGCCTCATTGTGACGCGCGTCACACCTGCTTGGGCGGTGCTTTTCCTACGGCTGGCGGGCCCGCTCGCTCTCGAAGCGCCACGCATCGGTGATCATTGCCGCGAGGTCGCGCTCCGGCGCCCAGCCCAGCTCATCCCGGGCCCGGTCGTTGGCGGCCTCCATGGTCATGCAGGTGTCGCCCGCGGTGGCATTACACTGAAAGTCGCTCTGTGCGCCAGCACAGCCCGCCAGCACCACTGCGGCGGCAAGCGTCAGGGCGGGCCTGAGTGTTGCGTTTTGAATACTCATATCAGATCCCTCACTTATCCGGCATTCCACCCGGATGAACGATGTCCCCGAGCTTCAGGTTGCTTACGTCCTGCAGCGCGCCACTGCCGCGGGCCTGCAGGTTATCCGGCCCGTCCTGCCCGCCTTTCGATGCCTGCTTTGCCTGCTTCCCGGCATGCTTCGCCTCCTCAAGCGTCTGCAGCTGAAAGCCGTCGTTAAAGACCACCGTGACCGGGTTGCCGGCACCGATGGGAATGATTTCGTGATACTGCTCGGCGCGCTTGATGTAGTACTCCGAGAGCGTCTGCGCGGCCTTGCTCGCGCCGCCGCCGATGCCCGCGCCTACAACGTCCTGCGCGCCCATGCTGGCGGTGGCGCCGATGCCCACCGACGGCGTGGACGCCTTTTCAATGCCCTTGCCGATGCCGTCCAGAAAGCCCGAGGCGCCCGCCAGGCCAAGGATTTTGCCGTTGCGCATCACTACCGTGCCCTTGATGCCATTCTTGCCCATAAAGCTCACGTGGCCCTTTATCTTCATGTCCACGTCGCCCTCCGGCAGGCTGCAGCTGATGCTGCGCGTCCGCACCTCGGCGCGCTCGCTTGAGACGTCGCCGTAGGCCTCAGCCGTAATAAAGCAGTTGCGCAGGTCGGCGGTTTTGTCGTTAGGCATGTTCACGACGCCCGTAAGCCGGAACTGCATGGGAACGGTATTCTGGCTGCCGGTCACCGCCGCGTTGGCGTCGGCGCCTTCAACAACCAGGGCGTTCGCAAAACTGCCGGAAAAGATATAGGGCAGCGCGGGCGCGGTTTTCTGCTCATAGCTGAAGGCGGTGTGGTCCATACCGGCTGGCGCAGGCGTGTAGACGGTCTGCTGTGAGGGCGCCTGCCCCATCCCGGGATAAAAGGCCACTGGCGGAGGCACGGCTCCGGACGGGGCCGTACCCGGGCGGGGTTCGCCGGGCGGCGCGGCGGCGGGCGCGGCCCCTGCATCCGGAAACGCCGCCGTACCGTAACTCATGCCGTCAACCTGCGACTGCAGCCGGGTCTTGTCCTCCTCCAGCGCCTTAATACGTGCCTGGTCATCCTGCCGGTTTTTGTCCAGTAGCCTCAGCTCCCGGCGTAGGCTCTCCACCTCCTTCATAACCTGCTGGTTGCCGAGCTGGCTCTGCACGATGGCGTTCTGCTGCACCTTGTTATCAAAAGTGCGATCCACTACGCCGGTCAGGTCCGGGGGCGGCTCTTTAGGCGCGGCAGCCTGTGCTGTCTTCTCAGAAGAGAGCGAGGAGAGCCAGAGCCCGCCGCCGCCCACCACCACCACGGCCGCGGTCAGCCCCGCGGCAAGCAGCATCTGCCGGCGCTTTGCCGCCGTGTTGACGTTAGTCATCGCGGTTCTCCGTCGCCTGCGTGACGTACACGTGCGTGCTGCCGCCGCCTGCAAGGCTCCGCCCGGGCGTGGCGAACATCACGGCCCGCACATCCCCGGCGCTGAACTGCGGCTCGCGCAACGGCACGACTGCACGTCCCGGGTTGGTCAGTCGCCAGCGCGTCACCCGCAGATGCCCTCCCTCCCACGCGGCGTCAGGCACGGCCCGCAGCGCGGCGGGCAGGCGCGGAGGTGCATCATCCGGGCGCACCGCCACGGCCGCCCAGCCAGGGGGCAGCGCGCCCTGCAGCAGGGTTTTATTCACCCCGGCCAGCAGCGCTTCATAGGGCTGCGCCCGCTCCCACGCCCGCGCAGCCGGGCGGAGCAGGGGCTTCTGCGGGGCCAACAGGTAGCTGCGGCCCGGTACCGCAGAGGGGTGCGCGCTGAGCGAGAAGGTCTGCCCGCCTTCGGTGGTCAGAAACAGCGTGAAGGGCTTGTCCTGCACAGTTGAGATGAATGCCCCGCCTGCGGGCGTGTTGCGCGTTTCCGTGAGCCTGCCTGGCCCGCTGGTAACGCCAGTGATGCGGTCGCCCGGCACCTCGAAATAGTTAGGGTTTGTGCTGCTGATGCGCACGTCTGCCTGGCCGCCCGCGGGCACGTCAAGCGTGAGCGGCGTAAGAGCTGCCCGGCCTGGAAGCGCAGCCGCAAGCAGGCACCAGATCGCCAGAAGGTTATTGTTCATCCTGTACCTCGGTAAATCGCGTAAGCCAGGTATGCCCGTCGCGGTGCTCGTACTGCATGGCGTAGTGCCTGAGCTCCCGCGTGGGCTTGCCGCTGCCTATCCAGGTGGTGAGCTGCCCGCGGATATCTATCTGCGCGGCATGCGGATAAACCCGGATAGCGGTGGGGATAAAGTTCGAGTCCACGTCGTTGCGGACAATCTGCTCTGCCTCACCCGCCAGCTTTACCTTCATCTCCGGCTGCGCGCCCGGCCTGAACAGCGAAAGCAGGAGCTGATGCTGCTCGTGAATGGTTCCCGGCGAAACGTTCAGGCGCATCGCCAGGGCCGCCACGGCGTACATTTCCAGATAAGCTGGGCTGGCTGCATTATCAGAAACTGCAAAGGGTGCGTTGTAGCCCATTGGGGTTACTATCACCTTCTGCTCATGAGCAAGTCGCCGGTTATCAAGGATCAGCAGGATCACTGCAATCAGGGCGAGCAGGAAAAAACCGCCCAGAAACGCGTAGCCTGCCGCGATAAGCCGGGTGCGCGAGGCGTGTGCTGAGTACGTCACAGACGGCTCCTTATTTAATCCACTGCCGGAAGCTTGAGTCCGGGATCATCCTGAACACCGTGCCGGCCCGCAGGCCGGGCAGGTACCAGTACATGACGTTGTAAAGCCACATGCTGCCCCGGCCCCGCTTCGCGGAGCGGATAGCGAACCACACCGCGCACGCGGCCATCAGGCCGAAGAGCTGCCGGTGCGTCCAGAATCCCCATGCAAGCACGGGGATAACGGGAATGAGTTCGTCTAGGGGCAGGCCCAGCACGCGCAGCTGCTCGGACAGTGTTTTGGGAAAGCGGTATCGCTCTGTGTTGTCCGGCTCCATGCTGCGCCCCGTCAGCTCGCCAGGCTGAAGCCAACGGTGGTGAACACCACGACTACGGCCACACCGAACAGCAGCATGATGTTTTTGGTGCGGATATAGCCGATCACGCCAAAAATGACCTCGCCAAGCACAATCCAGACCGCGATGGAGGAGTTGGCGCCAAAGGTGTCGTCAACGGTCTGCTTGCCGCCTGCCAGAAGATCATCCGCGACCGCCGTGCCGGTCGCCGCTATGAGCACCAGCAGGGGGGCCAGAGTGTGTCGTGCCGCCCGCGCAAGCGCTGATCGGTTCATCAGCGTCATGCCCTTGTTTGCCAGGGCCGCTTTTACTTTCTGAGGCGTGCGGAGGCCCGCACCATTAACTGAAAAGTTCATGGAGTTTCCTTCATATAATTTATTTAACTTTGGTGAATAAATTCAGAGAGTGACGATCTACTTCCATGGATATTCAATTTTTTCTGCGAATATAATGCTCTTTGTATCCCCCTTGCTCTCGTTCTTTAAATAAATCAGGCGTTAAAAAGTGCTCATACCTTTTGATATGATTAACACTCCTCATTTCAGCCTCGACCACTCCTTAGCACTAAAAATATTAAAAAGTGAAGACCATACAAGTTCATGCTGGCCGAGCTTATATCTTGGAAAGTGACTCGCATAGAGGTTGACTAAGTGGTATTGCTGCCAGATCCAACAGCACTCAGTAGAGCCATCTTGTTTAGTAAAAGGAAAAAACCTTAAAGAAGCCAATATACGATGGCGATTAAAAGGATAGATCAGTAAAAAAATGCAGGTTATTTCTCGGCGATCGCTGATGACCTGCCTTTCGACATAATGTAGTTGAGAAAAATACCTGCTAATGGGTGAGGTGAAATTTTCAATATACTTGGGTGCCATTACCTGGGAGATATCAATTCTCATCCACCCGCAAAATCCGGCATCTATGTACATGACTCTTTTATCCGAAGAACGTATACATTTACCAATCCGCTCAAATTGATAAAACTCTGCAACAGTTCGCTCTGGATACCTTTGCGTATCCTTAGTGACCTTACTGCGAGTCAAAAGTACGGTTTCAGCCATAACAGTCTCTCATTTACGTTGCTTGCTTAGTTTCGCATAACAGTACCTACTACAATGCGAAGCGCTCAATCATGAAAACCTGTAAAGTTAGGATAGGAATTTATTTCATACAGATGATTAAATACATAGGATGATTCTTGTGGATAAAGGTTGCATCTAAATGAGTTAGGCAACCGCTTAATGGTCTTTTCCTTCATCATCGTTAAAGAAACGCTTGATAACTTCCTGCGTTGCTCTTTCCGTATCAGACTTCACTTTTAAAATATCGAACGCCTCATTTCCATTAAGGTCGGGCAACAACTTCATAGCCGCAATGATTTTTGCCGTCTGAATTCGCGCTGCAATCGCGTTCTCCAAAAGAGTACGGTTGAAATCAGTTTGATTGAAGATATCATCGTTGTTTTCTTGCCTGTATTGATAAACTCTGAGCCCAAGATCAATAAGCATTGCTGTTATACTCGACACGTTAGCTTCTTTAACTGAGGCACCTTCATTCAAACGAGCCTCAACAATGTTATTGATATGCTTTATGGATGTTTCGCTAAGAAAGGCCTGTACTCTTGGCATTATTGAACTCCAACTTATGTTTCACTGAATAAACATAGAATACGCACCTACCATATATTATGCATAGTCTGTTAACAAAAAACATGTCGCTAAACTGTGACTTTTCCAGACATTAATAAATTGAACTGATAGAGTATACTCTAGAGCAAACTCTATCTAACTACATGATATGATTGCAGATACCATACTAACACTCTAGAGCACTCTATTTAGAGTGTCTTTGATGGCCTTTACATCAAAAAATGCATAGACTGTCAGGTAACTCCATGAGATAAAAGACATAAGCTGCAAGTAATTCACTTGCGTGATGTGTGATGTCAGGATCATTAAGGGAGGGCTATCCTTCAAAAACCAGATCAGACATATTGAATTATAAGCTCACTCAGTGATAATAAGAAAAATCGGCACGCACTCATCTGGCTCTGGAGGATGTTTTGTTTCGCAACTTTATTCTACCTTTGATGGCGCTGATGGCATCGGTTTGTAAGGCTGATTGTTATGACAAGGCAGGATACGATTACAGCCTGGATCCAAATTTGCTACGCGCAATTGCCTGGACTGAGTCACAATATCGCATAGCAGCGATTGGAAATAATCCGGAATCGGGTTATGGAATGGGTCTCATGCAGATTGACTCACAGAATATTGCACACCTTAAGCAATTTGGTATCACGCCGCGAATGCTTCTTTCCGATCCTTGTATGAATATTTACACCGGGGCCTACTTTCTGGCAATTGCATTCAAGCGATGGGGCGCAACGTGGCGTGCAGTGGGAGCGTATAATGCCGGCTTTTCTCCTGCCCCACAACAAGAGCACAGGCGAAAATTGTATGCTAGAAAGGTCTTTGAGGCTTATGCTAGCATACGCCAAAAAGCGTCATCTTTTAAAACCAGTCAATAAGCCAACACTATTATTAACACACATAATAATTTAAAATCATTATTGCTTTGAGCCTGCACGCTTAAAAGGCAGTTCCATTTCAATGATACCCTGCTGGTAACAAAGCTTATCTTTCGCACAATACAAATAAACAGTCACATCTATGTGCAGGGTGTCACCACTCATTACTCTTGTAGAAAATCATTTAATCAAAAAAATATAACACCCCAAGAGAAAAAAATAAAAAATTTCATTTTATAGTTCGCGCAATATGCTTTTTTGCAAACATTCACACTCTGTATCTCTAAAAATATTTTTTTGTTTTGTAGCCCTAAGAACACATCGGGGCCATACTGGCTCCGATGTTGAATCAGATAATTTTCACGTTAAAGATAGCTCGCCAGTCACTGTATTCCACCCATTCACTGAGCGGTTCCAGCCGGACAAGATTTTCTGCCAGTCCGTTCATGATGAGGATTCGCTCTACAGCCTGAAACCAGCTCTCCTCTTCTGCGACAGGAAACCACAAATTGCAGTTAATTCCGCTCAGCAGCGCATGATTACAGAAATGGATTCCCTTGCCCTGAGATGTTGCGCAAGTGGTGACCACGACAGCGTTACGACTCAGACCTTTTTCCTGTGCTTTCATTTCTCATCTTCCTCCATGAATTTTCGCACCAGGTGCATAAACTGTGGCCATAACCGGAATAACATTGCCGGTACATGCACTCGCCCTTTCTGCTTAAAGCATTTTACAAACTCTGCCGCCTGTGCGACGATTTGAGGGTCAGTTTTCATTATGTTTATCCGATATAGCTGATTAACTGATAGGGTCGCCAGCGTCTACTGGTGCCCGTAATGAAGGCAGACCTGGTCTGCCTTTTTTGCGTTTGCTACATTCTGGTTTGACGTGCGTGATTATTGGCTTCATGCACGCCGCTATCTCAGCGAGGTACTGGGCCTTTATCCCTATGGCCTCTGCCTGCATCGTCTGAAATGAGGGAAGCACGCCCGGCAGCCGTTCCGGCGTTATCGCCCTGCTCAATGCATCTATATCACGCACCATGGCGTACACCTGCAGTGATGTAATGGCGCCCATCACATCGAGCCGCCCAATCTTATCCAGCGCTATTGCAGGCGCCTCTATCTCTGCATCCACATCCGCAGGTGCAATGCCCAAACGCGCCAGTGCGCGGTAAAACAACATCTCGCCCTCGCTCTGCGCAAGATCAGTTAGCGCGGCAATTTTACGAGTGAAATAAATGGTTTCCGGGGTGTTCTCCCATGTTTTGGGAGAGTCTGAAGCGGCGGTGTTGACGTTTTGTGTGTGCATGCTGGTTCTCCTGTTAGGTGGGTTGTCATGTTTCGGTCGAATCCTCGCGGCATAGGGCTGAGAAGCGCTGGCAGACAGCAGATACAGGGGCGCCGCAGGCGTTCACTTCACCCTTGTATCTGATGGATGACGGTGCTTTGATTTGCCCGCCGCGTGGAGCAGACCGGAATACAACGCCGCACTGGAGATGAGCAGGCACACACCCGACCGCAACGCGGTCGACTACAGAGGCCACGCTTTTCGTGGCCGGTTAATGCGCCGGCATCAGCCGGCTGCAGAGGGTCTCTTTCTCATCAAAACCAGGATGAAAACCCGATCTGGCTTGTGACTGTCAACCCGGCGAGCTCAGCGTGTTACCGCAAGTGGCATGAAAGTTTCTGGGGTACAATAACGTTCACTCAGTGCCCTGCGCCGCGGCGGTCTGGACAGTAAAAATGAAGTGTTTAGGAAAGCAGAGAGAAAAGACCTTAAGTGCGATTCCTGAAAAGATGATGCATAAAAAAATGCCCTGCCTGAGCGATACGTCACACTCGCTTTCATAGCACGGGCTTTGAATATCCAATGTGGATTAGTGATGTAGCTTGCGGACAGAGAATTAATGGGTGCCTGATCCCGCGTTCAGAAACAGTTTTGACACTCATATCAGGTGTTGATCTCTGCACCCATTAACGTATCGCGACCGGGGATGAATCAGCGTTGAAAGCATGTCAGGTCAGGAGTGCTTTACCCGGACGCTGGATCACTATCCATCGCAAGCCAGTCATGCCCGAACAGAAAAAATTTGTCATTTTCTCCAATTTTCCCTGCACGTGTTTCGAGCCTTAACGCTGAACGCCAGGCCAGAACGCACGAACAGGGAAATCCTGAACGATATAGATAGCGCATAAAATCAGCAGACACGTACTCTGCACGAGTCTGTATATCGGTTCTGACTCTCCCCTGCCGCAGACAAACTGTTGATATCCGGATTTAGCTTGGCGCCTTGTAGCCAACCGGACGCGTGGTATCGGCTCTCGACCGGTTCAGAAATGCTTTAATACGGCATTTTTCTGCAGCATCCGGTTTAACTTTCACAGGAACGGTACAGATGTGAAACCTGTCCCGGCTATCCAGCCTGATTTCAAATAGCGTGCGTACCTCACCGGGCACCGGCAGATAAAGTACCCGCTCTTGTATTAGTTTCAACTTCAGTTCCGGCGTCAGATAGCCTGATTGCATCAGGGAAGCGGCGAAAGCATCAAGTAATCCATTGCCCGTCAATGTCGGTTCAGCCATAACTGTTCCTCTCTAATCGCCAGTGTGATGACGCGTTCATCGGCATACCCTTGGGTACGACGATACTACGAAGATAGCGCACAAACCCTCGCTTTATCGACCATCCTTATTATTTTAGATTTCAGCAGGTTTTAATGCGTTCAGGATCATACGCCGGACAATATCTCTAAAAAACTTCCTGCGTCTCTCTGCACGCCTGCCTGTCAGCGTTATCAGTCTGCCTGGAAACAGTACCGGCCAGCGTGACCTCTCAGACCAGTAAGGGTGCGCATTACGTATTTGCGTACTTATCGTCAGAGACATAGCAGCATGCCTCATGCTGGCAAGTATGACTGGTTGCCATCCTGATGCTGGTGCCTGAAATTGCGAAAACCACCAGCCAGTTAGTCTGCGGCAAGCGGGATTAAAGCTGTTCTGATTTACACTGATAAAGCACGGCCATTGCTTCGCGCAGGTTTGCGGGTGGATCTGGCTGCTCCTCGAGGGTAATGAGTTCCTGAATCGTCAATCCGAGTTCGTGCGCGGCTTCTTCTGGTGCTATGCCGCGATATAAGCGCCAGGCCGCGTGCAGGCTACAGTTGCGGTCATGAGAGAGTGACACCACTTCATCCGGTATCAATGTGTCGTCATCAGACCCGGACGTATAGGGCACTGGCTCAAACGCCTCATCAATCTCTGTTTCAGCCATGAGCTTTTCAAACAGAGCAATAGGAATGACAGCACTGATGCGGTTGCCGTCCTCATCAGTGAGATAGTGAATACCTTGAATCATGGCGATACTCCTTTACAGGCCTGACGGGTGGCGATCAGCGCCTGAGTAAACCAGGCCGATCAAACTCAATGTAGAAGCATGCCTGTTGTCTGTCGAGGCACCACCAGCACCTCCCGGCGCACTGCAAAGTCGTTACACCTTAGGGTAGTTTTGCAGAAGGATACGTCTTAAACAGTTTTCAAACACCAGCGATACATAAATGCGCCAGCGGCCACATTCACATTCAGACGTTGAGCGCAGACACCAGCTGAAGCAATTTGCATCGGCAGCCTTGGGTAGCTGGCAGGTATGATCGCCACGGGTTTAAAAGATACCTCTGAATCATTTAAGACGGCTCAAAAAGAGGTGCCCGTGAGCGATCAGCGTTTTGCAGAAGAGTTTAAATCGAAGATGTCATACAGGTTGTTGATCGTGGCCACTCTGTTTCCAGCGTTGCAACACGTTTTGATATCCTCACTCATAGCTTTTACGCCTGAGTAAAGAAGTACGGTCCGGATTCATCCACTAAGAATGAACCGTCAGATACTCAGACAGAGATGTGCCATCTTCAAAATGAGCTGAAGCAGGTTCCCAACGGACGGGACATAAAACGCCGCAGCGTACCTCGCAAAGCTGTCCGACTGAGATACGCCTTTACCCGTAGCATCTGTTGTTCCCCTGCTCTGACGAGACTGGATGTTCATCACAGTGACTTTTACGCCCGGCCTCTGCAGCCGCATTCACAACGCTATCAGTGAGACCCGAGACTGACAGGGCTGATTAAAGCGTTCTGATTGAATCACAATGTGTAGAGGGTTATCGCAAGCTAAATCTCGAAGCAGCAGGCAACAATGCAGAGTCAACAGAGTCAGGTGAGTAATAAAGGTGCCGGTTCAAAGGCATACCAGACCCCGCGCACACGTAAAGGTGAGGTCAGTATCATGTCGCCTGACAGGCCTCAGCGACAGTTCAATCCGGAAAGGTTGGATAACGGAGATTACCTGCATCAGGCTCCATGAAGGCTGGCTGCATCCTGGCGTGGTTGTTGATCTGTTCTCACGCAACATTATTGACGGGTCAATGCAATCCCGGATAATAAAGGACATCATGCTGTATGCCTTATCAGTGGCTGTATGACGGCACAATCCTCAAACACAGCTACTTGTTCATTCGGCTCAGGGCAATGAGTACACAAACCATGAGTGGCAATCGTTTAAAAACACATGGCCTGGAGGGCAGCATGAGCCGTCACGGTAATTGCCACGATAAGGCGGTTGGCGAAAGCTTTTACCCGTGGCTGTTATGCGAACAGGTAAAGGGAAAGATATACAGAACACGGTAAGAAGCCCGCAGCGCTATTTTTGATACATCAAAATGTTTTATAACCGTAAGCGTCGGCATGGTTGTAGCGATCCGCTGTCATAAGCAGAACAGGAAAACCCGTATTATCATCGGCTTGGAAGTCGCGGCGATTCATTACTTGCCCATGGGCACGAAATGAAGGGTGTGCAGATAACTGAGCTGGAAATAAAATGCGTGGGTCAGGATGTCGTCCCACTGCCGCACAGGATCCGGGTTTATGCTTTCTCATTGAACAGCATCAACCGGTCTTTGACCCCAGCTTCTGTAAAGACCCTTGAACATAGGTAGAGAAACCCGCTACAGCAGGCCAGTTATGCAGCATTATTTTTGCGCCATTCATCTACCATCTCTTTCGAGACTTCTTTCTTATAACAAACAGGCGCATAGCCGCCCTGCTTACTCCACGCGCTTCTTCTGCCACAGCTACTGCCGTTGCGTGCTGAGTTAAAAGGACAGGCACAAACTCCCGGATATGATGCTATAGAATCTTCGATGATGAGTTGACGAATTTGATCATCGGACTGACGTGTAGATTTAGCCTCAGACACGTTAAGCCAGAATAAACTCATGGCCATAACCAGTGAAACAGCAACAGTACGTATATCCATAACACCCTCCTGATGATAAGAGAGTTAACTTAATCCATCACTGCATCCTTAAATCGCGCGAAAAGAATAAGAATTGCTCTTATTTTGAACAGCCAATGCTGACTCAGGGCTCGGAGCGCTTAGCCGTCAGGCCCGAATCCTCGAGGGATTCGGCGGAACTTAGGGCACGGCTGGTTAGCGCACTGGTGGTGACGACCCGGCAACGCTAAAGAGGTTATAAGGGTTTCAATGCGAACGTCCGCTTTGTGCCAGTAGCTGACATTGCTCACAGCATGATAGATTGAGTAGTAAAGAGAGCATCATGCAATCGCCTTAACGTAGAAAAGGAACGTCAGATGGATTTAGAAACTGCACGTTTGATGCTAGAACCCTTTAATGACTCACACTACGAGGGTTTGAGGATGATGGATAACGATCCCAGCGTGATGCGTTATATCAACAAAGGGATTGTTAAAACACCCGAAGAGACCTGGGAAAGTATAAGGCGTGTTCAGTCGCGTTGGGAGAGTTATGGGTATTCGTGGTGGGCTATTAAAGAAAAGGCTTCTGAGATTATCGTTGGCGCAGCATGCCTTCAGCATCTGGCAAACGTTGAGGGTGCGCCTTTAGAGATCGGCTGGCGACTCGTGCCGCAACACAATGGCAAAGGCTATGCAACAGAAGCGGCTAAAGCAATTGTTGAATTTGCAGCAGTGCAGACAGGCGCAACGTATTTAGTGGCTGTTGCCGATCCTGAAAATATTCCCTCTCAGAAAGTGATGCAGCGGCTAGGTATGGCTTATAAAGCTATAGAACGACATTACGACACACTTTGCGTGGTTTATGAACTTAGCATCGGCCCAATGATCAATCGCAATGAGACGCGGACATAATGTCCGCTTTTCGCTCATAGCGGACGATAAGCAGGTTGCTGAGGAGAGCATTGCTGTTGCCATTAGACACTAGCCGTCAGGTCCTAATCCTGTAAGGTTTAGACGGATCTTACCGACGCAGCAGATGAGCACAGTGGGCTGACGACCTGGCAGTGCTTGAGAGCCGAAGGGGCCATCAGGCTGTTCACGCTTTTGAACATCAGAGTCAGGAAACCGGAAAATCAGCTGCGCAACAGACAGCGGCAGGAAGCAGAGAGAAGGCTGTGAGACAATATTCCACAAAGAGAAAGCGCAGGCGAAGGGAGAGAGGCGGTGCGTCAGCACTGTCTTTTCCCGGCCCGCGAGGCTACCCGATTGTAAGGCGAGGTCAATTACAGGGCAGATATAGCATGCGTTCACAAAAAAGCCCCTTCCGAGGCTGGCTGGCTGGCTGGCTGGCTGGCTCAGCGCTATTTAACGTGGATCGAAAAGATCAACCACCAAGGACAGTATCTAATCCATTACCTGTGGCTCAACCGTGGCGGCATAGCTTGCTCTCCGTGCTGTCAGATTGAGTGAGCGCAACGGGTAACACAGCGCCACGCCAGTCACTTTTCCTGTATCTGTGCTATTGCCGTCCGGGTACACAGTTACGCCCTGTGAGCGTGACGCGCCGCCGCCGCTTGCTACGGGTACTCAAACTGCCGTTCCCAGCGCCGCAACCAGCTCGCGTTGAGAGATAATCAGGTAGTAATGCGGCCCTTTAAATCCGCGCTCTTCCACCGGATGGCCATTAACGTGCCAGATTTCCCCTTTCTGCGGTACTCTCTTTGAAACCATCAGATAAGTTCCCTGCCCTGCGGCACATCGTTCAGGCCGTCAGCGGTTTCTTCGTTGTAACTCTGAATTTCCTGCTGATCGATACCGGCCAGCAGTTGCGCCACGGTGCGACGACCGCGCGGCATACGCGCAACCGGCACAATGTTCACTGATTCGCCTTCTGCGGTTACGTCCAGCTCGATGCCAACCGTCCAGCCTGTTTTTGCCGCGATGTCGCCTGGAATAGTCAGCACGACGGCCCCGCCCTGCTGACGAAGTCTTGTTGATGCCATACGCCCTCCAGTGTGTGACTTAGTAACACACGCCTTACCACAGAGTGACACTAAGTCACACCCAAAAGCTGTTTTTATTATCATATTTGCATTCCAGTTCATGAGCAGAAAGCAGGCGACCTGCGGCCCACACCACAATAATTCAGGCCACAGCCGTACAGATAACGCGCTTTTCATCAAGTATGAGGGCGCTTTCAAGCTGGTTAAGGTTACCGATCAGCGCATCATTGCCGTTTTCACTCCACGTCTGCCAGGACAGGCATTTGAGTATACACAGCATGGCGTTAGCCCCTGCGGCCTCGGCTGACATTTCCACGCTAAAGCTCCTGGACAGAGTCTGGAAATGTTTTTGCCTTCGAACCCCCGCACGGCAAAACAGGTGCTGTTACTGGTGTAAAACTACTCTCAGTACCCGCCCGCGTAATCTTTGCAGTGAGAACGTATTCAATGAGTCAGCCACAGTGGCGCTTTCGGTGCCAGATGACCAATAAGGCCCTCAAAAAAGGTCAGTCGCTGACCCGCTTGCGCCAGTTGCGTGCTGACGATTTTTTCTCCTGATGATTCTTTAGATTCTGAAGCCGTGGTGTTGATATTCTGCTGTGACATGTTGTGTCTCCCGAGTGGTTTCAGTGATGTTTCTCTGAGTTCCTCGCCGTGGAGGCAGAACATGCGCGCGGGCGAAAGCCTGCTGCAGGGGTTGGCCTGGCGATTGCCATCATACCCTGGCCGTCAGGCCCGAACCCCGGAGGGATTCGGCGGAGCTTACCGGCTCAGCCGGTTAGCTCAGTGGGCTGACTCCCCGGCAATAGCACGGAGCCGAAGCGCTATAAGGTTTTAGATACGAACGTCTGCTTTGTGCCAGAAGCGGCTAACATCTGCGAGCATTAATCAGTAGAGAATGAAACTCACCGCATAATAATTCAGATGCGCCATAATCTTCATAGTCGTTTTTTAGTGTTTGGGATAGGGAAAGGTGCCGGAAACGGATTATACACCGCAGAAATGCGCTGATGGCCTCTCAGAGGGTGCAGCCAGGCACTGTGATATTTAATATAAGTGGCTAGCAGGCTCAGATAAAGCCGCCAGCCGACAGTTGGAATTTTGTTCAGTGAAGGAAAAGGTTTGCAGCGTATTCACCGTTAATAAAGACATCACACTCATGCTCCGGGCTAGAAAAAGCATGAGTTTCACGTTTGCAGCGAGCCATCACCTTCTTGTTCTGATAAGTAGTCAGATACACATTGGTGAAGTCATTATCCAACGCGGCAGCAAAGCTCTTGTCCTGATTTACAAAGGGTTCGTTGACGATGAGAGTTTCATTAACCCATAGTTTTAACACTCCGTTAGGCATATTTGCGCTAATCAGAAGTTGCTCCCCATCTTCAGTTCGGTAAGGCTGTTTCGCTGAAAAATTTGTGCAGCTAACCAGAAGCAGCGGCAGTAATAAAAATCCCAACTTCTTTACTTCAAACTCTGAAAAACACTCCATATTATGCCAGTTCATCTTTCTTCCTGATTTGTAAATGGAAAAACTAATATCGGCAAACTGGACGGTCACTTTAGAACAATTAGTTGTAGAGGAATACTTTTCCACTCAGCACTGCTCTTCGTTACTGTAGTCTTATGTTAAATTATATGTGTTGAGAACGCGCAAAGCTTATTTCCAACCGGGTCTCTTAGATAAGCAATGCATTTACCATCTGGGCGAACGTGAGGTTCTGACTCAGATGATTTACCACCATTTGCCACACCTGCTGCATGCCAGGCATAAACGTCTTCTGAGCTGGCAAGCTCAAAGCCAATCGTTCCGCCATTAGCGTAGGTTGCATCTTGTCCATCAATTGGGATTGTGACGATAAATCGTTGCTTTCCTAGCCTATAGAATGGGCGATTCAGCTGGTCATAGCCTTTTTCATCTAGTTTGACGTACTTAAAAATAGCATCGTAGAACTTCTTTGATTCATTGATATCTTTGGCACCAACAACGACATGACTATACATTTGCTACAATCCTTTGACTGATATTTATTTTTTATACCAGATGATTAGGGCTAATTCGTAATATTATTTTTAATATGGCATAACATCCCTGTTGCAATGATATTGACGTCCGCTTTTCGCTCATAGCGGACCTCTGCTCAGTTAGCTTGTCCGCTTTGTGTCAGAAGGGGGATCTGGCTGGGAACCCACACTTCAATGTTGTCCTGCCTTTCAACTTATGAATTTGCTGTTCATCACATATATGTCGATGGCTTCGCTAACGTACAGGCATACTTCGGTGCCGACCGAAGCAACATGCCTTTGTCATCATTAAACTCTCCGTAAATCAACAACGGAGCGAACCATGATTGCAGTACTTTTTGAGGCAGATGCCCTGCCGGAAGCGCAGGAAAGATATCTTCAGCTTGCTTCAGAGCTGAAGCCTCTCTTATCCGACCTGCCCGGCTTTATTTCAATTGAGCGCTTCCAGAGCCTGACTACGCCCGGAAAGATTCTTTCTTTGTCGTGGTGGGAAGATGAGGAGTCTGTAGCCGGATGGAAGCGAAATGTCATGCATCAGGCCGCGCAGAAAGAAGGCAGGCAGTCGATTTTTTCATTCTACAGAATACGGGTAGCCAGCGTATTCCGTGACTACTCTTCTGATAAGGAGACACATCAGCATGTATGACATTCACGTTCTTCTCAAAAACACCCCGGGCTCTCTTGGTTCACTGGGTAGCATACTGGGTGAAAATGGAGTGGGACTCGAAGGCGGTGGCGTATTTACAGGACCTGAAGGCGGGCACGCACATTTCCTGGTTGAAGATGGCTATAAAGCACACAAGGTCTTGACTGAAGCCGGTTTTAACGTGTGCAACGTATGTCGTCCCCTGGTCAGAAAGTTACCTCAGAAACGGCCCGGAGAGCTGGGAGAAATAGCTGACACACTTGCCCGGAACAGCATTAATATTCTGGTACAGTACAGCGATCACAGTAACCGGCTGATTCTCATTACGGATGATGATGCACGGGCAGCCGAAGTCACCCGAAAATGGGCCATACCTTCTGAATGAACCTCGTTAAAACAAAGCGCGACAGTGAGCCCGATAATGTGCTTGAAACATCAATGGCGATGGTGGCTTCTGCGCTGTCTGACCCGTCAAGGGTAAGTATTCTGTGCGCCCTGATGGACGGGCGCGCATGGACAGCGACCGAACTTAGCGTAGTGGCTGGCATCGCAGCATCAACCACCAGCGGGCATCTCAACCGACTTCTCAGCAACGGTCTGGTCATTTGCCTGACGCAGGGGCGTCACCGCTATTACAGCCTTGCGGGCCCTCATATCGCCGGACTGCTGGAAAACCTGATGGGCGTTTCCATGGGTACTTCCAAAGCCCCCGTTTCCGGTACGCCGGTCTATCTGCGTTATGCGCGTACCTGCTATGACCATCTGGCAGGCGAGCTTGCTGTGAATATTTATGAATGTATGCTGCAGGAAAAATGGCTTGAAGCAGATGGCTCGGAACTGACATCAGCCGGCAAAATGCAGTTTGAGAATATGGGCGTTTTGCTTAACTCTCGTACACGACGCAAGCCCTGTTGCGGCTGTCTGGACTGGAGTGAAAGACGTTTCCATCTCGGCGGTGACGCTGGCTCAGACCTGTTTACACGTTTCCTGCAAAAAGGATGGGTAACGCGTACACAGGGGTACCGTGAAGTGAACGTGACCGATTCAGGTCGGATTGCGATATATCGGCTGTTTAAACTGAAGAGCACCTGATTTTAGGTCATATATCCTCCGATTTGATCGGGTGACCCAATACGTTAAAACCGTAGCTACGGCATGAAAGGAGCACAAGAACGCTCACATTAAATATGGGGGGGTACTGACTACAAAAATAAAGGAATAGCTATGAAAATCGAGATCTGCAGGGATTCGACTATTCCTGAACTGGCGACACTCTTTGTCGGTATGGAATCCTTTACTTCGGGAATGAGGCTGCCAGCTATGACGAAATGCTTTCTTATCTGGCTAACAGAGTTTTCTCCTCCTGTTCAGGCGTGACATTCCTGAGTGTATGGAAAGATGGAACACTCATCGGATTGGCCACGTTCACGCTGATGTACCCTGCCCCAAAGTGCTCAGGGCGGCATATATGAAAGATCTCTTTACATCAGCAGCAGTGAGAGGTCTGGGGAGTCGGTCAATCATTCATGCGATTTATTGCAGCTTTTGCAGTTGAACATGGCTGCACACGTTTAAACTGGACTGCTGAAACAACCCCCCCGAAAGCGGCCGAATTTTACCTGCCTCTCGGCGCTTCTCTTGTTGAAGAAAAACAGTCCTTCCGGCTGGATAATCAGCGTTTAGCTGCGTTTGCTATGCAGGACGTACACGCCTGAAGCCCCATTCCGGTTGCGCAGCAGCGCTGAGTGGTCGGCATGTTAAGTTCAAAATGGCAGAACGTCCCTGTCATTATTACGTCCGCCTATAGCGCCGTTGCAACGCAAAGGTCTGCTCCGCATCACAAGCGGACATTGTCTGAGCTTCTGACCGTATAAAGAGCGCATCAAGGCTGTTTGCGTTCCGCATCATCTGGCATCACCGCTGACATTACCTGGCGATCTGCACCATACGCCACGGCTTTCATGGCCTGCAGCGCGCTCAGACGCATTTTTAACGCGGTTTCAATATTGTCATAGGCTGTACTGCCCAGCGGCAGACGTAATGGGGGGCTGGCAGCATCAGCCGCGGCAATCATCGCTGTCACACATCTTTTAGCATCGCCTTTGATCGCAAACTCACCAGACATCAATGCCGACCGCAGTTCGCCCGCCGGCGTATTGTGATAAGCCGGCAGGGCATCAGCTATATCCAGTCCCGTGCCGAACTGCGTTGCCGTCGGTCCCGGCTCAACCAGCAAAAAGTCAATGCCGAACGCCGCGACTTCCTGCCGGACCGCTTCGACAAAACCTTCAATTCCCCATTTAGTCGCGTGATACAAACTGAAGTTGGGATAAGCAATCTGGCCGCCTTCTGATGAAACCTGCACGACACGACCGCCGCCCTGCTGTCGCAAAAACGGAATCGCCGCGCGGATAAGCTGAATCGACCCCGTGAGGTTGGTGGCAATCTGTCGCTCAATTTGCGTATCGCTCAATTCTTCGGCTGCGCCAAACAGGCCGTACGCCGCGTTGCTTACCACGATATCAATCCGCCCCGCCTGAGCGAACGCAGCTTCAACGGTGGGTTTTATCGTTGCTGACCTACTGAGATCAAGCATCATCACCTGCAAATGTTCGCCATAGGTTGCTGCGAGATCATCCAAAGCAGTTCTGTTTCGAACACTTGCGACTACCCGATCACCTCGCGCCAGTAGCTTTTCGCACATCAGGCGACCCAGGCCGCTGGATGCGCCGGTTATTAGCCAGGTTTTCATTATGGTCATCTCCGTTTAATACGTCGGGTAACATCATAAACCGGATTATTAGTGGCATAATCTCCACAAACAAGAATGAGGCGGTGGGAAATATCCAACAATGAAGCGACCTTCCTGGAATGAACTGCAGGCTGTAAACGTTATTGCCGGACAGCGCAGCTTTAGTCGCGCTGCTGAAGTGCTCGGACTTAAACGTTCAACGCTTAGCCATATGATTAAAGGGCTGGAGGCAACACTTGGCGTGCAGTTGTTCCATCGCACAACACGTAGCGTTGCGCTGACCGAAGCGGGTGAAATGCTGATTGCGCGTCTGACCCCCTTGCTGGCGGACATGGATGAACTACTGAATGACGTCACCGCCAGCGCTCAGCAGCCTTACGGCACGCTACGCATCAGCGCCAGTGATGCGGCAATCAGCCTTCTTCTGGAAACGGTATTGCCGGTATTTATCCAGCAGAAGCCCGGGATTGAGATTGATTTAGTCGCACAGGGACAGCTGGTGGACATCGTCGCGCAGGGGTTTGATGCGGGCATCAGGCTGATTGAGGATGTCCCTAAAGATATGGTTGCAGTTTCGCTGAGTGGCCCTCTGCGCTTTGTTACCGTAGCATCGCCCGGATACCTGACGGGGCGTCCGAAAATCCGGCATCCGCAGGACATGATGCAACATGCATGTCTGCGCCAGCGTCTGCCAAGCGGAAAACGTTATCACTGGGAATATAAGCAGCATGAGCAAGAATTTGCGCTGGATGTGCCGGGCAGCCTTACCCTGGACAACAGCGCGTTGATGGTGGAGGCAGCTGTCGCAGGATTAGGTGTAGCCTATGTGCCGGAGCCCTACGCCCGGCAGAGCCTCGACACCAAGAGGCTGATCAGGTTACTGGAAGACTGGACGATCGCGTCGCAAGGCCTCGCACTCTATTTTCCGCAAAATCGCCATATGCCTGTTGCGCTGCGGCTGTTCGTCGACACCGTAAAAGCCGTGACGTCTGCCTTGAGCTCACCCTATTGATTCTGCCAACGGGCAATACGGATTGAACAAACCAGTGAGATTCAGGCCTTACGTCTGCTTTTCGCTCACAGCGGACGTTCATCAAAATCCGTCCGCTTTGTGTTAGAAGCAGACATTGGTTGTTCATGTGGATAAATACTAATAATTGTTTATTATTGCCATAGAACAGGTTCGCGTTAAGAAATTAAACAGGCGATACTCATTTGTTGCTGAAAAGGTAGAAAAACCTAAAAAATGGTTAGAAAAAAGTAATATTATATCAGCACGCTATTAGCAACAGGAGTGTTAATTATTTGTGCTTGATATTTATTAATAGGATAACGCTAGTATATCATCTGTTAGAACTAGTAGAAGTGTGCCGACACAATATGAGCATGTCATGCTTTACCCTCGGCCCCACACTCAGTACAGTAATATCTGCGCGACAAAATGAACCGTTCAGTCGCGTGGATAGGGGTAATGAATAAGGTGGTAACTTTTACCTTCGCTGCAGGTAGCTTTGTAGGTTGGCTCGTGGCGAAGCGCGCCCCAACGAACTGATTGAAGCTAAGGTCAATGAGCATTGCATAAATCAATGCAGAATAAATCAAAAGCGCCAGTCTAATGCTCAGGCTGGCAAAATATCAAAAAAATGGATCGATACTAACATGACAGACAGCGTACAGACTGAAACGACCGAGGGAAAAATCATCATCAACTTGTTTGCGCCCAATCTTCCGGGCAGTACCAAAGAAGATGATCTCATTCAGAAATCTCTGCGTGATCAGTTGGTCGAGAGTATTCGGAACTCGGTTACCTCTCCTGACACCCATAAGTCTGCTGGGCTAACACGGTTTATTGATGAGTCCGGTCGTAATGTATTTTTTGTGGATGGTACTCGCGGTGCGGGTAAAACCACTTTTATCAATAGCGTGGTTAAATCTCTGAACAGTGACAAAGGTGATGTCAATGTCAGCATCAAGTGTTTGCCGACCATCGACCCTACCAAGTTACCGCGTCATGAACCCATTTTGGTCACTGTGACTGCCCGTCTGAATAAAATGGTGTCCGACAAGTTAAAAGGATGCTGGTCGTCGAATGACCATAAAAAACAAAAAGAACAATGGCAGAATCACCTTGCGCAGCTCCAGCGTGGTTTACATCTGCTTACAGACAAGGAATATAAGCCGGAATATTTCAGTGATGCTTTGAAGCTGGATGCCCAGCTTGATTACTCCATTGGTGGCCAGGATTTATCAGAAATCTTCGAGAAGCTGGTTGAACGTGCATGTGAAATTCTCGGCTGCCAGGCCATTTTGATCTCATTTGATGATATTGATACTCAGTTTGAAGCGGGGTGGGATGTTCTTGAATCTATTCGTAAATTCTTTAATAGCCAGAAATTGTTGGTGGTGGCGACAGGTGATTTGCGGCTATATTCGCAATTGATTCGCGGTAAGCAATACGAAAATTACAGCAAAACTTTGCTCGATCAGGAAAAAGAGAGCGCCCGCTTAGCCGAGCGGGGCTATATGGTTGAACACCTTGAACAGCAATATTTATTAAAACTTTTTCCGGTACAAAAGCGTATTCAACTGAAGACTATGTTGCAACTGGTCGGCGAAAAGGGAAAATGTGGCAAAGAGAATATTAAGGTCAAAACTAAGCTTGACATGCAGGATATTGCTGCCATCGATGTCCGGCAAGCGATTGGCGATGCTGTTAGGGAAGGCCTTAATTTAAGAGAGGGCTCTGATGCAGACATGTATGTGAATGAATTGCTGAAGCAGCCAGTGCGGTTATTGATGCAGGTGCTTCAAGATTTCTATACCAAAAAATATCATGCTACATCGGTAAAACATGATGGTAAACAAGGCAGCAATGAAAGATCTGATGAGTTATCAGTTCCGAATTTACTTAGAAATGCCTTATATGGCTCGATGCTAAGCAGTATTTATCGAGCTGGGTTGAATTATGAACAACATCGATTTGGTATGGATTCGCTCTGTAATGACATATTCACTTATGTAAAGCAGGATCGTGATTTTAATACCGGTTTTTATTTGCGGCCTCAGTCTGAAAATGAAGCATTAAGAAATTGCTCTATTTACTTAGCCTCTCAGGTAAGTGAAAACTGTCAGGGTAGTCTGTCTAAATTTTTACAGATGCTTTTAGTTGGTTGTGGTTCGGTTAGCATATTCAATCAATTTGTAACCGAGTTAGCACAGGCTGAAAACGATAGAGAAAAATTCGACCATATTGTTAGTGAATATTTAGCTTATATGTCTGTTGGTAGAATTGAAAGCGCCTCACATTGGGCTAATCGATGTTGTGCGGTAGTTGCAAACAACCCTAATGATGAAAAGGTTGGCGTTTTTCTTGGCATGGTGCAGTTGAATCGTAAATCACGCCAAAAGATGCCCGAGGGTTACAAAAAATTTAACATTGATACTGAGAATGGTTTGGCAAAAGCCGCAATGGCGGCTTCCTTGAGTACGGTAGCTTCAAATAACCTTATGGATTTCAGTAGTGTTTTTAATCTAATTGGTGCTATTGCAGATATCTCTGCATGTCGTCGTGAAAGACATGCCATTACTAATGCTTTCAATAAAGTTGTAGCTCAGACAACATGTATCGTTCCTCCATGGAGCGAGGCTGCTGCTCGTGCAGAAATGAAAGGCTCAAGTAAAAGGGCTGATAAATATGCTGCTGTTTTGGATGTTGACCTTGATCCCATGGATAACGACGTAACTGATGACAGCCAACAGGATGACATTCAGCAGGATGATACAATGGAATTTTCTGGTGCCATTACAAAAGTTGAGCAATGGCTTAATAAAGTAAATGAAATTGAGACTGAAATTCGTCCGTCGACACTTTTGATTGGTAAAGTATGGACTCGGTTCTATTTCAATCTTAATAATGTGGCTGATCAGCATAAAACTAGGCTCTATAAAGATGCAGAGCATGGACTAATGGCCAGTCAATCAAATGCTGCGAAAATTATGCGTTTTAATGTTTTGGCTTTTCTTCATGCAGTATTGGTTGAAGAGAGCTTATATCATTCAGTCAGTAATAGAGAATATATCGGTGAAGGGTTAAGACTAAACCCAGTCACTTCAGTTGATGAGTTTGAGAAAAAGATAAATGTAATAAACGGAAAATTGAAGGTGGATAATAAAAAATGGAAAGACACCCATCCATTGTTTTTCTTGTTAATTAGCTGTCCAATTCTACATCCGTTCATTTTTCCTATTGGAGGGGTTAACTGTTCAGCCAAAGCACTGAGTAAGGAAATAAGTTTCCTTAAATTGATTAGTGAGATTGTTGGCCATGAATTGCTTTCTGAAGAAGAATGGGATTATTTATCTGAAAATGACAATCAAAAAAGAATTATTAAGCAGCAGGCTTTTCAAAACACTATTATCTCGCTGAATTCTTCCACAATTGTTGGAGCATCATACGATACTGATACCCCAGCTAGGAAAACTAAGCTACCTTCAAAAATTGACAAAGTATAAAAATAATAATGGCCTTCGTATAAGGATTGGGTATGGAAAGGTTTCTTCTTAACTCGGCATTACTATTGGATCGGCTGAGTACCGTCTCATTGAATGAGATATCACTTGATGACAGGGTGGAGTCATCAGTGTTCCTTACTCAATACGAACAAACGCGTAGTTTGCCTGATCATGTAGCCAAGTCGGCTTGGTCATCTCTCGAACAGCGACTCAAACAGCAAAATATGAAACTTGGTCCAGTAGCGGCCTTGCGCCTAATCGCTGAAAAGTTTGTTAAAAACGAGAAAGACGGCCCTAAAATTGATCTTGCTTTGTTCTCGGAATGGCAAACGTTGATGAGCCGAGTGTCGTGCCTGCCAATTATGGCGTGTCATCAGGTCTTTAACTCTGAGCCTGCCAGCCAGGAATATAGTTTTTGCTGGCCTTTATACCCCTATCACCCGACGGTTGAGGACTACATTACCCGTGAACGCCTACACGAAACTCACCAACATCTGAATGGCAGTACCAGTGCGGAAGAGTGTTGGCTGGATGCACTCAAGCATCCAGAAGTGAGCATAAGAGATTTTGATAAGGGCTGGGCATCTCAAGAGATGAAACAACTCTGCGCCCAGATTGACCCCTCTCTGACGCCTGTAATCTTCAAGGATCGTTTGCAAATCGCTAGCAATATTCGTGAAATTCTTTGTCGGGTCGCTCAGGGCATCGAGTTACCAGAGTGGATAGCATCAATGCAGAATCCGCAGCAATTAGCGGATAGCAAAATTCTGCATTATGACCAAGAGTATGGGTTTGTGACGGTTTGGCCAACTGACGACAAATATAGTCAGGAGTCTGAATTTTGCTGGCTAACCGCGTTGTTGGAAAAATGGCGGTATGGTGCGCCCGAGGGATTGGAACGACTGCTTTGGATTTACCTTCTGATTCAAAATCAGTACCTGACCTTACTGGTTCAACGAGACGATTTTTTCGGTTTTGATCAGTTCCAGAAATACACCATGACGGAGCTCAGAGAAGAAACAGAGAAATCTTATTTGTCTCGTTTCAAACATGCGCATGGCGCCGGTGTGTATTCTCAGGTGCGTTATCTGGAAGGACGTTTTGCTCCGAAGAGCGACCCCAGTAAAATGCAAAAATTGATCTTCAGTGTGTTAAGAGGATATTGGGAATACCTGAGTGCTCATATGCCTCTTGAATGGGTGCATGATAAGCCGCTGACTGTGTCGCAAGTACTCGATAATCTCGAACTGGTTGAAAATAATGGCAAGTGTGCAGAGCTGGCGCTAGTGCCGCACTTTATCAAAAGAAAGCCAAAAAAAGGAGAGGTTTACCCTTATGCATTACTATTTAAGGACCTAAAGAATCAGGCCGCGATCTTGATGGACATGCTGAAGCATGAGCCGCGCTTAACACGCTGGATTCGAGGAGTGGATGCTGCTGCCAATGAGATGCATGCTCCACCAGAGTTGTTTGGACCTTTGTTCAGGGTGCTGGCTAAATCGGGTGTTGCTCATTTTACCTATCATGTTGGTGAGGACTTTCCGCATCTGATCAGTGGTATTCGATCAATTGATGATGCTTTGAGGTTTTTGCCGTTGCGAAATGGCGACCGTCTTGGTCACTGCACGGCGATTGGCATCACACCTAGCATCTGGAAACGCTCTTTGCCATTGTCTTTGTCCATGACCAAAGAAACGCGACTGCTCGATTTGATGTTTATCTGGCGGGAATTTCGAAGTCATCCGGAACTGCTGCGTTACGCTAGTGATGCAGCGATCGAAGCGGTTCATTTGGCTCATGAAATATTTTCGCTGGATGAAGAAATCTCAATTACCACCCTTGATCAGGTGTTTGAGTTGCGGGGGATGTTGGCTGAATCGGAAGGCCTAATGGGTGAACTTGATGGGCCATCAAAACCCCGATCCCTATGGTTGGAAGAGTACGAGCGCGCCAGAGAGTTGGCTAAAACGATAGGTATGAAAAGGCCGCTGAAGTTGTATAAGCAATGGCTTACATCTGACAATGCGCAAAAGCAGCGTGCTGAATATGTTGAAGTTGCCCTGGAATATTTGCCGGATGAAGCAGTTATTGCATTACAACAAGCTGTAATGGCAAAAATGGCAGACCGAAACATTGCGATAGAATGCCCTCCGACCAGTAATACTCGCATAAGTCAGTATCGAGATGTCAGCGAACATCATATCTTTCGTTGGATAGGCTTGTCGGGTGAGGCGGTTGAAGGTGACGTCCCTATGTCTATATGTTTGGGATCTGATGATCCGGGGATCTTTGCAGCGGATTTGAAATCTGAGTTCTATCATTTGTTCGTTGTGTTAACCCGAAAGTTCGGTTTGTCGCCAGCGGAGGCTTTGAGAAAGGTGGCAGAGGTGAACGAGAATGGGCGGATTTATCGCTTTCATGATGTCAGCTAGCATGTATACATCGAGATTCTGTAATTGTTCAAGACTCGCAGGGCTCATTGGAACCTTTATATAAGATATTGTCGCGGAGCTGGGAAATATGTTTCTCGGTCGGCATTTAACTCCCGAAGTTCATTTTGCTTGTTAGTCTAGAGAGATTTTTGTCGTCTATGCATATGGCCTTTCATTGCAATTTGTATTAAAGAGGCTATTGATATCACCCGCAAATGGCCTTGGGCCAACGGTACCATGCCGCCAAGGCCCCTAAATTAGGATGTTTATCAATCCCAAATATCTTATTGAGTTATAATAGCTGATGAACAATTAGACGGGCACATCGAATATTCAGAGCACACAATGAGTTCGGTACATAACAAAGCAAGCCAATCGGACTGCTTTACCGCTCGCTGCATTGAACATTAACGCCCGCTTCTCGCTCATAGCAGACCTTTATCTCAATCAGCCTGTCAGCTTTGTGCCAAAAGCGGAACTGGCTTACATCGCGCTATGCTAGTTTGCTGGATGCAGGCCACCGCATTGTCACAATGGGTTAAGTTTTTAAGGATTTAAAAGGTCTGGAGAGAGAATTATTCGAAGACTATGGATGTTAAGTTGTTGTAACATGAATGATGGGTGTCACCGCATAATGCGGCAGGGCAGGAAAAACTCAACGCAGGTCGGGCCGCCGCGTGGAGTTACTGCGTCCAATGAATCTGGATCCCTCGCGTCCTAAACACGATCACGAATCTCCAGCCACATCTTCCGCTCTTGCATTTCTCTACCGGTTCTTTGCTGCTGAGGCAGCGGGCGGCTTGATCCTCATGGCATCAGCTTTTGCGGCGCTTATTGTCGCTAATTCCCCTTTGTCTGCTGGCTATTTCTCAGCGGTCATTGGCCTGTCGGTTGAGCACTGGATTAACGATGGTATGATGGCTGTCTTCTTCTTGCTGGTCGGCCTTGAGATCAAGCGTGAAATGCTGGTCGGCCAGTTATCCAGCTGGAGCCAAAGGGCTCTGCCCGGATTTGCTGCTTTGCGGGACATGCTTGTACCGGCTCTGATCTACCTCGCTATTAACTGGGGAAACGCTGCGACCATGGGAGGCTGAGCCATTCCAGCTGCCACGGATATCGCTTTTGCTCTCGGGGTGCTTTCGCTGCTTGGGAAGCGTGTGCCTGTGTCGCTCAAGGTCTTTCTTTCCGCCCTGGCGATTCTGGATGACCTGGGGGCAGTGGTAATTATTGCACTGTTCTACACAAGTGGTTTGTCCGTCAGCATGCTCCTTCATCGCTGGCCGTTGTCGTTCTTTTAGTGATCTTCAATCGTTGTGGGGTAACGAGGCTTCTTCCTTACCTGGTAGCGGGTTCGCTGCTATGGTTCTTCATGCTTCAATCCGGTGTTCACGCGACTCTGGCGGGTGTCATTCTTGCGTTGTGTATACCTTTAGGTGACTCAGAGCATGAGAGCAGATCACCGCTCTTACGCCTGGAGGGCAAGATTCATCCCTGGGTAGCGCTTGCCATTGGGCCTGTATTCGGCTTTGCCAATGCAGGCGTATCGCTTGCAGGTAGTTCTCCTGACAACCTGGTCGACCCGGTGCCGCTGGGAGTGACTCTTGGATTGCTGCTTGGGAAGCAAGTCGGGGTATTTGGCTTGTCTGCCCTCGCGGTCAGATCAGGGTTGTCAACCCCCCCCCCCCCCCCGGGTGTGGATGGCTACCACTCTACGGAACGTCGCTCCTATGCGGCATTGGCTTCACGATGAGTCTTTTTATTGGCGCTCTGGCTTTTCCAGACAGCCAGCATCTGGTTAACGAAGTGAAGGTTGGTGTGCTGATGGGCTCTGTCCTTTCCGCCATCCTGGGCGTCGTGGTATTGCTGTGTGCCAGGCCTCGAACATCCGGTAATCCATCTGACTGAATCAACCGGGCTTAGAGCCTGAATGGACAATCAATTTCGCTCGCTTGCATTGACTGCAGGCAAGCGGGATTCTGATGAGGTGTGGGTGGTCAGCCAGTTCGGGTTTTAAAAAGGCGCAGTAAGCGCTCCTCAAAGCTGTTTACATCGCGTTCATCCCTTATTCACTAAGTTTGAGCAGCGAAAAATCGTCTGCTCTGACCGGAACGTCTGTCAGACCGCAATCTGAGCAGTGATACCTGTCCGCTTCTCGCTCTGGGCGAACCTTGCATGCAGATCGTTTGCTTTGTCAGAGGCAGACGTTCCCTGTTTAATACCGGAAGTCGTTAAGCACTGTTATGTTAGATTTATCAGGCTGGAATACATGAAAAGGAATCTAAATGTTAACGGTATGGGGCAGAAAAACGTCGTCGAACGTCCAGGCATTGATGTGGTGTATTGGAGAAATGCAACTGCCCTATGTCAGGCGTGATGTGGGGCACAAGTATAAAGGGACTGATACGGATTTTTTTTATGCACTGAATCCCAATCGTACAGTGCCGGTACTGCAGGATGGCTCAGCACCGCCCCTGTGGGAAACAGGGGCCATTCTACGTTATCTTGCTAATCGCTATGGTCCAGAGACGTTCTGGCCTCATGATGCGGTAGAAAAAGCAAACGTTGATCGATGGGCAGAGTGGGCAAAAATTAACGTTGCAATGGCGTTCACTGCCCCTGTGTTCTGGCGAGTAGTCCGTACTCCGGAGAACGAGCGAGATGAAAAGGCAATAAAGCAAGCAATGGAGAATTTGGAGAGAAGCCTTTTGATCGCCGAGTTCCAGCTCGGCAAGCATCGCTTCCTAGCTGGAGAGGAGTTTTCGCTGGCCGACATTCAATTAGGCCATATCTTATACCGCTACTTTGATATCAATGTGGTTCGGCAGCCTTTCCAAAATTTACGTTCCTATTACGAGCGACTGGCCTCACGTCCTGCCTTTCAGGAGCATGTCATTGTATCTTATGAAGAGCTACGTGCTTAGTTCGTCGCTGAAATATTATGATTAATCAGGATAAAAGATTGAGGTGTTTATGGTTCTGCAGCACATGAGGATAGCCAGACCTGTCAGCGCACTCAGTAAAAGCTGTGAAATGTACTGTAATGGGCTTGGGTTAGAAAAAATCGGCGACTTTACAGACCACGATGGATTCAGCGGATACATGTTAGGACTGGATGGTTTGTCCTGGCATCTTGAGTTTACTCAATGCCATGATCATCCGGTGCAACCTTCACCTTCAAATGAAGATCTTTTAGTACTGTACATTCCAGAGAAGAACAGTTGGCGAACCACTTGTAAAAATATGGATGATGCGGGCTTCGCCAGAGTTAAATCATTCAATCCCTACTGGGAACGCGATGGCGTTACCTTTCAAGATATGGATGGATACAGGGTTGTCATTCAAAACATGCATTGGGGCAAGCTCTGAGCCACAGTTTGTGACCGTAGCCTTATGTTTAAAGCGAATAGCTGGCAGGATCATTAAACGCGGCCAGCCGTCCGTTATTTGATAAGGGCTGTGAGGAGGCTATTGAATAGGGAACCCGTTATGAAAGCGCGCTCCGTCGTCACTTCCTCTTTTCGCATATCTGCCAGCCTGGCAAGTGCGCTTTCGGTATCGGCGGCGCGAACCTCTTCAAACTGCTTTTCCCAGCCGTCACCGGCCAGCTGAGCGGCATTCTCCGTGTCAGATCTTTCTAGGGCGGCAATGTGCTGACCCTTCTTAAAAAAGCAGAACTCCGGCATGGTGTACTCCCTGAACAGGGTGGCAGTTATGAGTAACATATTGGAAATGAGCTGATTTCGTAAAGCGGAGTCTGCCCAACCGGTTTGGGAGCGAATTATTATGTTTAATGCGGTAGAACTTCCCTGTCACCATGATTTTGACGTCTGCTTATCGCTCATAGCGGACATCGGTCTTTCACTCAGTCCACTAAGTGCCAGAAGCGAACCTTCTAAAGAGCGCGTCGTTATAGATGACGCAAGATGTTTATTTTCGTATGGTAACTGGCAACTTTTAAAAACCGCACTGGAGAAAGCATGGACAGTCGTCAGGGAAGGTTAAGAATCGCAGCAGGACAGTTTGCTCCGGCGCGCGGCCTTATTGATGAGAATATGCGTTATCACGAAATGTTGATTGAGTCTGCGGCATCGTCGGGTGTTAACCTTATCTTTTTTCCGGAACTTTCTCTGACGGGTTATGAACCAGAAATGGCGGAAGCTCTGGCTCTGGCTGATGACAGCTCTCTGAGGCCACTTCAGGTATTGTCTGAAAGATACAATATGACGATTATTGTGGGCGCACCGTTGCGTGTAAAAGAGGGAAAACCGGCTATTGGTGCATGGGTGATTTCATCAAAACGGCCTGTTTTCTGTTACCGAAAAATATATCTCCATCCG
>Ga0157372_10001073_pt1 | contig 29814 bp, 36 predicted proteins | sample C55metaG_FD_115307 | JGI IMG/M metagenome (GOLD analysis project Ga0157372, IMG submission 115307) | Corn rhizosphere microbial communities from Kellogg Biological Station, Michigan, USA - C5-5 metaG | ecosystem: Host-associated > Plants > Roots > Rhizosphere > Soil | place: USA: Michigan...
CGATGATGCTTCTTGCAAGGCGTATCAGTGCACCTGTCCGGTCTTCACCTATAAGAATGAGAAAAAGTAGATGGAACCTCTGTGTGAATGCGGTCACTCGAGCTCTCAGCATGTTAACGACCATCCTCCGATTTGTCTGATGTTGGGATGTGAGTGTAAGGGGTTCAAACCCAAGTCGATTGATCAGATCGAGGAAGAGTTGAAGATTCCTTGTGAATGCAAGCATCCAGTTCTTGAGCACGTTCTCGGTCATGGAGTATGTACTCATTCACTGTGTCTGTGTACTCGGTATCGAGCGAATCAGTATCTTAAGGCCGAACCAGCTCCTTCGAAGACCTTTACGGAGACCGTAAACCCTCGATGTAAGTGTGGTCACTCCCGGGGGTCTCACGCAAGTGTTTCTTCGGGCGACTGGTGTCTCATGGCTGGTTGCGACTGTATGTGTTTCGTGGAGAAAGTCGGCATGACTGCTAAAGAAAAGGATCCACTGATGGAAAACATGGAAGCTCTGGCTGGTATTGCAGACGATCAGGACCCTCCCGGAACTATTCGTGATGAATTCTCGGAGGAGGTCGACTGGGCAGCTGTCTCGCATTTCTTCAACATGCTTATGGCGAAGAACGAGTACGATTCCGACATTGAGGTGACAGTGAAGGTTCCAGACCTCGGCGTTCAGTTGACAGTGACACTTCCGCATGATCGTAAGGATCAATTCATGAAGTCTCTGGCGCTGTATAATGCGAGAGTGGAGAAGCTGTGACTGATGGAAGTTATTTCACCTGTGCACGATGTGGTCATGACTCTCGGATGCATATTGAGGGTGCAAGGAAGTGTTCATGCGGATGTGAAGGATTTGTGAGATCGTTTGAGCTCTCTGTTGATGACCTTCCATCTAATAAAGCTCCTGAAATTGACCCCACCCTTCTGAAAGAGGCCCTTTACGGTTTCCAGATGCTTGCTGCGAACATGGAGAATTGGTCATACGTCTCGACGAACGCGGAGTATTTGGACAAGAAGCAGGTGGCGGATTCTCTGGAACAGATTCTTTCTCAGCTGAAACCTTTGGTTCTTCTGCTGAGAGATCACATCGAGATTGAGGCGTTGACGAGATTGGATCCGTTTGATTTGCTATGACCGGTAAGGATATGTCAGATCGGATTTCAAATGTACCTGTGGTTATGTCGGACCAAGGAGGCCCTGAACGAATTATTGGTGCTGCCGATATGAATTACGAGACTGGTGAGGTCACTCTTCATATTGGAATAGACACCATGGCGGTTCTTCAGGGCTCCTTTGGTTCGAAAATACATTATCTGGGTCTCTATATATTTGGAGGGAATGAGTCAGATCTTCCTATCGAGGTGAGGGAATCTGCATGGACGACCATGATGGAACGCAAAGAGATATTCGAACGGACTACTAAGGAAGAGAAAAATTGATGAAGGAACACTTTAAGAAGCACAAGACGGCGTATCTGATCGCTGGAGCTGCGGTTGGTGGTGCTGTTCTGGGCGTGGTGGGGTATTTGATCCTCACCAAGAATGGACAGTTGGTGATCAACGAGTCCTTTCAGATGAAGCTCATTGATCGATCGGTACATAACAACACGGTCATCACGGAGCTTGTGCGTCAGGGACATCCTGGGAACAAGGTTCGATGTGTCGAAACGGGCGTGGTTTATCCTTCGCAGAATGTTGCGGCTAAGGCAACTGGAGTGAATCCGGGGAATCTGTCCAATCACCTTAGCGGTCGTCAGGGATCTGTTGGTGGGTTGCACTTTGAGAACCTTGGCGAAATGATGTGATTCGCAGTAATTACACGCCCTATAATGAGGAGAACTCCTGGACGCTCTGTTTAAGAGTATCTGGCCCTAGCGACGCCCTGTCTAAGGGTATCCGCGCTGATGCGACACCCTGTTAAGGGTATCCATCGGGAGTTCTCCTCATTCTCTTTATTTTTTTGGAGATTGAATGAGTAAGACTGACACTGAGACGTGGGTTCCAGTTGATGGATTCCCACTATACGCCGTCTCGGATCAGGGACGAGTGATGAACGTTAAGTTCAACAGAATCGTGGAAGGTTATGTAAGAGAGGATGGGAATCGGTATGTCTCTATTGCGAACGATACTGAGCGTCGGGTAGTTCCCATTCATGTTCTTGTGGCTGAGAACTTCTCCCTGGGTTTTGTGAATCGCAAGAGGCGACAGGTCGTTCGAAGAAAGGATGGAGACCCGGAAAACAACAGTTTTCAGAATCTTTCTTACAAGAACAATCGAGTTGTGCAGAGGGATATTCCGCCGCATGAGTCCTTGAAACGTAGGTATATTGAGATCGTAGAAACGGGTGAAAGATTCCTTACGGTCTTTGATGTGGCAGAGCATTTGGGCGTGGCTGTACCGTCGATTTACCGGGTGTTGAATGGACATCGACCCCATATTGGTGGGAGAAAACTGAAGTACGTGTGGGATTCCTGAACGAAAAGAGAGTGGTTGAAAAGCCCCAATCACTCTCTTTTTGGATTGTTTTTTAGACAATTCACAGGAAACTCCCAGGTTTCTCGGAGGTGTTTTTGAAATTCATTTTCTGCCACTCGCACTAATAAATGATCCAAAATCGGCGTTTTTTGGATTGTTTTTTCTGGGTTCATTTGGTCTTCGGAAGTGAAATGAACCCAGAAAAAACAATCCAAAAATGGCCCGATTTGGATTGTTTTTTCATGCGAGTGGCAGAATCTGAAAAATCGAACTTTTGAAAAGTACCCCATTTTACCCCGGAAAATCAAGGCTTTGGATTGTTTTTTCATGCGAGTGGCAGAATCTGAACCTATTTTAAACTTCTGAAAAGTTTTGATGTTTTTATATAGCGTTTTGACAAATATTTTCAGCGAGTTGGAACTACGTTCATTTTTTGCCACTCGCACTAAAAAACAATCCAAGCGCCCAATTTTATGGGTCGCATCCGTTACAAGTGCTATAATGAATAGAATAAGACTTTTTCAAAACGTCTTGGTTCTGTTTTTGTTTCTTGAAAGGAGACACCTATGCTTGAAAGCGCGTATCAAGCATCTCTCGTCAAGAAGCTCGAGGGGCTCTTTAACGGTTGTGTGATCATGAAGAACGATCCGAACTATCGTCAGGGCTTCCCCGACCTTCTTGTTTTGTTCAACGATCGCTGGGCTTGTCTGGAAGTGAAGGCTTCCTTCGATGCGCCCGTTCGTCCAAACCAGGAACATTGGGTTGACCGTCTTCGACTGATGTCATTCGGCGCCTTCATTTTCCCTGAGAATGAGCGAGAGGTTCTTTCCGCACTGAAAGACCACTTCGGAGTCCTCTGAGTGACTCTGCCCGAGGAGATAAATTGATGAACGATATTTGGGATCACGTCATTGCGATTTGATTACCATCCTGAACTTGCGGGTAAGCACGCCTTCCTCTCACCGAGTAACTATTCGTGGATTCGGTATGAAGATGATAAGATGCTCGATCGCTTGGACACGTCCATGGATGCTGCACTAGGTACTCGACTTCATGAGGTCGCTAAAGAACTCATCGAGTTGGGTATCAACCTTCCTGATGATGGAAGAACGCTAAGTCTGTACGTGAACGACGCGATTGGATTTCGTATGTCGCCTGAGGTTTCTCTCATGGCGTCGTATAATGCCTTCGGCACTGCGGATGCCATATCCTTCCGCAAAGAGCGTCCTACTGATGAACGCTTGACGTTGCGCATCCATGACTTGAAGACAGGTAAGAATACAGCTAAATTTGATCAGCTGGAAATCTACGCCGCTTTCTTCTGTCTGGAATATCAGCAGCAACCCAACGACATTGACATCGAACTTCGTCTGTACCAGAATGATGGTATTCGTGTCTATGAGCCTGATCGTGGTGATATCATGATGATCATGGCAAAAACTCGTCACTTCGACGAACTTATCAATAACCGCCGTCTCGAGGCTCTTGGGTAATTTAGCAAGAGTCGCTTGAACAAAGGGGAACAATGGAAACCGAGTTCGAACTCGATATCTTTGACCGTCTGATGGCTGAGAAGCTGGGTGAATCCGAGCTTGCTCACTATGGAATTCTTCGAAAGAGTGGACGTTATCCTTGGGGATCTGGTGAGAACGCATATCAGCGTAACCAGACTTTCCTTCAGTACGTGGATCAGCTTCAGAAGTCGGGCATGTCCGAAGCAGAGATTGCTAAGGGTCTGTTCGGTGAGAAGGGATCTTCGTCGGATATTCGTGCACTGAAGGCGATTGCCAAATCTCAGAATCGTGAGCAGGATATTCAGACTGCCATGAAGCTTCGTGAGAAGGGCATGTCTAACGTTGCCATCGGTAAGCAGATGGGTATTGCGGAATCTCAGGTTCGTTCGATCCTGAATCCTTCTCTGAAGGAACGTAATGATACCCTCGTGAACACGGCCAACGAACTCAAGCGTATGCTCGGAGACGATGGTTATTTGGACGTCGGTAAGGGTACGGAGAATCATCTCCAGATCGCCGAATCCAAGAAGAAGGTCGCTATCCGCATGTTGGAGGAAGAAGGCTATAAAGTCTACTACGTCCCTGTGGATCAGCTCGGTACCGGAAAGAAGACCAACACCATGGTCCTCGCCCCTCCGGGATCAACCTTCCCTGAGATCATGAAGAACCAGGACAAGATTAAGTCCGTGACTTCATGGTCCGAGGATGGCGGTCGTACGTGGGAGAAGCAGAAGCCTCCTGTTCATGTGGACCTTTCTCGTGTCGGCGTTCGTTACGCTGAAGAGGGCGGCGCCAAGATGGATGGTGTCATTCAGCTTCGTCGCGGTGTCGATGATATCTCTCTCGGTGGCGCACAGTATGCGCAGGTTCGTATCGGTGTGAATGGTACGCACTATCTGAAGGGTATGGCGATGTACGCCGACAACCTTCCCGATGGTGTGGACATGATGTTCAACACGAATAAGTCTCGTACGGGTAACAAGCTCGACGCTATGAAGGAAATCAAGAAGTCCAAGGAAACCGGCGAGGTTGACGAGGTTCTTCCCTTTGGTTCCATTGTGCGTCAGCGTATGTACACGGGCAAGGATGGTAAGCAGCACCAGTCTCCGATCAATATCGTCGGTAACGAAGGTAAGATCTCTGGTGAAGAAGGTGGATGGAACGAGTGGGGTAAGACTCTCTCTTCTCAGATGCTTTCTAAGCAGCCTCCTGCCCTGGCACGTAAGCAGCTTGGTCTGACCTACGATTCGAAGAAGGCCGAGTTCGATGAGATCATGGCTCTGTCAAATCCCGCTGTCAAGAAGCAGCTCCTCAAGGAGTTCAGTGATGGCGCCGATTCGGCAGCTAAGCATCTCAAGGCGCAGGGTCTTCCTCGTACGCGTAATCAGGTTATTCTTCCGATCAACTCGCTGAAGGATCATGAGATCTACGCCCCGAACTATCGGGATGGAGAGACGGTGGTTCTCGTGCGTCACCCCCACGGTGGTATCTTCGAGATCCCTGAACTCGTGGTGAATAACCGTAACCGCGAGGCAAACCGTGTCATCAAGAACGCAAAAGACGCTGTTGGTATTAATGCTAACGTGGCTGCTCGTCTATCTGGAGCTGATTTCGATGGGGACACCGTTCTCGTCATTCCAAACAATCATCGCCAGGTAAAGACAAAGATGCCGCTCTCTGGGCTTAAGAACTTCGATCCCCAGGCAAGATATAAAATGCCTGAAGGTCAGAAGAATGGTCTTACGCCTAAGGGTAAGCAGAAGCAGATGGGCGACATCTCGAATCTCATTACGGACATGACCGTTAAGGGTGCGACCGATACTGAGATTGCGCGAGCTGTTCGCCATTCGATGGTGGTGATTGATGCTGAGAAGCACAACCTCAACTATCGTCAGTCTGCTGCTGATAACAACATCGCCGAACTCAAGCGCAAATATCAGATGAAGCCGGATGGTAAGGCTGGTGGTGCAGCTACTCTGATCTCTCGTGCCAAGTCTACGAAGTATGTGGATGAGCGCAAGGATAGGGCAGCTAAGGATGGTGGTCCTTGGGACGCCGCTACTGGACGTAAGATGTATACACCTACGGGTGCAGAATATCAGAAGTCCAGCATCAACCAGCGTACTGGTGTGGTCACGACCAAGACCGTTCGTAAGACGACTCGATCTACTCAGATGGATGAAGCTCACGATGCACGCAGTCTGATCTCTGACAAGAACACCCTTATCGAGAATGTTTATGCAGAGCACGCTAACAAGATGAAGTCCCTCGCTAACGCAGCACGCAAGGAGTACCTTGCTACTAAGCCCAGCCTCTACAAAGAGTCGGCTAGGAAGGCGTATGCTAAGGAAGTGGCAGACTTGAATGCTAAGCTTAGTGTTGCTCAAATGAACGCCCCCCGCGAACGACAGGCACAGTTGCTTGCTAACACCATGGTGAAGGCAAGGCTGCAGGCGAACCCGGGTCTCGATAAGGACGAGGTCAAGAAGATCAAGGGTCTTTCACTGACAGATGCTCGTGCTAGAGTTGGCGCAAAGAAGGAAGTCATTACGTTCACACAGCGTGAATGGGATGCCATCCAGGCCGGCGCTATCACCATGAACAAACTCACCGCCATCCTGCAGAATGCTAACATGGATCAGGTAAGAGAGCTGGCTACACCACGTAAGGAACGTGAGGTCAAGCCTGCTCAGATTGCTCGAGCTAAAGCGCTGCTTGCTAATGGTTATACACAATCAGAAGTTGCTGACATGGTTGGGCTTTCGCCCTCCACTCTGTCTAGTGCACTGGGCTAAGAGAAAGGATAGACATGGATCCTGAAGATGTGATGCTCACAACGATCGACAATCCTTGGAATCCTTTCACCCATTACGATGAATGGCTAGCCTTTGACGAGGCCCAGGGTTACTATACCAACGGCCTCCTGGCCAGGGTGGCAGTGTCGAGTGATGAACTTTCAAGTTTCGATCAGGAACTCGAACTTTCTCGAGCAATCAATGAAATTGTTAAAGAAAATGTTTCTGGAATGCATCAGAAAGTCTACCAAGACACTGTTGTTATTCCAAAAATAATTTCTTGAAGGAGGGGGGAGGGGGTCTCGCAAAAGGCCCCCACCCCCTGCATCGCTCAGCTCCCTAAAATTCCCCCGGAGGGACAAAAATCTGAGACAATCCAGGTTTAAACCCTAAGGGAAGTCGGTGGAACTGATGGTGAAACCTTCACAAGCCCTGTCGATCTGACAAAAACTTTTCGACGATGACTTCTAGCACAACCGGCAGTTGCGCCTGGCTCTGGACCAGGAGGTTCCAGGTTCGAATCCTGGGAGGTCAGCTCTACAACACGGCGTCATGGCACAGCGGCGACTGCGCCTGACTGTAAATCAGGTATCCCACACGGAGGTTCGAGTCCTCCTGGCGCCACTCAATTAGTACATCGAACACTGCCGATAATTTTTGGCCGGTTGGAGCATCATGACGAGTTATAAGAACCTTCCGATCATCTCTCGTGATGGGGTTCCGACCAAGGTTGTTGCTCAGGCGCCTGGTCAGATCTACATCAACACTCTTGATGGTTCGGTGTATCGAGCAAAGAAGACTGAGTCCGGTTGGGACTGGGTTCCTCTCGCTGAAGGCGGCGGTTCTTCGGGACCTGTCACTCCTCCAGTGATCGTGACCGGAGGAGTTCCGGCAGACATCCCTGCCTCTGAGGCTAAGGATGGTTACTTCTATTATTTCTTGGGGACTGACGAGCTCTATCTTTGTCGGGTCCTCATTCCCGGATCGGTCAATTGGCGCCTCCTTCGTGAAGTCGCTGCTGACCCAACGTAATCTTTAAGGAGGTGAGCACCCATGGGATGGGACTACACAACTCGTAACGGACAGCGTGTCCAGGTAGACGTCGCAGCAGCATTCGATCGAATGTCTAACTGGTTCCACGAGCAGACGGGCTACTGGCTACAGATCAACGATGGTGGCGGAACTCGCACTAACGCTGAGCAGTGGGACTTGTACAACGCCTACCTCAATGGTGGTACGCTCGCAGCGAAGCCGCCGAACTCGCTGCATGAGGAAGACAATGCGCTCGGTCCTCGTGCACTCGACATCAGTGACACCGGCCCTGATGCTGGCGTGATGACGGCTGGGTCTTGGCGAGCCAACCTCCTCAAGAACAACGCTCCAAGCTTTGGCTTCTCGCCATCAGGTTATTACTTCAGTCAGCTCGAGCCTTGGCACTATGAATACCAGGGACCACTCAATGGTTCTGGTGGTGGCAACGGATTCGATCAGACTGTTCAGAACGAGCAGGCCTGGCTGATTTCTCGGGGTTACAATCTCGGTCCGACAGGTGCTGATGGTATCGCTGGTCCGATGTATCATGATGCCGTTGCTAAGTACCAGACTTTCCTTCGCTCTTATGGTTACACCGGAGACTCCGATGGTATCTGGGGTGCGGGAACTCAGGCTGCTCACGAGAAGTATTACAATGCTGTTCAGAACCCCATCGACACGGGACTTCAGCAACAGCAGGCATTCCTTATTTCTCGTGGCTATGACCTTGGTCCTTCCGGTGCCGATGGTATCTGGGGTGCGAAGACTGAAGCAGCGATCAAGGCATACCAGCAGTTCCTCAAGGATAATTGGGGATACACTGGTGATGTCGATGGTCAGTGGGGTCCTGGTACTCAGGAAGCCCATGCGAAATTCTACGCATCTCTCCAGAATCAGCCCGGCGCTGCTCCGGCATATCCGCTTCCTGCAGGATCGTACTTCGGTCCCGCTGGTGGGGATGCCAATAGTGTTTCCGGTTGGTACAGCCATTCCGAGGATCTCAAGGTCTGGCAGCAGCGCATGCGCGATCGCGGTTGGCCCATCACGGTTGACGGATTGTATGGTCCGAAGGATGCGTCGACTCCGCAGGGCAACACCTATGAGATCGCTCTCGCTTTCCAGCGGGAGAAGGGTCTCCAGGCTGACGGTCTGATTGGTAAGGAAACGTGGGACGCGGCATGGACATCTCCTGTCACGCCTGCCGATCCAACCCCGGCCGAGCCTGGTAATGGTGGGACGACCACGCCTCCGACGAGTGCGGATGAGGAAGCTGCTTCGCCGAAGCTCATCACTCCGACTGCAGCCGACTTCCCCAAGTGGATTAAGTTCGACATTAACCTCGATCTTGAGGGTATTGCTCCGGACTGGAACCTGCAGATGAATGAGTACTACGGGGTTCCTTATAATCCCGTAGAAGCTCACATGCATTGGTGGGGAGCTCCCGGTCAGGCAGGTACTCATGATGGTAACGTCCAGCACCTGAAGACCACCAAGGATGTTTCCGCTAACTTCGTTCTCTCTGAGAACCGGATTACTCTCATGGTGCCTCTGAACAAGAATGCACTGACGACCGGAAAGCGTAATCCTTACGCATGGAAGGTTGAGAACGATCCGACGCTGAGTGACCAGCAGTACAAGACGATGGGTTACCTCGTCTATATTGTTGAGAAGCTGAATCCGACGCTCTTGAATGAGCCTCTCCGACTCCACAAGGAATTCTACTCCACGAGTTGCTCGGAGATCGATCGTCCACGCGTACGTGCATATGCTGAGCAGTTCCGTACCGGTAAGTTGGACCCTGCAACTGGTCTTCCTCCGGTGGAGAACCCGAAGCCCACGGATCCAGAACCGACTGATGACATTGACAAACTCAAGGCGCAGTTGGCAGAGGCTACTGAAAAGCTCAAGCAGCTTTCTGACTTCCTTGGGAAGTTGCCCTCTGAATTCCGTGCGTTGGCGTCCGACATCGACGAGCTTCTGAAGTAAGGCATGCTGTGATCGCGGCATACTTTCACTTCACGTCTGCCGCAACAACCATCGACAGTTCGCCCGTTCCAAGTTTCTTTAACTTCGATTGGGCGGACGTCGGTGGTTGGTCGCTGTTTATTGGATTGTGTCTATTCATAGTAGTAGGTTCAGTTCGTGAATGGTGGGTTCCGGGTCGTACACATCGCCGAGTTGTTGATTCAGCAGCTGAACAGTCTAGGACTCTCAGTCAGGCGATGGATGCACTTCGGGAACAGACTCAGGCAAATGAGATCACTAAGCATTTCTTCGAGAAGACCGTCCCCAAGCGAGGGGAGCCGCAAGAATGATCAAAATCTTCGGTCGACGTTATACCCCAAAAGTCGACCCGGATGAGCTAGATCGGCAAACGGCAGAAGCAAACGAGTTCCTTGAGAAAGAAGGACCCCGAATGCGCTCTGTCGCTCGCTGGCTTGAAAATCGCAAGGGACAGAACGGCCTTGGCGAGGATTTCGATATTACCTTCTACCCCAGAGGAGTGTAACATGGACATCCTTAATGTTCTGAACCAAATCCTGTGGGTTTTGGGTAATGTGCTATTGATGTATAGTTCGATCGCTCTGTTGGTCTTTCTTACAGCATACCTCATTATCTTTGACCCTCGGGCAACTACCGGAGGAAAGCTGATCTTTCAGTTCATGCTTTCTCTGATTGCTGTCATGGCAACTGTCGTCATCGGTATCTATATCGATCCGACGGCTAATCATTCGTGGCTTGTGCTTCCGGATGGTGTTGCTGTGTGGCGACCGGCCCTTCGGTTCCTTGTTTATGGATTCGTTGCATATTCCATTACATCGCTCGCTATTCTCCTGGTGATGCGACGGTGGTTTCCGCAGCGACTGAAAAAGGCGTCAGACATGTCTCTGGCGCAACCCCGTCATACCTCTGCGATCGATATTATTGTCGACTCCGAGAAGTGACGAACTCTGAATGGACCCTCTTATGGGTCGTCAGCTCTCACAAGTAGTGCGTATGGGTTTCATCAGCCTTTCTCCCGCACTCTCCTTTCAAGAGCACGCCCCCAGCGTGTAGAGAACTGACGACTCTTAAGAGGGTCCATTCAGACCCTTCAATTTTTGACGAGAAAGGATTGTCCATTGACCGATGTTGACAACTTTCTCGCACACTATGGCGTGAAAGGCATGAAGTGGGGCGTTCGAATCGCTTCCGACCTTCATGCATCATATCGTGCTGGTAAAACACCACAAGAACTTAAAGAGCGTGCTAAGAAAGAGAAGCAGCTCAAGGATCTCATTAATCAAGATCTTCATCCAGGTCGTACTTTCGTTAACGACATCATCAAAGAACATCAAGGTCAGTTGATTTCTGGTCTTGGTCTCGGCCTTTCAACTGCTGCTGGTGTTGCCTTTATGGCATGGAAACTTAAGAACCAGTTCAAGGGAATCTCGATTTCTCCGATTCCTCTTGGTTGAATTAACATTGTCTAGGACTAGATCCTACGAAGGAGGTGAATCCCATCATGGTAGCGCGTAAGCACGTGGCTCCTGTCGGGTTTGAACAAAGCCCCGTCGGTCCCCCTGCCACTACCCCCGAACTTCGAAACCAGGAATTGGTTGCTTTGGCATTCGATTTGGTGGAAAAGAAGCTTCGAGATGGGACCGCATCTGCTCAGGAAACCGTCCATTTTCTTAAGATGGGCGAAGAGAAGTATCAGCTCGAGCGAGACAAACTCCGTCAGGAGAATGCTCTCCTTGCTGCTCGTGCCGAACAGATCAGTAAGAATGATCGTATGGAAGAACTCTTTGACAAGGCCATTAAGGCGTTCAAGGGTTATTCTGGCGAAGATGTCTCCCAGGATGAGGGGGAATACTATGACTGAGCGTTCGTATCGACAGATGCTGATGTTTGAGACGTTCGAAGATCGATTCGAGTATTTGAATCTTAAGGCTCGAGTTGGTGAAGTCACGTTCGGTTTTGAGCGTTGGATGAACCAGGACTTTTATCGATCCCGTGAATGGCGAAAGCTTCGGGATGAGATCATTATCCGAGACAATGGATGTGATCTGGCAATCCCCAATCGATTCATTTTCGATCCTCCTGTGATCCATCACATCATTCCGATGCGTCCAGAGGACTTCGATAACGGAAACCCTCTCATCCTCGACCCTGACAATCTCATTACGGTATCTCACGATACTCATAATGCGATTCACTTCGGCGATTCTTCTCTTCTACGCACTCCGTGGGAAGAGCGTCGTCCCGGCGATGAATTCTATCTAAGTAAACCTCGCGACATCTGAAAGGAGTTGATGTGGCCGCTGATAACACGACGAGTATTCTTGATTCAATCAAGAAGATGATCGGCATCGATAAAGATTACGATGCGTTCGACATCGACATCATCATCCACATCAACTCCGCCTTCTCAAAACTTACTCAGATGGGCGTCGGTCCTACTGAAGGTTACGAGATTGACACGAGCGATAATACGTGGGATGAGATTCTCGCTGGAAACAACGTCCTGAGTTGGTGTCGAACCTTTGTTTATCTCAGTGTGAAGATGATGTTCGATCCAAATCTTCCGGGCCCAGTGATCGGTGCCTATGAGCGTCAAATCGAAGAACTGACTTGGCGTATTACTGTCGCAGCTGAGACTGACAAGATTCCTGTTCCCTCGGATAGTGTTCCGGTGACGGTATTTATGTGGACTCTCGACGCGAATGAGAATTTTCCTCCGGAGGCTGAATACGGTGATTACGGATTCAGTGCAATTACTGGAAACGTTTTTAGGAAAACCTAATGGGAAAAGAACTAGTCACCAATATCAAGGGTGAAACGGGACCCCAAGGTCCCCCTGCGATTCCCTTTAAGTTTACCAATCTTGCCGACATCCAGAATGCTAAATCGGGACTTGTCAATCTAGTTCCCACAGAGACAATGATTCCCGCACTTCCGACTCAGGTTTTGGGATTCATTCAGCCTGATCAAGATCGTCCTGGAATTCTTTCAGTTCAGGATTACTCCTCACAGGGATTCCCTGGAGCTACCGTCTTTGAAGTAACTTTCGAACGTGGGGGAATTCTTCTCGTCGGTACAGTTTATAAGGGGTTCCCTCAGGGAATGGTTCCTGATCCTGCTTGGACATTTAGAGATTCTGGGTTGCCGTTCGTTTCCATCCCCGACATGGTTCCAGTCTCAACGGGTATTAATGAATGGAATAATCTACAGGTAAGTGCTTCGGCACTTATCAATTCCGTGATGAAGCGTGATGGTGCTGGTAGATCTCAGGTAACCACGCCTTCCGGAACTCTCGACATCACCAATAAGAAGTTCGTCGATGATTACTTCATCAATCGGGCCCCTTTCGCTCCTTCTGCAGGAGCCAACAAGTATCTGAGTGTCACGTCCAATGCGGCTTGGCAGCAGATTCTTGTCGACACGGTTAATTCCGCGAACTCTGTGGTCCAGCGCAAGGCTGGTGGTCAGGTCGATGTAGCTCTTACGCCCTCGGCAATTACCGATGCAGCAAGTAAGAATTACGTTGACACGGGTGGTTGGGTTACAGCTCCCGCTACAGCGAGTTCTCCCGGAACCAAGGGCCAGAAGGCTTTTGATACCTCCTATCTCTACATCTGCGTGGCTACCAATGGGTGGGCTCGCGTTCCACTCACTGTTTGGTAAGAAAGGACTCAAAATGGCAGAAAACTCTACTGACCCTCTCGAGTCCTTTCTTGCTCACTACGGTGTGCGAGGGATGAAGTGGGGAGTTGTCAAGTCTCAGGTATCTAAACTGGGACCGCAGCGTTCTCGTAAGGAGCAGAATCTCCGAACTCAGCGTAAGGATCAGCTTAAGCGTCGTCGGACTCTCTCCGACAAGGACCTTAACAACATTCTCGATCGCATGAACAAGGAGAAGCGCGTTAAGGAGCTGATTCAGGAGGATCTTTCCCCGGGAAAGACTTTCATTAAGAGCACCTTGCGTAAGTCTGGAGCTCAGGTCGCCGGCGTCGTTGCAACGGGCGTTCTGATGTACGGAATTCGTGGCGCTCTCACTAAGAAGTGGGGTCTTGGCGACCTCGCATCAAACATTCCCAAGATCAAGGGAAAGTAAAAGCTTACCCGCCGGTCAATGCCAGCAGGTAGGAACCCCGACAAGGAATAGAAGGGAGGGTCGGCGATTGGCTCTGTCAAACACAGCAACGCCAGTGCATTACGGGAAATTCCGTGATGCTGTGGTGAATGGTGAGATTCCCGTTAATGAGCAGATCTCGTTGCAGATGCTTCGTATTGACGAGCGCATCGCCGACCCTCGCTATTTCTACGATGACCTCGCTATCGAGGGTTTCATCAAGTTCTGCGAGAACGAGTTGACGCTGACTGACGGTCAGGATCTCCGACTCCTAGACACATTTAAGCTTTGGGCTGAGGATCTTCTCAGCTGGTTCTATTTCATCGAGAAGACTGTTCCGGTATACAACCAAGAGATCCATACTACTCATTATGAGCGTCGTATGGTCAAGGTTCGCCTTACCAAAAAGCAGTATCTCATTATCGCTCGTGGCGCAGCTAAGTCCATGTATGCCGAGTGTATGCATGCTTACGGCTTGACTGTCGACACGGCAACAACTCATCAAATTGCGACTGCCCCGACAATGAAGCAGGCGGATGAGGTTCTTTCCCCATTCCGTACTGCAATCACTCGGGCTAAGGGTCCTTATTTCCAACTTCTCACTGAAGGTTCTCTTCAAAATACGACCGGCTCTCGTGCATTGCGCCAGAAGCTTGTGTCGACGAAGAAGGGAATTGAGAACTTCATGACGAACTCGGTTCTCGAGATTCGTCCTATGCGCATTGATAAGCTCCAGGGTTTGCGTACTAAGTACAATACCGTGGATGAGTGGCTCTCTGGAGATGTCCGTGAGGATGTCATTGGTGCTCTTGAGCAGGGCGCCATGAAGGAAGAGGGATATTGGATCATCGCCATTTCTTCGGAAGGAACCGTGCGTAACGGTTCTGGCGACACGATCAAGCTCGAGCTTCAGAGCATCCTTAAGGGTGAATATTCGGCACCTCAGACATCGATCTGGTGGTATCGTCTTGACAACATTGAAGAGGTCAACGACCCTAACATGTGGCCAAAGGCGCAGCCGAACCTCGGTTACACTGTTTCGTATGAGGACTATCAGGAGGAAGTTGAGCGCATGCAGAATGTGCCGGCTACTCGTAATGATATCCTTGCTAAGCGATTCGGTATTCCGATGGAAGGTTACACCTACTTCTTCCCCTATGACGAGACGGTTCCGACTCTTCCATATCACGATCCCATCCGATTCGATGGTATGCCGTGTTCGATGGGCGCCGACCTTTCTCAGGGTGATGACTTCTGTGCCTTTACCTTGCTCTTCCCGATGACCAATGGAACTTTTGGAATTAAGACTCGCTCTTACATTTCTGAATTGACATTGAAGAAGCTTCAACCGGCCATGCAGTTTAAGTATCAGGAACTGATGAAGGAAGGAACCCTTCACGTTCTGGATGGTAATATTCTGGACATGATGGTGGTGTATGAGGATCTTGATCGATTCCTTACGACACATCAGTATGATGTTAATGCCTTTGGATACGACCCATACAATGCCAAGGAGTTTGTTAATCGCTGGGAAAGCGAGAACGGACCATTTGGTATTGTCAAGGTTATTCAGGGTGCTCGTACTGAATCAGTTCCTCTTGGCGAGCTGAAGAAGCTCAGTGGAGAGAGAGCTCTCCTCTTTGATGAGCAGCTGATGCAGTTTGCCATGGGTAATGCGATCACGATCGAAGACACTAATGGTAACCGCAAACTCTTGAAGAAGCGTCAGGATCAGAAGATCGATAACGTTGCCGCTTTGATCGATGCGTGGGTTGCTTATAAACTCAACAAGGATAACTTCGAGTAAGGGACGCCATGTCAAACGACGTTGATGATTTTCTTGCTCACTTTGGTATTCCTGGCATGAAGTGGGGCCGAAGGAATTCTTCGGTCTCAGTGGCTACTGATCGCCCACAACTTACTCCTGAACAAAAGCGTGAGCGAGCTAAGAAGATTGCGACTCTGACCGCCGCAGGAGCTCTTGGTGCATATTATGTGTACAAGAAGATCGATCGGAAACGAAAGATCAATGCGCTTAGCGCCAAGAACTTTGAAGAGGGTAAGAAAGCTGCTCAAGCACTGATCACGAGCGATTTCGGTAAGAATTACTTGAAGATTGCTAATGGCGGTGGAGCAGGTCCCTCTAACCTCATTAGGAACGTCGCGCCCGGCTATGCTTCTGGCATAGAGTTCCTTTCGAAGACTGCCAAGGCGAGTTTGTAAAAACACTTTAGAAAGGTTCATATTATGGATGTTGATGACTTCCTCGCTCATTACGGTACGAAGGGTATGAAGTGGGGAGTGACTCGAGCCAACGCTAAGGGTACATCTCAGCGTAGTCAGAAGATTCAGTCGGCTCGGAATCGACAGGAATCGAACGCTGCGAACGTTGCGAAAGCAAAATCTGATTTTAAATCGGCCAAGAAGACTTTCAATACCGATAAAGCCATTGCTGGAATGTCCAAGAACGGCAAGGAATTTGCTGTTGATTTGTTGTTCGGTAGTTCAGTCAAGCGTAAAGCTATGGCTGCGCCAGGTAATCGCTCACAGCAGTCCGATCGAGCTAATAAAATTGATGCTGCCCGCTCTCGTATTTCCGATAGCAAAAAGCGAGTTCTCGATGCTAAAGCCAGCCTTAAAGAGATGAAGGCTAAGCAGGATTCTGATAGTGCCGTTGCCGCTCAATTTAAGAGCGGAAAGGAATTTGCTGCCTGGTTTGCAGGTGGAGAACTTGGACAGCGGGCGTATTCTCGTAAGGCTGCTGCTTCCTCCTAATAATCGACATCTAAACTAAGAAAGGAGGTGGCATGTGGGAATTCGTGATCGACTCACCCATGCATGGGATGCATTCGTAGATAATGATCGAACTGACTATTCTGGAACCCCGGTAGATTTCCGAGGATACGGTAGTAGCTTTGGACTTCGTCCAGATCGCTCTCGGATTCGTATTTCCGGTGAGGGATCGATCATTTCCTCCATTTACACCCGTCTCAGTATTGATGTCGCTTCTGTGTTTATTCGACATGTTCGTCAGGATGAGAACGGTCGATATTTCGCAGACGTTACGAGCGGTCTAGCTGATTGTCTGACAGTCGAGGCGAACCTTGATCAGGCGGCATCGGCATTCCGACAGGACATGGCTCTGACCCTCTTTGATAAGGGTGTCTTGGCAATTGTTCCTGTGGAGACCTCCATCGATCCTCGATATTCTAGTGGATACGACATCAAGACTCTCCAGGTTGGGGAGATCGTTGGTTGGTATCCGGATCACGTCCGTGTGAAGTTGTGGAATCGAGTGAAGGCTCGTCATGACGAACTTGTCCTCCCTAAGCGGGTTGTGGCAATTGTAGAGAATCCTCTCTACTCCGTGATGAACGAACCGAACTCTATTCTTCAGCGACTCATTCGAAAGCTTCAGCTTCTCGATCAGCTTGATGAAGTAGCCGCCTCTGGCAAGCTCGATATCATTATCGGTCTTCCCTACACCATCAGGACTGACGAGAAGCGAAAGCAAGCTGAGCAGCGTCGTAGTGACATTGAGAAGCAGCTGGCGAATGGTAAGTATGGAATTGCTTACACGGATGGTTCGGAGAAAATTACTCAGCTGAATCGACCTGCGGAAAACAACATGCTGGCTCAGGTTAAGTATCTGACAGACATGCTGTACAACCAGCTCGGTCTCACTCAGTCCATCTTTGATGGTACTGCTGATGAGGCAACCATGCTGAATTATTACAACCGAACTATCGAGCCTGTACTTCGAGCGATTTGTGAAGCGATGACGCGAACCTTCCTGACCAAGACGGCCAGGACGCAGCGCCAGACGATCGACTTCGTTCGGGATCCATTCAAGCTCGTACCGATCAGTCAGTTGGCCGACATTGGTGAGAAGTTCTCTCGTAATGAGATTCTGACTTCCAATGAGATCCGTGGAATTATGGGCTTCAAGCCTGCCCCGGATCCTAATGCTGACAAGCTGATCAACTCCAACATGCCTGCTGAAAAGCGGCAGCTTTCCAATGTAAACCCCAACGCTAGTCTCGACCCGGCCGCAGCGCCATTCGAGCTGAAGCAGATCGCACCGTAAGGAAGGAGATCTTCAAAATGGGAGAAAAGCAGACGCCTGACTTTAGTGGATGGGCAACTGTGAACGACCAGAAGTGCTCCGACGGTCGAACCATCAAGTCCGGTGCCTTCGCGCACATGGACAAGAAGAAGGTTCCGCTCGTTTGGCAGCATCAGCACAATGATCCGGGATCCGTGCTTGGGCACGCAATCCTCGAGAATCGTGCATTCGGAGTATTCTGTCACGGATACTTCAACGAGACCGAGAACGGCCAGCAGGCCAAGGCAATGGTCAAGCACCAGGACATCGACTCTCTGTCGATCTTCGCGAACAATCTGACGGAGCGCCGTGTGAACGGTGGCCGTGAGGTTTACCACGGAGACATTCGGGAAGTCAGTCTGGTTCTTGTCGGTGCAAACCCTGGCGCCGTCATTGAGAACATTAACATTGTTCACGGTGACATGTTCGAGGAACTCCAGGATGAGGCCATCATCTGGAATGAGCAGCATCTTGCTCACTCCGATGAGGGTGATTCCGACGTCGAGAACACGGACGAAGTTGATGCTGAGGTGGAGGCAGAGGTCGAAGAGACCGACGCTGAAGTCGAGGCTGAGGTGACTGATGAGTCTGAGGACTCTGACGAGGTCGTCCAGCACTCCGCCGAGGAGATTCAGACGGTCTTTGCTTCCTTTAACGAGGATCAGGCAGAGGTTGTTCGACACATGCTTAGCGAGGCTCTCAAGGTCTCCGCTGATGAAGAGACCAAGACAAAGGATAATGTCATGACTGATGAGCTTGCTCACGCCAACGGTGACGCTACCGTTGAGGAAATCTTCAATACCTTCACGGAGGATCAGAAGAGCGTCCTTTATTACATGATCGGGGAGGCCCTTCAGGGTGCCGGCGCCGACTCCGCCCAGCACTCGGGCCTTTCCGAGGAGGACAAGGATTCCTTCCTCGCGCACATCAACAACTCCGTTAAGGATGGATTCGACGAAATGAAGAAGAACCTGTTTGAGCAGAATGGCCTCGTCGGCGACACCGCAGACAAGGGCACGAGCCTGACCCACTCCCAGACCGAGGCGATCTTCGCTGACGCGCAGAAGGAGGGCTCCCTCAAGGATGCCTTCGCTCACGCGGCTCAGAACTACGGTATCGAGGACATCGATATCCTGTTCCCGGATGCCCAGACGATCGAGAACTCGCCCAGCTTCCTGAAGCGCCGCACCGAGTGGGTGGCTGACGTCCTCGCGACGACCAAGCACTCCCCGTTCTCGCGGATCAAGTCGGTTGTGGCCGATATCACCGCTGAAGAGGCTCGTGCCAAGGGTTACGTTAAGGGTAACCTGAAGAAGGACGAGGTCATCAAGCTCCTGAAGCGAGTGACGACCCCGACCACGATCTACAAGAAGCAGAAGCTGGACCGCGATGACATCGTGGACATCACCTCGCTTGATGTGGTGGCGTGGCTGAAGGCTGAGATGCGGATCATGCTCGATGAGGAAATCGCCCGTGCGATCCTTATCGGTGACGGTCGCGAGCCCGACTCCGAGGACAAGATCGACGAGGACCACATCCGTCCCATCGCTTACGATGCTGAGATGTACGCCCACGCGGTCACCCTCACGGTGAACTCCGCGAACGACATCGTTGAGGGTATCCTCTACGCTCGTCGTAACTACAAGGGCACGGGTAACCCGACCCTCTACACCACGGACGAGGTTCTCACCGACCTTCTCCTGCAGAAGGACAAGGTCGGCCGTCGTCTCTACGAGACCGAGGAGTCCCTGGCTGCCGCGCTTCGCGTGTCGAAGATCGTCACTGTCGAGGTGTTCGAGGACACCCCGGAGATCCTGGCGATCATCGTCAACCTGACCGACTACACCGTTGGTGCGGACAAGGGTGGCGAGGTCTCGATGTTCGACGACTTCGACATCGACTACAACCAGTACAAGTACCTGATTGAGACGCGCATCTCCGGTGCGCTGACCAAGCCCAAGTCGGCTCTGGTCATCAAGCAGAACCTTGGTACGGTTGTGACGCCGCAGCAGCCTGCGTACAACGCGAGCACGCACGTCATCACCATCCCCTCGCAGACCGGTGTCGAGTACTACATCGACAACGTGAAGCAGACGGCTGGTCCGGGCACGGCGATCACCGAGTCCACCGAGGTCGAGGCTCGCCCCGCCACGGGCTACTCGTTCCCGCACGGCACGGACGCTGACTGGTTCTTCGCGTTCTGAGTTAGGGAGTAATCCTTCAAAATGGCAAAGATCTATAGTGTCATCGGTTTCGGTGGAACTGTAGAGACTCGGCCAGGTGTTAGAGAGGACGTCATCAGGGAGCGTAAGTTCTTTGGTGACGTCCTCTATCCCTCTCGGCAATTCCGAGAGAGTGATAAAGTTAATGCTGACGCCTATACGGGTACTCAGCTCAGTTTCGTTATCGATGACTGGGCCGCAGAAAACATCTTTGCCATCAGATTCGTCGAATGGCATGGTGAAATGTGGTTCGTTAAGAGTCTGAGTGTGGAACGACCCCGGCTGATTCTTCGATTGGGGGATGTGTATAATGGCCCTCGAGCCACCAACACCGGTATTAACGCGCCGTGATGAACTAAATGAAATTTTTGTCGAGATGCTTGGAAGTCGAAATGTGTACTTCCAGCCGGACCCGAATTACATTATGGATTATCCGGCCATCGTCTATGAGATGGATGGTCAGCATGCTGCGTTCGCCGATAATTCCCCGTGGCGAAGAAAGGATCGGTATCAGGTTACGCTCATTGATCGTGACCCTGATGTTCCCGTTCGAAGGAAGATTGAGACACTCGTTGAGTGTACCTTCACCCGGTCATTCGTTTCGAGTGGTCTGAATCACTTCATTTACTCACTTTACTTCTAGAAAGGAAGTATAATGGCTATCCTTACTTGGGATGGGACTGGTGAGCGCTTCTATGAGACCGGTGTGGATCATGGTGTGCTGTACCTTCCCAATAACGGTGTTTACGACACCGCTTACCCGTGGAACGGTCTGACGGCTGTTACTGAGTCGCCTTCGGGTGCCGAGGCAACGCCGATCTACGCCGACAACATCAAGTACCTGAACCTCGTTTCCGCTGAGGACTTCGGTGGCACCATCGAGGCATTCACATTCCCGCCCCAGTTCGCTCAGTGCGATGGTACGGCCCTTCCGTCTCCCGGTGTTTCCGTGGGTCAGCAGGCTCGTCGAACGTTCGGTTTCGTTTACCGGACGAAGAAGGGTAATGACGTTAATGCTGACCTGGGCTACAAGCTTCACCTTGTGTGGGGTGCTCTGGCGTCTCCTTCGGAGAAGGTATACAACACCGTTAACGATTCGCCTGAGGCTGTGTCGTTTAGCTGGGACTTCACGACGACTCCTCTGGGAATCACGGCTGTTGCCGGTCTTCGTCCGACGGCTCAGATGACTATCGACTCGACGGTTGTTGCGGCAGCTGCTCTGACGCAGCTTGAGAACGCCCTTTTCGGTACGGCGGGTACGAACGCTCGCCTTCCGTTGCCTGATGAGGTTATCCAGATGTTCTCTGGTACGGCCACGCAGGTGACCCCGACGGCTCCGACGGCAACGACCGCCGGTGTCATCACCATCCCGCCGGTTACTGGTGTGGTCTACCGCCGCGCCGACACCAACGCGGTGGTTACGGGTACCGTTACGATCACGACGCTTGGTCAGTCGTTGGTCATTCGTGCTACGCCTGCAAGTGGTCTGTACTACTTCGCGCCGAACACGGACGACGACTGGTCGTTCACGAAGACCGTCTAACAAGAGGTGATCCACATCTGAGAGGGGACCAGAGAATGCCTATTAAGATCACAGTGCCAGGCGAAGAGTTCTGGGATGAAAAGGAAGAGATCTTCCGCACTAATCCTGGAACGGTTCTGACGCTGGAGCATTCTCTGGTCTCCCTTTCAAAATGGGAGTCATTCTTCAAGAAGCCTTTCCTAGGTCAAGAGAAGAAGACTCCCGAAGAGACCTTTGAATACATTCGAATGATGAGTCTTGACGAGGATGTCCCTGAGGTCATCTTTCATCGTCTGAGCAATGAGAATGTCGCAGAGATCAATGCCTACATCGAAGACAAGATGACGGCCACGACTTTCCGAGAGATGCCGCGTTCTGGTAGTAGAGAAATCATTACCAATGAGATCATCCGTAACTGGATGGTCAGCTTTAACGTACCTCTCGAGTATGAGAATCGACACCTGAACCAGCTCTTCACGCTGATCAAGGTGATTAATGAAAAGAACAAGCCTCAGAAAAAGATGAGTAGGTCTGAATTGGCCGCTCATAATCGCTCTTTGAATGAGCGTCGTCTGAAGCAGTATGGAACCTCCGGCTAAACAAAGAAGGTGAAAGAATGAAGCTCGCTTGGGACATTAGTGGTACTCGAGTCTATGAAGCAGGTGCCGACCGAGGCGTCCTTTATCTTTCCGGTAAGCCGGGTGTTCCGTGGAATGGTCTTGTTTCCGTTTCTGAGAGCAAGTCGGGTGGTGACCCTCGACCCTACTACGTCGACGGTGTGAAGTATTTGAACATTGCTTCTGCCGAAGAGTATCAGGCGACAATCACTGCTCTTTCAGCTCCGGATGAGTTCATGGCTTGCAACGGATCATCCATGGTGCTCAATGGACTGTTTGCCGATCAGCAGCATCGTAATCCTTTTGGATTCACCTATCGATCGAAGATGGGTAACGATACCTTCGGAATCGATTACGGCTATAAGATTCATCTCGTTTATAACGCTCTGGCAGCACCATCATCTCGAGCATACAAGACTCTTACGGCAACTCCAGAAGCTATGGAGAAGTCTTGGGACATTACCACGGTCCCCGAGTATCTTTCTGGATTCCGTCCGACGGCACACTTCATTGTGGATTCAACGAAGTCCGATCCCATTGTCTTGGGATATTTGGAGTCGATTCTTTACGGAACGACTCAGCTTGATCCGAGACTTCCAACTCCGACCGAGCTGAAGAATCTGTTTGGATACGTTTCGACGCGTCCTGTTCCGCAGCCGATCAACATCATCGGTCAGATCACTACCGCTTCACAGAAGATCACCAACCTTATCACGAATCCTGATTTTGAGACTGCTGGAGCAACCACTGTTGTTTGGCAGAACCTTCTCACGAATCCTGATTTTGAGACAGCTGGGTCTGCGGTCGTGGTTCGGACCAATAGGTTCCCGAATCCACAGAATGCGGGAACTGCTGTATCTGGTCGCGCACCGAATAATAACGCATATTCTCTAGGATCACCGACAGGTAGCTATACCATGTCGTCGGGAATTCAGTATATGACTGTTACGGCTATGGCCGCAGGTGTGGGTACTGAACGATTCGGAATCGCCGTTACGGCGTATTCCCTTGGGTCGCTTCTCCCTTCGGGTTCTCAAATTTCCATTACAATGGATACCTATATTGGTGCACTTCCTGCTGGTGTTCGAGCACGACTCTATGTGGATGTTCAAGATTCTACAAATGGGAATGCGACTAGAGCGAATTATAGCGGTTATTTCGATTCTTCTAGTGGGCGATTTGGTGGAACGGTAACCACTAATGGGACAGCAGACACTGTTCGATTCTATGTATGGATTGAGAACAATAATGCATCCGCTGCGTTCTCTGGTACCGCAACTGTTGGGTTTACGAACACTCTTGTTGAGGTAGGTCCTCCTACTCCCCTCGGATATTTCGACGGTGGGAATCAGCCCAGTGTTCGAGAGAATTTGGTCCTGAATCCCGTACCTCCATCTGGAAGCACTCCGACAAGCTGGACGTCAAATCGTCCTGCGAATGGCACCATTACAGCTCCTGCTACAGGAGAAGTGCTGTATACAATCACTACCGGTGGAACTGGACTGACTGAAGGTATTGTTGCCCAGGGAATTCGGGGAGATGGTGGTGGATATTACTCTGCCCGAATCGAAGTGAAGGCCGAAGGTTCTTTGATCGGTCGAACGGCAGGTTCTGCTCAAATTTGGAACGGCGCAATGTCTCTAGGGACGGCCAATAATATTACTTATACTGGCGCTTGGCAGACAATTGAGATTCTTTCGACGGTTCCACTGACAAGTGGTGGCGGAGGATTGAGTATCTATTGTTACATTCCTGGTGCTCTAACTGGTGATATTTTGCGTTTGCGTAATCCAATTATCCAGAAGGTTTCTGGTGTGGGTGTCGCAGCAAGTCCTTTCTTCTATTCTGGATCCGTCAAGCAGGGATTTACTTATGGACTGAAGACGGTACTTGGTAGTTCTGCCCATGCAGAATTTGATGCGGATCTTCCTGTTCGTTGGCAGGGTACCGTCGGAAATAGCCTTTCCGAACTTTACGGGACTGCTCCTGCAGGATATACAGGATCGACTTCTGGTCGCTTTGCAATTATTCAATCCGTTCGTTATACAAAGTTCGGAACGAAATCAGCTCGTTGTATTCCTCTCCCTGGAGCCACTGGGGATGAATACATCCAGTTTGATATCCCAGCAGGGACCGGTCGAACTAACGGTGGAACTGTTCTGGTATCTCGATATCAGGAAGCTGCAATCACTATTCCTGGTGGATCGTTTGCTGCACGTGCTTTGCGTCCCGTTGTTTACACTCCGGAGACAATTGCCCCCGGTCTTGTGAATGGTCCGGGTTGGCAGGACATGCGTATGACGTATCCAACGCTCACATCTGTGTATCAGCTTCGTCTGTATCATGGAGGTCTTTACGGATCTGGTGACGTGTGGTATGACATGGCTGCTTTGATTCCCGGTGTGTATAACGGTTCATATTTCGATGGAGCAACACGACCAGTTCTCCGGACGAACATGGCTACATATTCCCAGCCAACAGTTAGTGCTGGATGGTCTGCTAATAATGGCTCGCTATATTCACGATCATTTGATTCCTCGGGCGGTCGACGTCCAGGAACTGGAGCCGTCAAATATACGCGATTGGCTACCGGACCCACTGCTCAAATTGCTTCGGCATATGCGGCCGGTATTGGTGGCTGGAGTGTTGCTGGTCGAATTCCCTGCGTGGCCGGACAGCAGTCGTTGCATCTGCATATTCCAAAGCGGAATTGCCATTCAATTCGTATGTGATTATTTCTTTCTATAACGATCTGAATGTTCAAGTGGGGGCTTCTATTACTGGAGCAACCATTAATGGAAATGCAAATGAGTGGATTCGTCCATTTGTTACCGCCACTGTTCCTGCTGGAGCAACATCCTACGGCATTGGTAATCAGTCTATCAACTTGCAGTCGGGCTCTACTGTTGGTGGAGAAATTGCATGGATGACGGACGCTCAATACGAATTGGGAAGCGTCCCGACGAGTTTCTTTGACGGGGTTCTTACAAGTCCCGGATTTGATTACTCATATACGGGCGTCGCTGGACAATCCACATCGATCGAACGCGATGCAGACCTTGCTGTTCGTTGGCAGGGTACGGCAGGTGCGAGTGTATCTGAAGTTACTGGTGTCGGTGTCGCAGGTTGGACAGCTTCGAACTGTGTTGTGATTCAGTCTGCTCGCGGTACAAAGCAGGGAGTTAAATCCGGCCGAGTCATTGCAAACCACCCAACCAATTATTCGTATGTCGAAGTGACAGGGGCTAATGTTGCTCCTGTCGGCTTGGATACTGCTATCGCTTGGATTTATTTCGAGCAAGCATATACAGGCTTTACTCGACCACGAACAATTGGTCTTGGTTATAACACCGGAAATCCAAACGGAATTTCTGCTTCCGCACCAAACGTTCCTGGTCAGTATGAACTTCGTGTTCAGGCTACGATGGTTAATCTTGGCCGTCTTCTTCTATTCTCGGATACGAAGATGGGCGACCCGGATGTCTGGTTTGATTTGGCAGCGGTTATTTCTGGAGCATATTCCGGACCGGCATTCACGGGAGATACTCCTGGCTTCAACTACAATAATACGGAGATGAAGCCTCTATGGAATGGCGCAGCAAATGCGTCGACGTCCTTCATTGAATACTGGATGGAATTCCTGAATCCGGCAAACCAGGGCGATGCCTACATTATTGCAGGTAATCTCTGGGTTTATAATGCCGGAGTCTGGGGTAACTACGGACCCGTTCCAACAACTTAATAGACTGGAGAGGCTCCTGGGAATTATCCTGGGAGCCTCTCCAACCAACCCTTCAATTTTAATTCGCGTCCGGAAGGAGTCTCCCGAGTGTCCAGACTTGTTTGGGATGATCCTAGCGAGCGTTCCTACGAATTCGGTGTTGACCGAGGCGTTTTTTACCCTCTGAGTGGTAAGGGCGTACCGTGGAATGGACTGATCTCGGTTTCCGAGACTCCTTCCGGATCGGATATTTCCGTCTCTTACTATGACGGTAAAAAGTTTCATCAGCGACGTCGAGATGATTCTTTCTCCGGAACAATCGAAGCGTATACCTATCCTCGAGAATTTGAGCCTTACAACGGTTTGAATGAACGAGCAGATGAACAACATCGTTCATATTTCGGACTGTCTTATCGCTCCAAGCAAGGAACGGCTCTGAATTCCGAATTCGGATACAAGATCCATTTGGTTTGGAATGTTTTTTCTTCTCCCTCCGCAAGGAATGATAAGACAATTACGTCCTCCCTGGAGCCCATTACTTTCAGCTGGGATATTTCCACAGTTCCGAATCTTCTGTCTGATGGAACTATTTCAGCCCATTTTACCATCGATTCGACGATTTGCTATCCTTGGGCATTGACTGTTCTTGAGGATATTCTCTATGGTAATGCTAGCAATGAGCCTCGATTTCCATCGATGCAAGAAGTTCTTAACATCTTTGAGAACGCGTCTATATTCCGTGTCACTGATAATGGGGACGGAACAGCAACGATCGACGGTCCTGCCGAAGCTGTACAGATGTTGGATAGTATTACTTGGCAATTGTCATATCCATCAGTCGTACAAATCGATACTGATTCTTATCGTCTTTCGTCTCTATAGAAAGGAGTCCCCATGGCAACTGTTACCGTATTCACTGCGGCACGAATGAAAATCATTGAGGACTCTACTGTTGTTGATGGTTATGTTGACAGCGGTCATCATCTCATTCTTGAGAAGCGTGATGGTACTCTGATTGATGCTGGCGATATTTCTGCAATTTCCACGATGTCTGTTGAAGATGGTCAGGCTATCGACTTGACTCTGACAGGTTCGGGGACTCCCGCTTCTCCTTGGAAACTTAAGGCTGAAATCATCGGGCTTACTGGTCCTCTGATGAATGCGGGGACGGTGAAGATTGAACTTCTTCCGGATCCTACCCAGCTGGCTCTTCTTGATGGATCTTATCGTGGAGAAGGAACTGCCAAGGTTAATACGGGAAATCCCGGCGGAGCTCTTTCGACCTTGGCATATCCTTGGATGACTCCTTACGTTCCTAATGCCGGACGTGAAGTTCGTCTGATGCGAACTGGTAATTCCTTTGCTATTGCCGGTCAAACCATGGGTGAAAGAGTTAATCTGACCCTGGCGACGAACTGGTATGTTTATGATGAAATCACCGTATCAACAGGATTCAGTCCGAAAGCCCAAGCCCATAAACTGAAGACGGGACTTGTCGTCCTTAAGGGCTTGCTTCGATATAATGGAACTCCTGCTGCGGGTAGTTTGATTACTACTCTTCCTGTAGGAATGCGTCCGGATTCTTCGATTCTTCTTCCTGCTCTTTTTAATGATCAGGTGGGGACTATCCGTATTAACCCGGATGGTCAGGTTCTGGCATATACAACCCCTCCAGCAAGCAGTTATATTAGTTTGGATGGACTCACTTTCTTCGCTGCAGGATCTGTTACATGGACGAATGTCGGTAGTGGTGGTAGCGCTTTCGGTTCCAACTTCAAGGAGCCTACTGATACTTCCGTATGGGGGAAAGTCAAGTGGTATAAGGATCCTTACGGATTCGTATGGTTCCAAGGCGTGGTAGAAATTACCTCCGCAACATCGACCGATAATACTCCGATCATTACCATGCCTACTTCATGTGCATCTTACCTGGAACAGCATTTTCGAGGGTCCACGACTCAGTATGTGGGTTTGGGCTATAATGATACTTCGGGAACTCCTCGATTGAATTGGAAAACGAACGATCCAGGTGCCGTTGGTAACACCTTTAGTATCTCGGGCGTTTCAGCCATTACCATGGATGCATTCAATAACAATCCTTGGTATACGCCATTCGTCCTTGCTAATTCATGGGTTCCTAATTCGAGCACACACCCCGTTCCTCGCTTCCTCCGGCGCGAAGATGGGTTGTGTATGACAATGGGTCTTGTCCGAGCCGGAACAATGGGTACGCGTCTCATTCAAACACATCCTGAACTATGGCCTAGGCTTGGACGAATCATCCTCGCGACCATTTCGAATAATGGGAATGCCCGTATTGATGTGGGTAGCGATAATGATACGGATCAAAACATGAAGTATGGCTGGATCATGCTTCAACAAGGAAGTAATACGTGGTTTGGTATTGACGGATTGAAATGGGTGCCATAGTGAAGTATCTCATCACAGTAGAAATCCCCTCCGACCCTGGTGTCGATACTGCTTTGGTGATTCCTCAGATTATGGAAGTGTTGAAACTCCTCCCCCGAGATTTCAATGCCAACGTAGAAGAGGTTTCTGTTGAGAATCCTCCCGAGGAACTTCCTCCTTCCGAAGAGGTTCCTGTTTAAATCAAAATAGGAGAAAACTGTGTTCTCGATTACGCAGAGTGGAAACTTTAATAATACTGAAAGGTTCGTTAAGAACATTCTCAGTGGTAGTTTTGGACGAACTCTGCAGTCGGCGGCACAGCGAGGGGTCGCAGCACTTGCGGCAGCCACTCCTGTTGATTCCGGATTGACCGCGGCCTCTTGGGGTTATGAGATTTCTCGATCCCGAGGGTCGTGGTCAATCCGATGGACTAATAGCCATGTGGAAAACGGCTTCCCGGTCGTTATCGGACTTCAGTACGGTCATGGTACTGGTACTGGTGGATGGGTTTCTGGGCGAGATTTCATTAATCCCGCTATGCGCCCCATCTTTGAACAAATCGCTAATGACATCTGGTTGGAGGTGACGTCCGCATGAGCGGTAAGATCGACGAGCGCATCGTCTCAATGAAGTTTAACGGCGACCAGTTCCAGAAGGGCGTCGCCGATACTGGCAAGTCTCTTGAGACTCTGAAGAAGAATCTCAACATGGACGACGCTGCGAAGAGCCTTAGTGGTATCGACGCAGCCGCGAAGAATTTCTCCCTGGGAGGTATTGCTCAGGGTGTGAGTGACCTGGCTGGTAAGTTCTCAGCCATGTCGGTCATTGGTATCACCGCTCTTGCTAACATTGCATCCCGAGCTGTAGATACCGGACTCACCATGATGCGTTCGCTCACGCTGGACCCCATCAAGGCGGGTTTTGCTGAGTATGAGCTCAAGATGGGTTCTATTCAGACTATCTTGGCAAACACGGCTCGATATGGAACTCAGCTTCCCGAAGTCGTGGCAAATCTTGACGAGCTGAACAAGTACGCAGATAAGACGATCTATAACTTCGGTGACATGACCAAGAATATTGGTCTGTTCACGAATGCCGGAATTAGGATTGCCGACGCCACGAGCATGATTAAGGGTTTCTCTAATGAGGCAGCGGCCTCGGGAACCAATGCTCAGGGTGCTGCTAGCGCTGCTTATCAGCTTTCTCAGGCTCTTTCTGCAGGTACCATTCGACTCATGGACTGGCGTTCTCTCCAGAACGTCGGCATGGGTAACAAGAACATGCAGCA
>Ga0157372_10001076_pt1 | contig 29784 bp, 29 predicted proteins | sample C55metaG_FD_115307 | JGI IMG/M metagenome (GOLD analysis project Ga0157372, IMG submission 115307) | Corn rhizosphere microbial communities from Kellogg Biological Station, Michigan, USA - C5-5 metaG | ecosystem: Host-associated > Plants > Roots > Rhizosphere > Soil | place: USA: Michigan...
ACTTCCAATTCGCGGTGGCGCCGGACACGCGGAAACGAGTCAGGTTATTCAACATCGACCTCAATAAATTCCGTCTCTTTTTAACCAGGATATCCCGTACTTCCGTCCGGGAAAGCGGGCATTGCGGATGTGTCAGATATTGAAGCATTATTTCGTCATACTTCCGGGCGAACTTGTCAAAAGAGCTCATTTCCTGTTCTTCGTGCTCCCGGTACCATACAATGCCGTCGGGCATCAACACGACAGGAAACTGCAGGGCCATTTTATGCCACATTTCAAAATCGCCGACCATCCGCAGGGCGGAGAATCCGCCGACCTTTCTGAAGGCTTCGGTCTTGAAGATCGCCGAAAGGGGCGCTTTATGGAATATTTCCTGTTTTTGATAATTGTATTCATAGGCTTCCCTGGGCTGCAGCAGGAAGGGATAAGGTTTTTTCACATATTGGAGCAGGGAGCACAGTCCGAAGCCTGATTCGGGGTATTGCTCCATCATCCGGACCAGGAGGGAAAGCCCCCATGGATAGATAAAATCGTCCGAATCCACGTACTTCAGGTATTTTCCGCTGGCATAAGCGGCGGCCTGGTTGCGATTGGGGTAGTCGCCGAGATTCTTTTCGTTTATGAACACCTTTACGCGCGGGTCCCGGGAAGCGTATTCCTTTGCAATGGCTACCGTGTTATCTTTTGAGATATCGTCTACGATGATGAGTTCGAGATTCGCGTAGTCCGAGGCGAGAACGCTTTCGATAGCCTGGCCGATGTATTTCTCGCGATTGTAGGAAGTCATCAATACACTGACGAGAGGCGTTGTGGTCATGTAGGTCCGATTGGTTTAGGAGCCTGTGGTGCGACTCCGCATAGTTGAGAATGCCGGCTGTCGAGGAAGCTTTCCCCTTTTTCGAGGGTGCTGTTGAAATCCCGGACGGCCTGGCGATAGGCCGAATTTAGCGCATAGTTGTATCGCAGCCAGCGAAATTTTTGCGCGAGCCCGATGCTTCGCTCTTTCAGGAGTATCTTCAGGGCGGTCAGCATCGGCCGGAGCCTGGGTTTGCTGGCGGGCCTGGCGCCAAAGAGCCGGTACGAGAGATAGAGTGCGGTAAATGTCCGCTTAAAGCGATAGGCCGGGTCTTCGTGATGATAGTGGTAGACCCTTGCCTCGTAGTTATAGACGATGGTATGGCCCCGCAGCAGCGCATCCTGCGCCCACTGGGCGTCTTCGCCGAAGGTCGCCTTCCGGAAGGGTACGTTCCTGAGTGCTTCCCGGCGATACATCGCGTTGACGTCGTCCCAGCCGCACACCGATTGTTTGGTGTCGGGGGGGAGGGAGAGGAAGGAGTCCGGATCGGGAAACGAGTAGACGAGCCGGTCGGCGGCCGAGACGGGCCTGAACCATTCCACGGGATTCATGGTCGGATCATGTGGGACCACCTGTTGCCCGCAGACCGCGGCGACCTTTTCATTTTCGAATCCCGCGAGTAATTTTTCCAGCCAGCGGTCATCGGCGGGGAGGGCGTCCTGTACGGTCATGACGATGAATTCGCCATTGGCGGCTTCGGCGCCCAGTTGCCGGGTGAGTCCATGGTCGAAGGTGGCGGGATCGATGGACAGGAGCCGGACGGGATACTTTGCGACGATGGCCAGGCTCTCATCCTGGGACCCGCTGTCCACCACGATGATCTCGGTGCGATCGGCCAGGGTCTGACGGAGGATCGCCTGGAAGAGCTTTTCCAGCCAGGGAGCGCCATTCTTCACCGGGATGACCACGGATATCAGCGGGGTGTTCATCATCCGTTGACTTTGACCTCGTAATATTCTTTATACCAATTGACAAATTCCGAAAGGCCTTTCCGGACGCTGGTATTCGGTGAGAACCCGAGCAGTCGTTTCAGGGGCTCGATGTCGGCATAGGTTTCCGGCACGTCCCCGTCCTGCATCGGATAGAGTTCCACAATCGCCTTGCGGCCGATCAGGTCTTCGAGGATGTGGACGAAATCGAGCAGCTCGACGGGGGCGTGGTTGCCGATGTTGAAGACGCGGAGGGACTCGCCGGATGCGGGCCAGCGGTAGTCGTTGCCGCCGAGATGGGTGACGAGCCCGTTTATACATTGCACCATGTCGTCGATGTACGTGAAGTCGCGGCGCATCTTGCCATGGTTGAAGAGTTTGATCGGTTTGCCTTCTATGATATTCCGGGTGAAGCTGAAATAGGCCATATCGGGCCGGCCCCAGGGGCCGTACGCAGTGAAGAAGCGCAGACCTGTCGTGGGGATATCATAGAGATGGGAGTAGGTGTAGGCCATCAGCTCGTTGGCCTTTTTCGTGGCGGCATAGAGGGAAACCGGCCGGTCCGTCGGGTCGTCCGTCGAAAAAGGGATCTTTTTGTTCTCGCCATAGACCGAGCTGGAGGAGGCGAAGACCAGGTGCCGGACGGGGAAATGGCGGCAGGCTTCGAGGATGTTGATGAAGCCGATGAGGTTGCTGTCGATGTATTTATAGGGTTTGTCGATGCTATACCGGACGCCGGCCTGGGCGGCCAGGTTGATGACGATATCGAAATTCCCTTCGACGAACAACTTATCGAGGGCAGGTTTATCGCAAATGTCGACCGATTCGAACCGGAATTGCGGATGTTCGAGCAGCAGTTCGAGCCGGGCGCGTTTCAGTTTTGGATCATAGTAATCATTCAGGCTGTCGATCCCCGTTACCCGGTGGCCTTCGCTGCAGAAATAGCGGGAGAGATGGAAGCCGATGAAGCCCGCGGCCCCGGTGATGAGTAAATTCAGTCTATCCTTCATGTATTGGATTTAGTTTGCCGAGAAATTCGTCTACGCGATTGTTCCATGACGAGCGTTGCAGGAATGCGGTCCTCCTTTCGTCTTGTTGCCGCCCTTCGACTTTCTCCAGGTCCTTTAAGAGGTGTTCGATGGTATCGAGATCGTCTCCCAGCAGAAGGAGGTCATCGAAATCTTCGTGCAGGAAGTTGTGATAGTTCGTGCTTACGACGGGGACGCCTGCGGCGATGTATTCGTATAATTTCATGCTGTCCACGTCGAGGGCCGGATGTTTGCGGTAGAGATTTAAAGCGGCGTCAAAAGTGGGCAGCAGCTTTGCTACTTCGGCGGCCGGCTTTTCGCCCAACAGTTGTACGTTGGGTAATCCTTCCAGCACGCGCCAGTCTTCGGTGAGCCAGGGCTTGCCGATGATGAGGAACTTCCATTGCGGGTTCCTGCGGGCGAGTGCGGCGAAGAGATCGTAGTCGATCCACCGGGAAAGGGTGCCGCAATAGCCGATCGTAAAGTCTTGTTTCCGGCCGTTTTGAGGCGGGGCCTGGAAGCGTGTGGCGTCCACTCCATTGCGGAGCAGTACACCTTTGTCGAATCCGCGGTCGCGGAACCAGTCGAGCATCGACCGGGTGGAGGAAAGGATATACCGGGCACCTGCGCCGATGTGGAGCAGGTCCTGGTGGCGTTGCGGTCGATCGGCACCACTGATGGAAGGGTCGTCGATGATATTGTGATCGGCGTCGAAAACGATCGATCCGCGGAGGCCCGAGCTTTCCATCACGAAATAGCCGTTTGGCCAATAGGCCCAAAGGACATCCGTGGGCTGGGCTTTTTCGCAAAGGTGGCGGAGGAGGAAGGTGTTGAGGCGCCGGGCCAGGGGGCCTAACCATTTCTCCGGCAACAGTGAGGCGAAAACGACGTCCTGTACTTTTCCTTCGCCGGCTTTTCTTTTCGACTGTTGCCTGAGGAAATCCTTCCGGGTCGTTTTTCTGACGACGTAGACCTTGTCGACCTGCTTGCTTTCGACAAGCGCTTTCAGGATGCAGGTGTTCCGTCGTCTGAACCCGATGCCCTGCAGTTCTTCCCAGGATCTATCGGCCCCGAAATAATATACGTTCATGGATTGGGGCTATTCTATTTGAGCCATTTTTTTATCCGGACACCGGCCGCGACCCATCTTTTTCCCATCAGCGGAAAGAGGATGCCTCGCCAGGTGCGTTTCAACTTCCATCCGTCCCGGAGGGAGAATCGAATTATTTCCATCATTCCCTTCCAGTCCTTTGCGTCGAGATGAAGGGGGTAATTGAACAGCAGCATATCGGGGTGGAAGAGGCGGCCGGCGGCCGGCTTACCGGGTTGTGTTTCCGGCGTCGCGGGCGGGGGAGGCAGGACCGGCGGATGGCCGGTCTCGAGCTCGTCTTTCCCTTCGCGGCATCTTTGTTCGTAATATTTGAAGGACAGTTCGCGGAAGAATTGATTCTTCCAGCCATGTTTCTTTGTCGCCGAGTTCCCGCTCAGGCGATGCAGGGAGAGGCAGGCGTTCAGCACGACCGCTTTATGGCCCTGGATCAGCCGTAACCACATGTCCACGTCCTCTCCGGTGATGAATTCGGTACGGTAGCCAAGCTGCAGCATCACTTCCCGTCTCGCCAGCACGGTCCCGTGGGTGATCGGTGAATAGGGTGCGAAATCTTCCCGGCTTACTTCCTTATATGGGGTATTGCCAAACCAGGAGGAGTGGGGCTGCCGGTAGTTCCAGGCCACCTTTCCGCGTTCGGTCATAAAGGCCACCTGGCAGGCGCAAAGCGCGAAGTCCGGGTGTTGTTCGAGTATCTTTAGCTGTTCCTCCAGTTTGGTGGGCAGGGAGATATCGTCCGCATCGTGGCGCCAGATATAGGCGCCTGTCGCCAGCGAGAGGCCGCGGTTGAGCGTCCTGGCGACGCCGGCATTGGGTTGCGAGAAATACCGTATCCGGGGGTCTGAATACGACCGGATGATCTCTTCCGAGTCATCGGCGGATCCGTCAGTTATCAAAATTACTTCAAAATCGCGGAAGGTTTGGCCCAGGATGCCGTCCAGGGCCGGCCGCAGGAACGGCGCGGCATTGTAAACGGGCATGAGGACCGAGACAAGCGGCGTCATTGGGTGGTCAGGGGTTTCACTTGTCCGAAGAATAGGCGATAGTGGTCCATGCAGATGCGGATATCGAATTTTTCGTAGGCAAGAACGGCGTTGCGCTGGTGGCGTTGCCACAGGGAGGCGTCGTCGATGTACTGTTGCATGGCGGCGGCGATGGCTTCCGGGTCGGGTCTTCCGCCGGGCGAAAGCGGAATGATCAAACCGGCGGGTTGCGTTCCGTTAGCATCGATCATATTGGGTATCTCCGCGATATCCGTTGCGATAACGGGCAGGCCCGAGAACAGGTATTCGATGACGCTGTTGGGCAGGCTTTCCGCATCGAAATAGGTAGGCAGCATCCCGACTTGCCAGTCCTGCATTATCGAAACAGGGTCGGAGACGAGGCCGTGAAAGACGATACTGGTGTCGGGATATTTCGTTTTTAATTCGTGCAGGAAATCGCTGTCGCCGACGAGGCTCAGGCGAAAACTCCTCTCCCGATTCCTCTCTTTTACTTTTTGAAAGGCGAGGATCAGCTCTTCCCAGCCTTTTGCGGCGATGCCGCGGGCGACCATACCGAAATGCAAGCCGGTGTTGTTGGAGACGGGGGAGGGTTGCCGGAGATTGGCGGTCCTGAATCCGTTGTAGATCTTCTTTTTCGGGGCCGGTGCATCGCGAAGGACGGGCACCGAAGAAAGCTGGCGATCGGTGAGGTAGATGATGCCGTTGAGCCGGCCGGCGATGCGTTCGGTGTCTGCGGTAAACTCGGCGATGTATTCCGGATCGCATTTTCCCTGGGCGATCTCTTCCACGATCAGGTTGTAGCAACCGTGGAGAGTGGTAACGATAGGAACCGGGGTTTTCCCGAGGACCTGGCAGCAATAGCTGTCGGCAAGATACATGTGGCTGTTGACGATGCCGACCCCCTTCGACCGGATCAATCGTTTCAGGTGCCAGCTGTCCCAGGCGGCGAGTACTCCGGTGCGCGAGCCGATCCGGGCGACGGCTTTGCCAAGGGCGGTCCAGCGTCGTTTTTGGAGCCAAAGGAGCAGCGACGCCGAGCGCCGTTGATAAATGGTCCTGATACCTGCTTCCGCCAGTTTGATCTCGTTGGCGGCCCCGGCCGTTCCGGGATGGATCACATAGACGTGAACGGGAGTCTCCCGGTTGAGGTGAATGGCAAGTCGTACCAGGAAAGTCTGAGCGCCACCGGTTTCGAGGTTGGGTGTTACGAGGAGAACTGCCTTTTCCAATTTTGGATGTTTTCCGTGGGAATGGACAGCTTTCCTGGTTGGTAGCTGCCGGAGATCCATTGCTGTATCCTATCGAGATCATGTCGGTCGGCTACGTTTAGCCCAATGTCCTTTTTGATCTCAAGGGCGCGGTTGTCGATGCCGATGATGAGCGCGGGTAGCTGCTTTTGCATGCAACGAATTCCGCCGTGAAGGCGGGTACCGATGTAGTTGAAGGACCCGTCTTCGACGAATCCGATATAGCTTTGAAAATCGTGTGGAAGGATATTTATCTTCGACCGGTTCTTCTTTACGATCTCCAGGGAGGTCAGATAGGATTCGTCATTCGTTCCCTGCGGGAAGAAATAGATCTCGCGGGAACCGGACTGGAAGAGAAGGTGCATCAGTGCGGAGTCTGTCTCCGGGTTCCGGTCGTAGTCGGTGATGGTGACAAGGATCTTGTTGTATTCCGGCCGGTAGGTGTTCTGATAGTCCTGCAGGTTCCAAACGGTCGGGCAGCTGGTATGCATGACTTTTCCCCGGAAGAAGCTATTGAGCTTCTTGCTGGTATAGGTATCGCGCAGAGACTGGTAGTATCTTGGGTTCAGGATGCGGTTGTAATAAACGGTCGTATAAATATCGGGGCGGCCTTCGTATTTTGTCCAACCGGCTCCGATGAGGATGACATTCGAGAAACCGGGAAAAATATATTCGGTGCGTCGTTTTTCCGGGCTCAGCCGGAAAAAGTTCCGGATGTCGGAGGTAAGAATATTCGTGCCGCCGACGAAGTTGAAGCGGCTGCCTTTGAGGACTTCCTTTTCCTTTGCCGAGATGCCGGTGTGGGAAGATACTCGCCGGATCTCTATGCCCGGAAAGAGCTCGTCGAAGAGCTTCATCACGGACTCATGGATGATCAGGTCGCCGAGGTTGTAAGAAGGGGTGCCCTTATTGTCCATCAATGCCGGGTCGAGCAGGGCAATGTAATCACTCATGATCGAAAACCTATTTAATTCTTTCTATCTGAAGTTTCGACCGGTGCGTGAATTTGTAATTGCCGGTCATCTCTTTGAAGTAATCGTCAATGGCCGACTTGCAGCCTGACCAGTCATTATAATCGTCAATGATGAGTTTCCCGCCCACCGATAACCTGGGGACGATCTGTTCGAGACAAACAGTTACAGACTCGTACCAGTCGCAATCGATGTGTGCGAAAGCCACATTTCCCTGGATCTTGAGCGTATCCTGGAAAAGGCCCTTCACAAACTCGATATTATGAGCTTCCGGGTCCAGCCCGAAATCCAAAAAATTATTTCGAACCTTTTCCAACAGGTCTTCCTGATATCCGTAGTACTCATCGCCGCCTATCCCGGTAGATTTGCCTTCCCGGATGACCTTGTACCGCTCGTGCACGTCAACGCCGTCTTTTTCCGACGGCTCGGGGATCATTCCAAAGACATCGTAAACACCGAATCGCCGGTCCCTGTTCTTGGTCATTCCGATCAATATCGCGCTTCCGCCCAGTGCGCATCCAGCCTCGATAAACATGCCGGCAATCTTTTCGCGTTCGATCGCAGCGACGGTCGCTTTCATTTCCAAAAGTGAATCGGTAGACAAATAAGTCAGCTTTTTTGCCTTGATACCAATGATCTCGGAATTAGCCCTGTTGAATCTACGTCTCTTTATCCTTGCAACTATGCTTTTCAGTGGATTTATCATGGTTTGAATTTTGTCGAATGACCGTTATCCCGGATTTGCGTTCACTTATTTTCAAAAATGTAAAAGTTATTTTTCCCGATAGTGGGGATCGTCTCTTTGAGTTCCATGCCATGATCCGTAAATAACCGGATGAGTTCGGTTTGTTTCAGATCATTTACCCAGGTTAGCTTTCTTCTTTCGGCAAGATCGGGAAAATTCTCCAGCGTGCAATATGAGATGATGCATCTCTTGCAACCGGCGGAGAACCTGCCGATGGCCCAATTATAGTCATTGATATATTCAAGGCAGCCGCTGACAAAGATCACATCGGCCTTCAATTCGGGGAACTCCGACTTATTGAGATCAAAAACGTGACTTCCTTCACCACGGTAGGTATAGTCCACTCCATAATAGTCGCAGTTGACGGGCAGGTAATCCTTCAGCCACATTTTTCCGCATCCAATGTCCATCACCAGCTTTGACCCAGCGGGGATATATTCGGCCATCTGTTTGATCCGTCCCTTCCAGGAGTCGGGGAAATATTCAATGTCTTCCCATTTCTTCTGCTTCGAGCCGAATATTTTAGCGAATTTCCCATTTACAAGTTGTATTAATGATGCCATAGTCATAGCTTATGTATTCATATTTTGTGTTTGCCCGGAGGATCTCGAATTTTATTGCATTCTTCAGGAAATCCATCACCTCCGCGCCGACCTTTTCGATGGCCAGGTCGATGGTGTAGGAATTTGGGGTCAACAGCGCAGGTGGGAGGGAAATCCGGCAACGGATATTCCTGTCATCCGAGGTGCAGGATATCTGGCGTTGGTCGATGAGCATCCGCCGTTCGTTCATGTCGTTTATGCTGAGGCCGATGCTGAAATCCCGATTCCAACTGCGGTTTCCGATCTCGAGGTTGATGACGACCTGTTCTTCAAGAGCGTACTCGCTCACGGGCTCGCCTGCGGCATTGGAAACGTAGACTTTTTCGAAGACGATCGCGTTTCCGCTCTTGGTATCGGGTGCCTGGTAGACCGGCGGAACTTCCTGCTTCAGGTGATTCATGTAGGTATTGACAATATCCGTGGCGGTTCCGATGGAGGCGAGACGGCCAAATTTCAGCAGGACGGCTTTGTCGCAAAGTGTATTGACGGCCGCCATGTTATGCGAAACGAACAATACCGTGCGGCCTTCGCGGGTACTTACTTCCCGCATCTTACCGAGACATTTGTTTTGGAATTCGACGTCCCCGACGGCGAGCACTTCGTCAACGACCAGGATCTCGGGTTCGAGATGGGCGGCCACCGCGAAGGCGAGCCGGACATACATGCCGCTGCTGTATCGTTTAACGGGAGTGTCGATATATCTTTCGACGCCGGCGAAATCGACGATCTCGTCGAATTTTTTCCTGATCTCCCGGGCGGTCATGCCGAGAATGGACCCGTTGAGAAAGATATTGTCACGGCCGCTGAGCTCGGGATGGAAGCCTGTACCGACTTCCAGCAGGCTGGCGATACGGCCGCGAATCTTTATCTGGCCTTTGCTTGGCGCGGTTGTCCTGCTGAGGATCTTGAGCAGGGTGCTTTTGCCTGCCCCGTTGCGGCCGACGATGCCCAGCACTTCTCCGTGTTTTACGTCGAAGCTGATATCCTGCAGCGCCCAGACGTATTCACTGGAACCGCTTTTCGTGCGGTCGTTCTCCTCGCCGACCCGCAGGTAGGGATCTTCGTTCCCCCGGATCGTGTGCCACCAACGGTTTAGATCATGAGCAAGCGAACCCGTGCCGGTGACGCCCAGTCGATATTGTTTTGAAACGTTCTCTATTCGTATAACGGTCTCACCCATATTCCATTGTATTTACACCGTGTCCATGAAAGTTTTTTCGACCTTGTTGAAGATGACGATCCCGATGATCAGGCTTGCGATGGCGAATCCAAGGCTATAAGCGAGACCGGAGAAATCGAGTGTGCCCTTGCCAAAGATGACATATCTGAAGGCTTCAACGATGGATGTCACGGGATTGGTATTGATGATCCAGACGTAGCTGGCATGGTGCTGTTTCAGATAAGATAGCGGGTATCCGATGGGAGTGACATACACCGCCAGCTGAATGGCAAAGGTCATCAGCACGGAGAGATCCCGGTACTTGGTGGTCATTGCGCTGATGATGATACCCAGGCCGAGGGCGAGAACTGCCATCATCAGGACCAGTACCGGTATGGCCAGCCAGGACCAGCTGAGGTGTATCGGGTGGCCTTTAAAGGCAAAATAGATCATGAACGCCAGCAGCAAGCCGAACTGGATGCCGAAGCGGATAATGTTGGAAAGCGCCACCGATAAAGGCAGAACGAGCCGGGGGAAGTACACCTTTCCGAAGATGGCGGCGTTGGTAACGAAGACCGTCGACGTGCCGGTAAGGCAGGCGGAAAAGTAGTTCCACACGGTGATCCCCGCCATGTAAAAGAGCAGTGGCGGCCGGACTCCGTCGGTGTCGATGTTGGCGATGCGCCCGAAGACGAGAAGGAACATCAGGGTCGTCAGGAGGGGTTGGATGACATGCCATAAGAAGCCGAGCACCGTTTGCCGGTATTGTGCGACGAAATCGCGGCGGACAAAGAGCCAGAGCAGGTCTCTGTACCGCCACACCTCACGGAGCTGAAGGTCGAAGACAGAGACTTTGGGTTGGAGGATCAGGTCCCAGTGCTCATGCCTGGGGGGGGCGGAAAATGTGGAAACACTATTGTCTTGCAGCGTAAGTTTTTTCACAGATCAATTGTTTGGAAATACATTTCTAAGCCCTTCGCTTATTTTCCGGAAAACGTTCACCCGTTTCTTGTTGCCTTCTCTTTCGAAATAGCCGCTATCATGGCCATAGCCGTAGGAACCATAGCCATAGCCATAGCCGTCATAATAGCCGCCGAAGTAGCCGTTCCTTAGCTTGACATCATTGAGCAGCAGGGAGACGCGCGGAATGCGCTTTTCACGGTAAAGGTCCTCAATCATCGCCAGCAGCTTGCGGGGCGTATAGCCGCGGCGGACGATATACAGCGTGCAGTCCGCATATTGCCCCAGGTGTACCGCGTCGCTGACGAGGCCGATCGGCGCGGTGTCGAGGATCACCACGTCGAATTCCTGTTTGACGACCCTCATTAGCTCGCTGAGCCGCGGATCGAGCAGGAGTTCCGCAGGGTTTGGCGGGATAGGGCCGCAGGGGATGACGAAGAAGTTGTCGAATCCTTCTACGGGAACGAGCATTTCATTGAGGTCTGCCATCCCGATGATATAGTTGGTGATCCCCATTTTTCGCTTCAGGTCGAGGGCCGAAAGGATCTTGGGCTTTCGGATGTCGAATTCCATGACAACGGTCCGTTTTCCGCTCAGCGCCATGACAGCCCCGATATTGGTGCTGATAAAGGATTTACCTTCGCCGCTGAACGAGGAAGTGATCATGATCACGCTCTTGTCGCTTTTGTTCAGGACGTATTGCAGGTTGGTCCGGATAATGCGGAATTGTTCGGCGATGAACCGTCGGCTGTTGGCCGTCACCACGAGGGTGTTGGAATCTTCGGAATGAGAAACTTCTCCGAGGATTGGTGCGCTGACGGCTTTTTCAAGCTCCGATTTGGTGTTCACCTTGTCATTGAACATCTCAAAAATGGCGATGATGATCGCTACGAGGAAAATGCCCAGGGAGATGTAGGAGCCGTAGATGGATTTGTTATTCGGGCTGATGGGCTTTTCGTTTCCGACCGCCGTCTCGAGGACCTTGATGTTGGAAATGGATGATGCGGATGAAATGGATGTTTCCAACTTCTTCTGAAGCAGGAAGGAGTAAAGGTCTTCCAGCACTTTCTGCTGTCTTTCGATGTCAACGCTCTTCATCGATTTTGCAGGCAGGGACTGCAGCTGCGACATCTGCGAGCGTTGCCTGGCTTCCAGGCTTTTGGCGGCAATGGTATAGGCCTGGCGAACGTTCTCCAGCGTCTGGATGATATCCCGGCGCAAATGGGCGAGGGACACTTCCATGGTGACGATCATGGGGTTCTTTGCCGGGGTCGATTTCAGGGCCGCTTCGCGCTGCAGCTGGAGTTGGTTGTACTGGACGATCAGCTGGAGAAGCGAGGGCTCCTGGGTACCGAGGTTATTGGGAACCAGGGAATACTCATGCTCGGTATTCTTCATGTAGTCGATGAGCCATTTGTTCACCTCGATCTGCACCTGCAGTTCAGCCTCCTTGTTCAGTTGGTCCGACAGATCGCTCTGATAAGCTTTTGAGAGATCCTTGAGATCGAGGGTCATGTTCTCGCCCATCATATTGCTCATTCCCCGTTCGACCCTGCTCAGATCGTTCTTCAGGGCGTCGAGCCTGTCGTCGATAAAACGGAGCGTGATGATGGACACCCGGTTCTTGTCTTCCACGATCGTGCTGTCGTAGACCGCCATTAGCGTATTGAGTAAATTCCTGCCGAGGGCGATATTCTCGGTGACCATCGAGAAGGAGAGGATGGTCGCCATTTCATTGAGTTGGGTGACCTTCATGGAACTGATGATATCCGATGCGGCGTCGAATGCGGGCTGCCAGGTGGCGATGAAGTCCCGGGTCGGATATTCCTGCAGCAGCACGGTGGTGTTGCGATCAATGATGCAACGGGCGCTGCCGTAGGTGAACGGCTGGCCGAACTGATAGGTCGTTTTACCTCCGTTCAGAAGGAACTGCTTGTCATTGAGGACATTGACGATGAGGTTGATACCCCGGGTGGAGTCTCCATTGTAAAGAATGTTCAGGCTGATGGGACAGTCGCCATAGATCATGGTAGACCGGATATTACCCTTGTTGTAATATAGCGTCTGGAGGTGCAGGTCGTGGACGACTCTTTGGACGATAGAGTGTGATTTCAGGATCTCTATCTCATTGGCAAGGTTAACGGTGGGGGCGAACATGAAGAGCTGGCCCATTTTTCCGTTCTTGTCCTGGTCCGAGGTCTCGTTCCGTTCGTTGTTGACAAGCAGGGACGCCTGTACGAGGTAGGACGGGGAGCTATAGCGGATCTTGAGATAGGCCATGACGACGAACAGGGTCACGACGAGGATAATGAGCGGCAGGTATTTCAGATACCGGAGCACGAAATCCCGTATCGTGACTGCCCCTTTCTGGCGCATCAGCAAGCCCGGAGAGCCATTCCCATCAGTTTGTTCCAACATGCGAGTTGATGATTATTTTCTAAAAATACTGTAAATAACGGCCGCCACGGTAACGATGCTGGTGGCAATAGAGATATTGCGGAGCGTGACCACATCGTTGGCAACCGACTTCTTCCTGTTTTGTTCGACGATGACGAGGTCGTTCTGCTGCAAATAGAAGAAAGGGGACTTCATGATATCGGGTTTGGTCAGGTCCATGCGTCCAAAAACGCGTTGGCCGCTATCCTCCCGGATGATGAGGACATTATCCCGCCGGCCGTATTGCGTAAGGTCGCCGGCCATCGCGATGGCTTCCAGGATATTGATCTTTTCGTCCGGTACACTGAACTCCCCGGGTTTTGCGAATTCCCCCAGCATTCTGAATTTATAGTTGATAAAACGAACGTTGCAATAGGGGTGGTTGAGGTAATCCGTCAGGCGGGTGTTCAGGGTATCGGTCAGCTGACCACGGGTCAATCCGGCCACGTGAAGGACGCCCAGATCGCGAAAGGTGATGTTTCCCTTTTCATCGACAAGATAGCCCTGGGGCGATGCTCCCGATGCGCCGCCGGAGGCGGTCCCGGATGAAGCGGCGTTTGTAGCGCCGCCGCCGCTGGGCGTGGTGGGCAACTGCAAGGCCGTCGCTCCCCCCCGGTTATATATCGAGGAGGCTTCGGGATTGTCGCTGAAGACAATGATGCTCAGCAGGTCGCCCATTTTTATCTTGGGGTCGAAGGTAGGTATCTTGCTGTAGCTGGTGGTATCGAAGCCCCCCTGCATATAGGTATAGGGACGGGTTGTTCCGCAGGAAGTGAAGATAACCATTAAAATAATGGCCATTCCCCACAGTCGGGCTTGGTTTTTCCCGGTCACCTTTTCAATGTTCATATTTGTATTTGGGTTTTCCTGGTTATGGCTTCACTTCGGAATCCACGGGTTTGCTCACGCGGCGGAGATTTGACCGGTCTACGATGGCCACCAGGGAATACCGGAGGCTTTCGATCACGATCTGCACTCTTTTTCCTCTTACCCGAAGAATCTTTGCCTCTTCGTCCATCAGGAGGCCGCTTTGTATCCTCACTTTTTCATTCGGGCGGAGATCGATAGGTTCCAGCCGGACATTGGTGTATTCATTGAGGAATTTCCTTATCGCACGAATCTCGCTATCCCGGACGATGGCGGGCTTTCCCAGCCAGTAAACATAGTTGACGACCCCGTGAACCAGCCGGACTTTCGGCATCTCTTCTTCGGTCACTCTTACGAAGAGGTAGGATTTAAAGAGCGGCTCTTCGACCCATTTCAGGCGATCGCTCCATTTCTTCTGGACCTTGTTCAGCGGGCAGTACGTTTCGACGTCTTTTTCGACGAGCAGGGCGTGTACCTTCTTCTCCCAGCGGGGGCGGGTATAAATTGCGTACCAATGTCTTGTGGTATTGGGCATGGCTTCGCCTCCTCAATCCCAGAAACGGGATTCAACCTACTGATTAACAATTATTTATAAAAACCCTCAAATCCTGTAAAGGGAAAGGGTACAAGCGAGTATTTCGATGAGAAATACCACTTATACCCTTATATATAATTTAAATGACGATCAAAAACCGTAAACGTATTCTCCACAGGACGTTGCAAAATTTTAAAAGATTGGATTCAAAAAACTTCCAATGGCACGATTTATTGCATTCGGCAATCACGATTCCCCTCATCATCCCAATATCCCCGGTAACAGTGCGCAAATATAAGAGATTTAAACATTCGTTGACTTTGATTGTGAATTGAAAAAGAGCAATTTATGTCAAAATCGATCATTGTTCCTTTTCTGGCGCATCCATATTTGCAAAAAGAGTGCCCTACTTTTTGTCTCCAGCGAGTTCGCCAATTCCCCAGTAGAGCAAACAGGCCAGCATGAAGAGCAGGCAAACGATAACGATGGAGAATTTTACTCTCGCCAGATCGTAGGCCAGGGTTACGTTCCATTGAGAGACAGGGCCGCGGAGGGTGCGGGAGAGGGCGATGTTCTCTGCCACGTCGCAGATGGTGGCTGCGACGATCAGCCAGGAGAATCCTCTTCCGCCTTTGATCATGATCTCATTACCAGTGCAAATGGAGATGAATCGACAGCCCAGGCCGATGGCCAGGGTGTACAAGACCATGAATAGATAGGCAAGATACGTGCTTTTTACTCCTTGTTCATATTTTCCGGTCGATTTCCAGTCACCGATGATCGCCTGGGCCCGGTTGACGGTTTTTGCGATCTCGAACTGGACGATCTCGTCGGAGCTGAGGGGGGCGAGGTAATTTCTTACCCAGATCATATAGCCAATGGTAAGGAGGAAAAACAACCAAAATAATTGTCGCAGACGGCCAAACCGGATAGTCGCCGAAGGAGGTTCCATTATACTGGTGATTTAAGCGAACGTAAATTACGTAAAATTCTAAAACTCTACGTGCCAGTCCCAGCGCCGTCGGTCCTCGCCGGTTTTTTCCAGGGCGATGCATTCGGCATTGAGGCCCATTTCGTAGTCGGATACCAGGATCTCGGGCCGGAGGAGCTTTTTCATTCCCGGGATGCCCCTCAAAGCGCCTGCCGCTTTCCGTAGCCCGGTGGTAGGAGCATTTACAGGGTATTGGGAATGAATCCGGTAAGCCGGGAATTGAGAAAGATAGCGGAGCAATTTCCGGATGCCCGGGAAGCTGACATCGTCGAAGACGATCATGCCGCCGGGGTCCAGCATCTTATCGATATAGAAAAAATCCACCAGCAGCCAGTCCAGCTGCTTGGTGCTGTCGATATAGGCGAAATCGAAACGCCGGCCGGCCGACATCAGTTCGGGGAGACTGGCATAACAGAATTTACCGATGAATTCGAGGCTGTCGCCGTATCCCGCCTGCCTGACGAGATCCAGGCCATTGCCGCCCCATCCTTCGAGCTGGAATTTGTCGATGACCGTATGGCGGCCGTTTTTCTTCGCCACTTCTTCGACGATGGCGAGGGTGGATGTGCCATAGGCAAAACCTATTTCCAGGGATCGGTTGTATCCTTTATCGCGGATGATCGCCTGCAGATATTCACATTGGCCTTTGGCGGTTTCCGAGCTGACCTTTACGATTTCATTCTTTGAATTGCGGAATTGTCTTGTAGCGAAAATTCCTTCCAGAAGAGGATGCATGGTATTTCAGTTGGATGAATTGTGGCCGTCCTTTTTTGGACGGCCGCGTGAAAGTACCGATTTCTTTCGAACTCCTGCTACAGCGTTCCGACGGGTTTGCGTCCTTTATTCGAGCGTCCCGGCTGGTTTTCGTCCTTCGATCGCGGCGAGGACATCGAGGATGGGCTCTTTCCAGCCTGCGATGAGGAAGACCTCGTCGCCGGCGATCTCGAGGGGGCGGGCTCCATAGCCGGCGAGATCGAAGAGATAGAGCTTCGCGTCGGGGGCGAGCTCACCCCGGTATTGCCGCCAGGATTCGATGAGAGCGGCGCCGGATGGCTGGTTAAAGCCGCGGCTGCCCCATAGGCGGGTGTCGGTGAAGACCAGGACACGGTCGACGGCCTGTCTTCTGCGAAGCAGGTCCTGCATGATCAGGTGGGCGTTGATGCCATAGCCGGTCTCTCCCTCCTGGAATCGATCGGTGGCCAGCAGCACGGGCCGGTCAGTTATTTCTATCGGCTTCCAGTTATTCCCGATGATGCCGGCGGTGACGGCGTATCCTTTACTCTTCCACAGCCAGGCCAGCAATGGGGCGATATCGAATCGCCTTGCCTTTCCGCCGGGGTGAACGGGGAGCTTCATGCTGTTGCTGACATCCATCGCGATCAGCGATGAGCCTTCGCTGCCCAGCCGGCTCCAGCCGGTATGCAGTACGCCTTTTTCGAGTGCTTCGGAGAGCATGCCCGCGCCGCCCTGGTCCATCCGGCGAAGCTGTTGATATACTTCCAGCAGGCGCAGCGGCGACACGCCGCTTCTGCGGACGGCTGCAGGATTGCCGAGGTATTCGGCGGCGAGCTTCAGCACCTTTCCGCTGACACCTGCGCAGAGCATGGGGCGAAGGTTGTCCAACAGGGCGGTATAGCCGATGCGGAAGGAGGAGATGCCTTCTTTCCATTTATCCCGGAGTACGACCTGGCGTTGTTCGGGGCTGTCATAGGGCTGGTGATGAAGGGCATGCCATTCCTGTTCCCAGCTGCTGCGTACGGGGATCCTGTCCTGCAGGATGCGGGTGAAAAGGTTCTTCTTTGTGCGATCGCCGGCTTTTGGCCGCAGGAAGCGCAGGGCTTCCTTTAGAGCGAGCTGGGTCTCGCGGGGGCTTCGGGCGAAGGTGAATTCGTCGAGCCGGTTGAAGAGCTGGTCGAGGGGACGGCGGATGATGCGGCCGGGGGCTTTGTTCTCCATGCCTGCGGCGCGGGTGTAGAAGGACAGCCAGAGGGGGATGTCGGAGGGTTGCCGGAGGATCTCCTCCATCAGGCGGGCGATGTTCTCGTCCTTGCCATAGGCGGCAGCCAGTTCCGCCGTCAGCCACAGCGCTGCTTCGTGGGAATTCGCTTCGGTGTCGAGCCGGATCGCCATGCGGGCGATGGATTCCGGGTCGGCGGCGAGGATGTTTGCGCGGGTCGTCAGTCCTGATTCGAACAGGGGGGCCGATGGATCGTCGGCGAATGAGACGGCCAGTACGCTGCGGTAGAGGTCCTCGTGGGCCGGGACATCAGTGGTCCCGGCGGCTTTGACAAAAGCGTAGCGGGTGTCGGCGGATTGTCTGCCTCTCAGGCTAAAATTGATCTTCATATCTTGATCCCTCCTTTTTGCATTAAAAAGCCCCGGTCGACTAACGACCGGGGCTCGATTCTTTTGGCCACTGCTACGCAGCGCCTATCGAATACCATTCGGTCAATGGACAATACAAGAGCTGATATGTTTACAATTCGTGGTTCCCATACGAAAAAGCCCCGCGTTTAGGCGGGGCTTTTATATGCTGGCTTTTTTTGTTTCTCTACAGCACTTTATGCCCCGCGCAGGTACACACCTTAATCTGGTTATACCAGGAACCAAGTTGTGTATTTGTTAACTGTCGTAGCATATTTAGTGCGCGTTTTATTGCGATAGACAAAAGTAAAATTCTTTTTTTTCTTTTTTCACAAAAAGAGAAAAAAAATTTCGGCGGGCCCGTGGCCCACCTAGGCGCGATTGAGGATCAGCTTCTGTATCTTATTGTGGAGGTCTTCGGGGCGGAAGGGTTTGGGCACGACCTCCATGAACCCTTTCTTGATGAGATCGACCCGCATGTCTTCGTAGACGGCCGCTGTAAAGGCGATCGCCGGGACGGAAGGATGCACCTTGCGGATCTCGGCCAGCGCGGTGATGCCGTCCATCTCGGGCATTTCCAGGTCGATCAGTACGAGGTCGAAATTGCCGCGGCGGAACTTTTCGACGGCTTCGAGGCCGTTGACGGCCTCGTGCACCTCGATGCCCCATTTGGTGAGGAATTTCCGCGCCACGCGCATATTGACAATATTATCTTCCGCGATGAGGACTCGCAGGTGGTTAAAGACGGGGAGGTGCTTCACCTTCTCGTCGTTGATGTACATTTTGGCGTTCTCGTTGATCTCGAGCTCGATGGTGAAATAGAAGGTGCTGCCCTTCCCTTCCTCGCTGCGTACCTGCAGGTCGCCGGAGAAAAGGCTCACCAGCTTTTTACTGATCGCCAGGCCCAGGCCCGTACCGCCGTATTTCCGCGTCGTGTCGGTATCGGCCTGCGTAAAGCTGTCGAAGACCTCCTGCTGCTTATGCCCCGGGATGCCAATGCCGGTATCCTGGACCATGAACTGGATCGTGGACTTCTTGCTTGTCGAAGAGATCTTTCTGGCGCCCAGCGTGATGCCGCCGGTGTGCGTGAACTTGATGGCGTTTGACAGCAGGTTGCTCAACACCTGGTTGAGCCTTGTTTCGTCGGTCAGGTATTCCGTTTCCAGGTTCTCGTCAATGTCGACCAGGAACAACAGGCCCTTGCTGTGCGCCTGCACCGAGAACTGGGTCTCGAGCTTGCGGAGAAAGGCCCGCATGTTGACGGGTACGTTCTCCAGCTCGAAGCGGCCGGACTCTATCTTATTGAAATCGAGAATTTCATTGATCAGCACCATCATGTGCTCGGAGGATATCTTGAGTATCTCGAGATGGGAGACCTGTTCGGGCAGATATTGTTCCTGCAACAGCAGGTTGGATGCGCCGATGATACCGTTCAGCGGGGTCCGGAGTTCATGGCTCATATTGGACAGGAAGCGGGACTTGGCCTTCGACGCAGTTTCGGCCTTTTGTTTGGCCTTCATCAGCTCGAACTGCGTCATCTTGATCTCCGAGATGTCGAGAATGCTGATTTTCCAGAAATGGCGGTTGTCATCAAAGAACGAGACCACATTCACGAATGCGAAGACGGTATTGTCCTTTTTGGAGGTGAGGGCCAACTCGCCCTGCCAGCTGTTCGCGCTTTCGCCGGCGGGCTTTTTCTCGATGGTACGGAACAGCTGGATATGTTCTTTTGTAAAGAGGCTATCCATGGGTGCGCCGACGATGTTCCGTTTGTCCTCGATCTCGAGCAGCTCGACCGCGCGATTATTGCAATCGGTGATGACAAGCGCTTCCGCGTCGAGAATGAATACGCCGTCGAGGGAGGTGTTATAGATGGTATCGACGAATTGCTTTTCCTTCATGATCGCTTCCTCGTTGTTGCGGTTGATCTTTACGATCGCAAAGGAGAAGAAGGTGGTCAGCAGGAGGGAAAGGCCCAGGTTGCTGTCGAAGAGCCGGTCGAACATGCCGGCGATATGTACCTGGTAGTGGTTTTCCGCGGGGCATAGATAGTAGCAGAACGCCATGCAGGCGAGGGTGAGCGAGTAGGCAAAGACGAGTTCCCAGATGCTGCGGGTAAAGCTGATGATGAAGGTCATGATCAGGAAGTAGGGGAAGAAGAACAGGTATTCCCCGGCCCGAAGACCTTCCATATAGTTCATCACTGCAAGGTAGAAGTTGAGATTCAGCACGGACAGGATCCGGGCCAGCTTGAACTGCCGCCGCAGGTTGAGGTGATAGGCAACGATAAAGAAATAGGCCGCCGTGAGATTGATCAGGGCGCTGATAAAGAGACCGAAACAGAAGTAAGAGATGACGCAGACGAAGTGCGCGATGAGAATGAGGAGGATGAATTGGTTGAACCGGATCGTCTTTTTCCTTTTGGCAGGAGTATAATCATCCCGGAGTCCGGAATAGACTATGTCTTCATAGAAGGATGAAAATATCGATACGATCGGGTTGCTCACAGGATGTCGCTTGCGCGAATAAGTGTTTCTCGCTAGCTCTTCTGTGAACGTCCGGAGGCAATATTTTATTATAGGCCTCGTTATTTATCCGACCCATACATATGGAGAAGCCTTTATCCAATACAAGTTTTACGTTTTGCGATGCCATCGACAGCAAGTATATAATCGATTTATATGCAGGTGATTATGTCATGATAGAAGAGACCTTCAACGATGTCCTCCGGGAGTATGACGAATTTGTCGATAGAATTATCACCACTTACCACGAGAGCGATATTACCGGGCTGAAAAGTGCAGTTCATAAGATCAAACCCTTATTTGGGTTTGTCGGTCTGACGGCGCAGCAGGGTCAGTGTCTGCAGTTTGAGAATGGATGCCTGGCGATGACGGTGGAGCAGCGGGCGGATGCTTTTGCCGCGTTGGAGAAGATGTTGCGCGGGACGAAATCCATTATCGAGAGCGAGGGCCGGCGGCTGGCGGAGTTCAATGCTTCGCAGGTTTGACGCACCCGGGTTCGCTCTGCTGCCGTAGTTTCGGATCGCTGTGTCAGCGGCGGGATGCCTTTACGGCGGCGGTGAGCGCATTCAGGCCTTCGGCCAACTGTTGGCGCGTTGGCCAGCCGAAGCCCAGCCGGATATAGTGGCGCGGCATTTCGAACCAGTGACCGGGCCCGACATAGGTGCCATAATCGGCCAGCAGGGACTGATAGAAGCGGTCGATATCTACGGATTGCGGCGCCTTCAGCCGCGGGAAGCCCACACAACCCCCTCGGGGTTCCACCCATTCCCAATCTTCCTGTTGTTGTATCCAGCGTTTCACCTGTTGGAATTTTGCCCCGATATCCGCGGCGATGCGGGGGAAATGGCGGTCGCGATGAAGGAGGAACTGCCAGGCCAGCTCTTCGTCGATGACGGGGCCGCAGATATGCATTTGTTCCTTTGCGGCGAGGAAGGTCTCGTACAGGGACCTGTCGCGGCAGATGATCCAGCCGGTGCGGAGGCCGGGCAGGCCGTACGTTTTTGAGAGAGATGAGACGCTGATGATCTTTGGCGAGTATTGGGCCGCCAGTCTGAGTTGGGGGCCGAAGACCATATCGCGATAGGTCTCGTCGACGAGCACGAAGAGGTCATGGGTTTCGGCGATGCCGGCCAGCTGTTGTAATTGTGTCTCTCCGAGGCAGGCGCCGGTGGGATTGTGCGGATGCGTCACCGAGATATAACGGGTTTTTGGGGTGATCGCGCTTTTGACCTGGTCGATATCGAGGGCCCAATTGTTTTCGAATTGCAGATCGATAAAGCGTATAGCGGCGCCGATGGCGCGGGGGGTCTCGATATTGGTGGCGTAGTTGGGGCGGACGACGATCAGCTCGTCGCCTTTTTCGAGGAGGCTGGTGGCGATGATGAAGAGGGCGCCTGCGGCGCCGATGGTGAGAAGGACGTCGGCGGGTTTTAGATTTGCGGCATCTTTTACGATCAGTTGGCGGAGGCCTTCATGGCCTTCGTGCGATCCATAGCAGAGTAGGAGACGGCCGAGGTCGGCGCCCTCTGCGAATTCGTTCAGAAGGGCGTCGGTGTAGCTGCTTTCGGAGAGGTTATTGCGGATCTTGTCATACCCCATTTGTTCGGGGGATTCGACTTCGATGGGCATTCGCGTATATCGCATGAAAATTGTTTGTATTTTCAAGTTTATGAAAAATCCTCTACTTCTTGCCATTCTTTTGTTCTTTGCTGGCGGTGGCGCCCTGGCGCAGGCTGGTTCCGCGGGGCAGGCCGCGGCTGAAAAAGAGATCTTCGCCGCTATGAATGCCGCGACGGAGCAATGGAACAAGGGCGACCTGGACGCTTATATGTCCTTATATGATCCTTCCGCGACGATGATGCTTTCGTCCGGCCGGGTGGGGCTTGACAGCATCCGCGGGATGTATGTCAAATACTATTTCCCCGGAGGTCATCCCAGGCAGGAGCTTGCATATGACACCTATCAGCTGACGCTGTTGGGAAAGGATTATGCGCTGCTTACGGGCAGATTCATCCTCAAGGCCAATGACAAATATCCCGAGCGCAAGGGGACGTTCTCACTGACGATGGTGCGGCGGAAGGATGGGTGGAAGATATTGCATGATCATTCGGGTTAGAACAACTTCATCTGTTCTCCCGGGCGGCGGAACTGCGAGCAGTCCAGCTCCCAGCGCTCGGCGTTGAGGCCGTATTTTTCGGCATAGCGGGCGTATTGCTGGGCTACGAGCTGGGCATAGTTGCCTTCGCCGCGCATGCGGACGCCGAAGCGGCTGTCGTTTACTTTGCCGTCGTGGCTGGCCTCGATAAAGTGCCACACTTTGTCGGCGCGGTCGGGGAAGCATTTGTAGAGCCAGTCGCGGAAGATGAGCTTGATGGCGCCGTTGAGGCGGATGAAAGTGTAGGCCGAGAAGGTGGCGCCGGCTTCCGAGGCGGCCTTCATGATCCTTTGCATCTCGTGCTCGTTGAGGCCGGGGATCATGGGGCCGAGCATGACGCCTGTACGGACGCCGGCCTCGCTGAGCTCGCGGATGGTGCGGAGGCGTTGTCGCGCCGTGGTGGTGCGGGGCTCCATCAGCTGGCGGAGCGGCTCGTCGAGGGAGGTGATCGATACCAGCACCGATACGAGGTTCTTTGCGGCCAGGTCGCGGAGGATGTCTTTATCGCGCAGGATCCCCGCGTTCTTGGTGATGATGCCGACGGGCTGGTTGAATTCGCGGCAGACCTCGATCAGCTGCCGGGTGATCCGGAACTTGCGTTCGGCGGGCTGATAGCAGTCGGTATTGCCGCTCAGGGAGATGGGGAGGCATTCCCATTTGGGATTCATCAAAAATTTGCGCAGCAGGTCAGGGGCGTTCTTTTTGACGATGATCTTCCGTTCGAAGTCGAGGCCGGCGCTGTAGCCCCAGTATTCATGCGCGTTGCGGGCATAGCAGTAGGTGCAGCCGTGTTCGCAGCCCTGGTAGGGGTTCATGCTGTACCACATTCCCACGTCGGGGCTGTCGACCTTGTTGACGATGCCTTTGGCCTGGTCTTCGAGATATTGGGTCTCGATATTCGGTTCGACCCAGTCGTCGATGCCTTCGATATGTTCTTTTACCCGTTCGTTCTTGAGGAAGCGGTTCTTCGGATTGAACTGTGCGCCCCGTCCTTTCAGATAGGATAGGGGTTGTTGGATGTTTTCTTCTTCTTCGTGATCCATGCTCTTCGTTTTGGCGATCTTTTGATCGCGGGTACTTTATGCGAACAATTCTCCCTGCCTGGTGGAGACGGGCAGGTTTTGGAAGGCGAACCGTTCGGCGATCTGCCAGTTGCGGTCGCCCTGCCGCCGCTTCAACAGCAGCATGCTGTCGGCGATGAACTTGCCTGTAAAAGGCTTATTGGAATATTCCAGCCAGCCTTTCTCGTATTGCCAGGGCAGCAGCTTGCGGGCGATGAGCATATTGGGCTCATCGAGGAAATGCGGCTTGTTGTCTTTGTCCAGCTTCATCAGCCGCTGCACGTCTTTTATCTCCGTGACCAGGCCGCGGACGGGCAGCTTGCTGGTGACGTTGATAAAGATGCTGTGGGTGGGCAGGCTGCCGAAGTCTTTGAGCTCCACCTTGAAGGGGCAATAGCCCATGGCAATGGTCCGGAGACGCTGCAGGATGCGATCTTCCATCAGGGCCAGCTGCGTGAACCGCACCAGCGTCACATGGGGCTTCCCCGTGAGTATCGGCGCCTGGTAGGTTTCCGAGAATGCGTTCCGAAGCTGGAGGATGCGGTTGCGAAGCTCCTCATGCGGGTTGAGGATGAGCTGGTATTCGTTGATGGCTAATTGTTTCTTATAGGTCTCATTGAGCGTTGCTGCAATGGGTTTGATGGCTTGTTTCATGATCGTTGTTTAAGATTGTGGAGCGTTGCCTGCCGGCAGGAGCCGGAAGATGTTTACTGTTTTGCAGGCGTCGAAGGCATGTTCTCTTTTCAGGAGCACGAGCTGATCGACGTGGAAGCTTTCGTGGAAATCGCGCCGCGAATATTCGGGCATGGCCTTGTTGTATACCTGCTCGGTCAGGCCGCCGGCGATGGACAGGTAGGGGCGATTGATCAGGTTCACCGGCGGACAGCCGCAGCTGCGGATGAAGTCGTCGATGGACCGCAGCTGCCGCACCAGCTCCTGGAAGGGTTGCAGGTCCTGGACCCTCAAATAGATAGTTCCCGTAATCCGCTGAACGGACTCCGGCGGCCTGGTGATGTGCGGGGGAAAGCCGCTGTAATTGTTGAGAGTGAGATCGAAGCTGCTGTAACGGTTGCAGATGCGCTGGATCCAGCGGATCAGGGTTTCTTCCATCGGCTCGCCCGCCTGGAAGGCCGCTACCGTGATATGCGGCCGGTTGCGTACGGTGACCTGAAGACCGTAGTCGGCGGAGAATTGTTGCTGCGCCTCCAGCAACTTGTCCTTCAGGTCCCCATAGGGATAAATAACCAACAGATATTCAGCTCTTCTTGATGCTTCGAGCTTTGGCGGTGAGGATGATTGTTTTACTAACCCGGTTTCCATAAAAAAGATTTTATACGATCAATAATTTAGCATAAATTTACTAAATAAGTTAGTATCTATCAAAACATTTTTTTTGTGCCGGCCTCCGGCGTTTAGCCGGAGGCCATATTGATGATTTATGGAGCTAGAACAATATATGGAACGGGGCATCGATCTCAATGAACAATTAATCAGGAACAAGCCAGCCACTTTTTTGATGCGGGTGAGCGGCGATGCCATGACGGGGGCGGGTATTTTCAGCGGCGATGTGGTAATCGTCGACCGGAGCGCAAAAGCGGTGAATGGGAAGGTCGTCATCGCGAATCTCAACGGCGAGATGCTGATCCGCCGGCTCGAGAAGACCTTCAACAAGATCCGGCTGGTGCCGGAGACGCCCAGGCTCTCCCCTATCGATGTCGATCTTTCGGGCGCCGAATTTGCCATCTGGGGGGTGGTGACTTATGTAATTCACGCATTGTAAGTAGCTCCCGTGAGGCAATTGACATTGTCGTAGGTGAAATCATACTTCCGGTTGACCCGGTCGCCGGCACTCTTCCAGCGCATCCCGGAGATGTTGCCGTTGAATGCCGGGTTGGCGTAACTCGTGCCGACCGTCGTTGTGGCGTTGTCATACCCCAGCTCCATTCCAAAATAATGCGTCACTGAACTGTCCAAGTACTTTTTATTGATCCCCGTCAGCCAACCGCGGATATTATAGTCGTAAACCAAGCTGTCGAGCGGCATTTCTTAGATTGAAAACGATATCTTTTCGTGTTGGGGCGTTCCCCTCCGCCAGAGGCGTCGGGTCAGGCTCTTCGCTCCAAGCCCTCGACCTCCGCCGCTTCGCTTTGTCGGTCTGCGGCCTTTCCGCTTCGATCCTTAACGCCTTCCGAGAAATTCGCGGTGGAATGGGTTGCAACAAGAGCAAGTGACCAACTTCCGCTCCGAAGAGGATACAGGTGGCTGCTTATTGACCATCGCTTCTCCACAGGCCAGCGCCCAGTCTCACAACGCGGCGGCGCCTTGGGTCGTCCTGCAACAGTGGAAATTAAATCAGCAAAAGCCCTGGGAGCAGTAGTACGGCCCCACGCTGCCGCAAGGACGATGCCGCTTTTGCGAACTGGGACGACCGGCCAGGCCCCGGATAGGGCAGGTGCGTAAGATTGCTGCCGTTTTTAATTCCAGCCGCATGATGCCTAGCTTCTTTGTTCGTCCAGCTTCTTTGTTCGCCCAGTTTCCTTGCTCGCCCAGCCGCCGCCGTTTTCCTGCTGAGCCGTTCGCCATCCCCACGATTAAAAAATAAATCCCCCCGGCAGCCCGGTGAAGGGAATTTATTTTTTAATCGTAAACGAACAGCTATGACATACTATCTCATCTATCAGGAAAACGAATTGCGGCTTGTCCCGGTCAAACCCGAACAGCAGGAAGCCTTCTGCTGGCGCAACGCCCAGCGGATATTGGCGTCCGGGGAAAGCCCGTTGGAGGTGCTCAAGGCCTTCGACGCCTTGCCCCTTGTTTTTTGCGACGGTCTTTGACCGTCGCTCTTTTTTGGCCGGTGGTGCATACATCGGGTTTGGTCATTGCACACTAGAATTGGTGTATGCTCTTCGATTTCGATATTGCTAACCGTATCTTCCATTGCATGTACGCCAAACCCAAAACCATCTATCATCCCTGTCTGCTCACCGCCTTTTACCTTAAATGTCTGCTGCCGGAATGGATCGCTCGTATTCCCCCTTCCACTCGCCATGACTGGCGACAGAAGATGCAGTCCGATCTGTGCGGATGCGACCGGTACAATCAACACGAAGCATTGTTATCTACCTTACAGCAGGTAGCCCCGCATCGCCGGTTGCAGCAAGTCAACCGGGCTTTGCTGCGGGTCATTGCCTTGCACAATTTTATCAGAGGCTATGACCAGCGGATCAAAGACCATGTCGGCGGCATCAATGCCGTAGTGCTTTGCAATCTGTACAAGATCATCCCCGTCCTGGGCAGCCAAGCCACACTGAGGTATTTGGGCCGGTCGTACGGCTGGTTGCTGCAGTTGCGGCGGCGTGTTTGCTCTGTGTCAGCCCTCCGGTTATGCCGGGCAAGGCATCCTTTCCAGTTACTCGCCTGGGAACTGTCCCGGATAAGTCAATATTGTGCTGATGACCGTTACAGGCATTGGTCGCTGGCCTCGCTCTATCATCAAATGCGGCGGGAGGGGATGGCCGGTTTTGCCATTCAGACATTTTATAAATATGCGGCGCTGTTGCAAATAGAACGATCGCATCCTCACAAAAGACGAAAGCACCATGATGTAGGCATCAGGGCATCGGCGCCACTACGTATCCTGCATGCCGATACGACTATCTTCCGAACGGCGGACAACCGTAAGCGGTATATCTATCTCGTACAGGACAATTTTTTCGCGGGCGATCCTCTCTTATCAGATGGCCGATAGCTGCAAATCAATCTATGTCTTTGACAATCTTCAGCAAGTCCATCGGCAGTACTTATTACCTTCCGGCCTGGCGCAATGCCAGGTCATCACGGACGATGGATCGGAGAATAAAGGACCGGTGATCGGGTGGAGTCAGGAGGCCGCCTCCCCCACGGTTCAACTCCTGACGGCCATGCAAGACATCGAGTTTTCCAATTCGATGATCGAGGCCGCCAACAAGCAAATCAAATATCGCTTTCTTTATCATCAGCATATTCCCGATGCCGCAGCGCTGGCTATCTATCTTCAAAAGGCCATCGACGACTATAACAACAGACCATATCATGTCCTGGGCGGCCTGACCCCGCTTGAAGTCCTGAGCGGCAAAGTGATCGGTCCGTCTGTTAACCGGGAAATGATCCATCGAGCCAAAATAGCACGCGTAGAAGACAATAAGAAAGCGAAGTGCTGCTACTCCTTCTAAAGAAGTTCCCCGGGAAGCACCTCTTCAGCATCCTCTCTTTATTTTATTCAACGGAATGCCTACTCAATAGATGAAATTCCTTGCCAAAGGTCAGTCAATCACATCATCCGGATATCCGGATGCCTTATTGTAGAAGGATCGTAGAAGTTGCAGGGCAGAACTGTTCCAAAAAACTTCATATCCATCCACTTAGCTGCTGGTTGTACAGAAAAAGATGAAATTTCTCGCCGGAGGCCCATTAATTGCACCATCCGGATATCCGGATGCCTTATTGTAGGAGGATCGTAGAGGTTGCGCCGCAAAGCAAACCTTATCACTCAAAATTTTTATAATAAATCACCTTTCTTTGCGTCATGTTCAAAATTAATAATTCGTCCATGGCGCCGCGACTAAGCGTCAATTTGTAATACCCCGAATCTGAATTTTTAATATTTCCACCAAATCCGTCTCCTAAAACCAGCTCAGTTGCCGGCAGTCTTTTGTAGTTGATACTCAACAACGGTTTACCCAACGAATCCAAGTTCACATTTTGCATTTCATATACCGCAAAAACAATTTTCTCTTCTTTTAAACCTGCTGTCTTTTCATCGAATTTGATTAACCTAAGGTTCGATTCCTTGAAGTCAATACTCCCATACTTTACCAAACGCTGAAGAATACGTTTTTGCGAATTACTATTGCAAGAAAGAGACAATAGTGATAAGACTAAAATAATAATGATAGATTTCATTCCTTTCGAATATTTTGATTATAGGGCACTCCTTTCCCGTAATAAACGTCAAAATCTTTTGAGTGGCTCAGACTAGATGAAAGAAAGACCATCCTTGTTATGACCTCTGCTGAAAGACTGCGATTACCCCAATGTTTTGGATCAAAATCATATTTGTCATAAAAAACTACAGGACTTCCATTAAGATCGTAAATCATTGTCCCAGAACCTATCGCCTTATTATACCTTTCAGAAGCATAAAAACTTATGATCTTAACTATATATTCTTTTCCGTTTAAGGTTATCTTTGTGCCGGTTATGTTCTTCGCGCCAGCTTTATCTGCTTCAGCCGCGATGTTATCAAATTCCTTTTCGCTGAGATAGAAAGTTCCTTTCCCTTGCCAATAGTTTTCAAATAAATCTTTGCTAAAATCGGAACCAGCGAACCTCCTTATTAAATTGCCTAATTTTCCCAAGTCTGGGCGTCCAGGCTGATTTGTATTCGACTTCTGAGTAACCGCTTGGCTTGCATCTGGAGGAGATGGAGTTTGGTCCGACTCCCCATCATTCCCACCCTGATCGTTATCATCTATCTCATTGCTCCCAGTAACGCTGGCGTGAACAAACCCGTTCTCATCAGTTACAAATGAAAAATGCGATACGTTTATTGTGCAGCTGCCGTTTGCGCTGCTAGTATCCATTCCATCAGGGTCAATGAACTTAAAAGGATTATCTACAACATAGCTGTATGGACTCCACCGTCTGTTGCGATCCGCCAGCGGATCAATTCCATGCCAAATGCCCAACTGCGGATCCATCATCCTCGCCCCATAATCGTACTCCTCCAATCCGCTTCCGTCGCTAAACTCCTGATTCTGCAATTCCTTTCCATTGTACCGATACTTGTTCTCTCCATATTGCGCCTTAAGTGCCTTATCACCTATCCCCGCCATTGTTAACCCAAACGGATAATAATGATTCTCCTCCAACATCGCCCCACTATAATGCGTAACACTCAGATTGCCAAAGAACACATCCCACCCGGGGGTGGCATTACTCACGTAAATATACAAATATCCGCTTTTCGTGATCGGCAAACCTGAATAGGCCAGCTTTCGCACCTGCCCATTGGATTGAGTGCCTGCTCCCTCGACCTGCATCGCCCCACTCTGGTTGCTGCCGCCGACATAATTAAATTGATTGTCCAGCAGCACCCAGTTCAAATAAGCCTGTGGGTTGGCGGTGCCCGTCCCTGTCTCATTACCGATCGACGAATTGAGGGCAGCAAGCAACGGACTGGAATTGCGGGTTCTGATGCAGG
>Ga0157372_10001090_pt1 | contig 29596 bp, 19 predicted proteins | sample C55metaG_FD_115307 | JGI IMG/M metagenome (GOLD analysis project Ga0157372, IMG submission 115307) | Corn rhizosphere microbial communities from Kellogg Biological Station, Michigan, USA - C5-5 metaG | ecosystem: Host-associated > Plants > Roots > Rhizosphere > Soil | place: USA: Michigan...
ACGACGACAAACATCCCTCGACTCTGGCTGGCTGCATTCAAAACTTCATCAGCCTGCGCAACAGTCACGGTCAACGGTTTTTCGCACAGCACGTGCAGGCCCGCCTTCAATGCACTTATCGCCAGTTCTCCGTGCAGCCAGTGCGGCGTCGCGATCACGATGGCATCGACGTCGCCACTCCTGATCATCTCTTCCGCGCTGTCGAACCAGCGTGAACGAAGATCAGCAGCGACTTTGCGCCCGCTGTTCGCTTGAACGTCGGTTACGGCGACGAGATCCAGCAGCGGGTTCGAAGCAATGACCCTCGCGTGTTCCTGACCCATGATGCCGAGACCAATAACGCCGAATCGGATCTTCTTAGCCTTCGCAGCGGCTAGCGGCGTGACGGTCACTTCGGTACGCGCAACCACCGGAGCAGCAGGCGGTGCAGTCTCTCGAGCCGCCGCGCGTTTCTCGCCCTGGTACCGCGCCTGAACCTTCTTGAATGCCGCCGCCACTTCTTCCATGTCGGATGCACTACCAAGGAAAATCTCGTGTGGCAGGAATAGCATGTTCTTAACCGCTGCATCGGCGACAGGAGTGGGCAACACGCGAAGATACGAAGGATGCTTTTCCGCAATGAGCTGTAGCGCCGGCTGTTGGGCCATCGTGGCCGTATAACCGCGATTCATCGGCAGGCCCTCGGCTTGTACGGCATTGATAAAATCTTCAATGCTCAAACCACCGCACTCTTCCGTGTCGTAACGCATGACGAACATGTGCACACCGTGGCGCTGAACACCTGGTCCAATAGCAAGCGGTCTGACGCATGAAACGTCGGCAAGGTAATCACGCAAGAGTTGGAAATTCTCTGCTCGCCTATGCTGCTCGCGTTCGATCTTTTGCATTCGCTGGAGCAGTATCGCGGCCACGTACTCGCTGGCCCTCATGTTGAATCCAAGCGAGTGATGGCCCCAACGCTGACCGCCACGACGCGCGCGGCCAACGTTGTGGAAAGAGTACGCGCGCTCAAAGATTTGCGAATCGTTCGTGGTGAACGCGCCGCCTTCGCCCGCTGTCAGATTCTTCGATGACTGAAAACTAAAGCCTGCCGCATCGCCGAGACTGCCGGTGCGGCCGAGCTCGTGTATGCCTCCATGTGCCTGGGCTGCGTCTTCGATCAGAACCAAAGAATGACGTTTCGCGATATCGCGAAGCGCTGTCATGTCGGCAGGTTGACCAAACAAATGCACGGCCATAATCGCGCGCGTTTTACCGGGGACGATGGCTTCTTCCACGCGCTTCGGATCCACCAGGTAAGTCTCGGCGTCGACGTCGACGAGCGCAACGCCAAACTGCCTGTCAAGCACTGTTGTAGCGCTCGCAATAAACGACAGGTTCGGAACAATAATCTCTCCGCCGTATTCCATCCCGTCGTGATCGATCGCGGCCGCGATCGCGACGCGGAGGGCGTCAGTGCCGTGAGGCAGGAGCAGACCATACGTGGCGCCGCAGTAAGCAGCCCATTCGGACGCGAAACGAGTCGCGAGCGGTTGCGGTAATCCTTCGACGCCGCTCAGATAAATCTGCATGAACCGTGGTGCAATCTTCGTTGCCCATTCAGCAAGCGACGTCGACGGATAACTCGGCCACGGTCGAAGACGAGTGTCGCGGACGGGCAGGCCTCCCTCTTTTGCCAGCGTGCCGGTGAGCCGGCCCGGCCTGCCGGGTAGTTGCGGCAACGTTCGAATCGCGGTCTTTGCCGCAAGCTTCGCTGACTTCCGGACTATTTTTTTGATGTTTGGCATAGTTTCAAAATTTTCTTTCTCTGCGGCGCTCTGCGTATCTCTGCGGGCTCTGCGTTTAAATTAGTTTTCGACGCAGAGGTCGCAGAGATACGCAGAGGGCCGCAGAGATCAAGATAGTGCCGCCCGAGCGGCTTCATCAACCAGAAACAACGGATCGCGCTGCAACGTCTTGACCATCGTCTCATGTAACGCACGCGCGTTTGGTATAAACAACAACTCGCTCAAGCCAAGTTTACGTCTGATCAGCAATCCCTGCTCAGCTAACCAATCAGCCGTGGCTTCAAAGCGGCGAGCGACTCTCATATCCTGACGCCACATTTGAATTGACCTGACGGAACCGTCGACGCCTTTGGTGCGAAGTGTCACCCGCTCGGGCATGTACAAGTACGGAACGCCAGCGGCGTCTTCAGCAGTGTGGTACAGCGTGTAAGAATCCATCGTCGCGCCAAACATCAACACGCTTGAATCACCTTCGGCGATGCGCTGATAAGGTGTGCCGGCGCCACATGGAGTTTCACAATTCTCGTGATTGCGTAAAAAATCTTCAGCGTCCGGAGCGTTACTCGCGAGCGAGTGACTCGGATGCTGACTTCGCACGATGTCAGGTTGTCGCCAGTAGTAATTCGTAATCGTTCCAACCACGCTGGGTGTCGATCTGAAATCATAGACAGGCGCGACACCACTCGCGTCCGGATAGCTCCAGGTATGCGTGGGCATCGCCAGCGCCGCCCGATCCGAAATCCACGACCGCAACGCACTCACAACTGTTGCTGGTCCACCTTCGATCGAGCCGCACGCCGACAGTGAGCTGTGCACGAAGAGCAAATCAGCTTTGAACGGGCCGCAACTCTCGAGCGCCGCCAGAATCTTCCGCTCATCGAGCCGGACTAATTTGCGTCTCGCACGTTTGTACCGTCGAACGAGCCCTTCGGTGATTCTGTTTGTTACGTTGTTACTAAGTACCATTTCGTTTATGCGTGATTTAACTCTAATTCCTCCGCCGGCAATGATCGACCCGCGCGCGGATCTAAAAGTTGGCCCAGCATCACGTCTTTCCACGACCTACCGTTAAGCCACTGCTCCTGTGGTGGCATGTAACCCAATTTGTCAATACGATTACAGATCTCCTCCGGCACGAGATCGCGAAATGCTTCGCGTATGATCCACTTGGTCCATCCATCTCTCAACAGCAAACGCTCCGGCAGCTTGAAAACAAACTCGACCAGATTATGGTCGAGAAAAGGAAGCCGCACTTCCCTGCTATGGGCCATGCTGTTTCGATCCGCGTAGCGCAGTAATTCAACCAATCCTTCTCTTGTCGTGTTCCACCAGAGAATTTTACGCAGGCTGGAAAGTTTGCTGAACTCACGGGGATAAACTGGAGTCGAAGGTTCAACCTCAGGAAGAGCTCGCAAACCTTTTTTCAGGAGGCGTTTCAGCGGCTCCGGCGTTTTATGGCTAACGAGCCGGCGAAATCCACCGGGGACGACGCCGTGCAGTGCGAAGCAGTCTCTACGCCATTTAAGGTAGCCCTGAAGGTTGAAAGAATTGAGCAGATCATCAGTCACCTCGTTGAAATATGAATGGTAGCCCGCCAACATCTCGTCGGCGCCCTGTCCATCCAACAACACCGTGACGCCGTTCTGCTTCGCCAGCCGCATCACACTCCACTGCGCATAGACGCTGGTCGACGTGAATGGCTCCTCCTGGTGCCAGAAGAGACGTTCCAGCTCTTCAAAGAACTGTTCCGGGTTGGGCCAGACGTCGTGACGTTCGACTCGGTTCTTTTTAGTGACGAGATCCATCCACTTGCCCTCGTCTCGAGATGGATCGTTGAACCGCGCGGAGAATGTCTTTTGCACCGCGCTTTCCGGCAAGAGTCGATTGATGATGCTTACGACCGTGCTGGAGTCGAGACCGCCCGACAAACTGGAGCCTACGGGCACGTCCGCGCGAAGTCGCAAAGTGACCGAGCTAATCAGATGTTCGCGGAACTGTTCGGCGTAACGCTCATCGGTCCAATCGTCGATTCTGACTCGCGGATCGATATCCCAGTAACGTCGCTTTTGCAGCACGCCGTCGGAGGTCAGCGTTAAACAGTGGGCCTGAGGCAAACGCAAAATACTGCGATAAATCGTCTGTTCACCGATCTCTACCTGGCCGTATTGTGTGAAAAGAGCGAGCGTTTCTTCGTGGATTTCGCGCCCGGCGGCATTAGCGGCCCAGAGCGACTTCATCTCGGAAGCGAACGCAAACAGCCGATCTGGAATATAGACGTAATGAAACGGCTTTTCGCCAAACCGGTCGCGCGCGACGAAGATTTTTTTGGCCACCGAGTCCCAGATCGCGAGAGCGAACATGCCGTTGAAATGTTCAACACACGACTCGCCCCACTGCTGATAAGCGGCGAGAATCACTTCCGTGTCCGAGGTGGTTTTGAATGTGTGCTGGTACTTTGCGAGCTCGATTCGGAGTTCCTGGTAGTTGTAGATCTCGCCGTTGAAAACGATCCAGAACCTGCCATCATGGCTGGACATTGGCTGATGTCCGCCGGGAGATAGATCGAGAATTGAGAGACGGCGAAAGCCGAAGGCGAGATCGAAGCGCTCGGATTGGAAGTTGTCGACATGGGGCAGGGCCATGCGGTAATCGGTGTCTGGTCCGGCACACGATCGCGCATCTGCGGTACGGGTGTTGACCAGTAGATAACCCTCGTCGTCGGGCCCGCGATGTCTTATGGAATCGTTAGCGAGCCTCAGCGCGCCAAGCTGAATCGGCGCACCATCCAGATTCCAAATCCCAAATATTCCGCACATCAGTGTTCGTAACCTTCAGCGGCATTCTCTGCGGCTCTCTGCGTATCTCTGCGTTAAAGGGCTACTTCAACGCAGAGGCCGCAGAGATACGCAGAGAGCCGCAAAGAAAATCCAAATCACGTCCATACTCGTTCGTACACGGCGGTCACGTTCCGCACAAACACTTCCGGACTGAACCTGCTCACTACCGACTTCCTCACGGCTTCAGGCTCAAAAGCTACGCGACCCGCAATGAAATCAGCCATCGCATCCGCCATCTCCTGTGGTTTAGCAACATCCACCAGCACGCCTGTTTCTTCATTCACCACAAACTCAGGCCCACCGCAACGTGTCGAAATCACAGGCTTCCCACACGCCATCGCCTCAGCCAACACGACACCAAAAGTTTCATGCAGACTCGACAACACAAATACATCGCACTGCTGCATTCTATCTCTAATTTGTTCGCGATTAAGTGCGCCAAGGAATCGGCAATGCTCATTCACGCCCAACGTCTTCGCTAAATTCTCGAGCTTCAGACGATCGGGACCATCACCACCAATTACCAATTCGAAGGAATTCAATCCATTGCGGAGAAGAATGTGAACTGCTTCAAGCAGATGATTTAGACCCTTCTGTTCGGCAAGCCTGGCTGCCACGAAGAAGCTTTTCGCTTTTGCGTTCTTTTTGTCAACTCCATCGACGGGCACAAAAAAATCGGTCCTTACCGATTCTCCGATAATTTCAATGTCTAATCCGGGGTGAAATTCCAGCAGTTGTTCCGCTAAAGCCGGACTGATCGCGATCACCTGGTTCACGCCGGTCAGAGTCTCACGCACGAGCCGGCGGCTAAGATCTGTGCCCAAATGCATGGAAAACGGGCTTGAATGTTCGGTTAGTACGATGGGAACGCCGTACCGCCGGCTCAACTTCAAGGCTGACCAGCCCGCCGGCAGCACGACGTGACTATGAATTACATCCGGTGTGCCCCATTCCTTGACGAGTTTTTTGAATCCCTTTTCCGCCGCTCTCGCAAATGTTGCGTAGTCTGTCGATTCCGGACCATGCGGGATGAGAGGGCGGGCAAACTCACGATACACACGTAATCCCGCCTGCAACTTCGTCGCTGAGCGATCAGGAGTATTCGCTCGCGCGATGTTTCGCCAGGCAGCCATGCCCGGGATCAGGACCGCGACATCAAACTCCCTCGAAAGCGCGACGGCCTGCTCCTGGATAAACACGCCGCTGATTGGATCATCGTCGTTCGGATACCACGAAGGTACAAACAAAATCTTCTTCCGCATCTCAGACTGCTCTTTGTAAACCAACGCGTCGCAATAGCGGTTGGGCCACCTGCTTCGCAAAGTTGAAATCGTCCGCAGTTGGGACCAGAAGTTGTCGCAGCGATGAACCTGTCTCCCTGATGTAGAGAAATATTGTTAACACCGCACTCACCGAATACGACGCTGTGCTCGCGAGCGAAGAACCGACGATGTCCAATCTCGGAATCAGGTACAAATTCATACTCACCGTCACGACCAATGCCACAGCAGCCACGAACAGATTCAGTCGTGGTTTTCCAATCCCAGCAATGTAAGCGGCGAGGACGTTGACAGTGCTAAACGCGACGATGCCCGGAAGTATCCAAACCAGCGCGGCGAAAGACGGTCTGAAAGCCTCGCCATAAAGCAGCGGTATCGCTTGGCCGGCAACAATCCCCAAACCCAAAGCACTGAGGAAACTCGCGAGCAGAACAAGTCGATTCAAGCGATTCGTGTTTTCGACAGTGTCTTTCGAATCTTGAGCAGCGGCAATCTTCGGCAACAACACATTCGCTGCGGATTGCGATAAGAGCCAGACCAACTGGCCCAGCGAAACCGCGAGCGTGTAGCGGCCAACAGAAGCATATCCAGCAAGAATCCCGAGGATAAAAAGATCTAAACGATAGTTCAGAAATTGCGTCAGATTGGCGCCGTAACAAGGCAGTGCGAACGCGAGCGCTTCCCTGATCGGATTGCGTGTTCCGCTCGACGCGAAAGCCGGTCGAAGCTCTCGAAGTAATAAGACGTTTAGAAGAATGGAGATAGTCAACACGACGGCGAAGAGCACGACGATCGTGATTCGCCGGCCATTCACAAACAGCAACCCGGCGAGCGTAAACAGCAGTATGGGCTGTGCGATGCGCGCTATGAGTTCGCAGTGGTTCGACTTTGTGATCTCCTGGCGTCCGACAAGAATTGCCCGCCAGTGGCAAGCCAACATCTCGAGGAACAGGTAAACGGATATCGCGATTATCCACCAGTTCCGCGCAGCCGGTGGCAGGAAGCGATCCGCCTGTCCAAACTGAACGACGATCAGAAGAATCAGTCCACCAGCTACTGCCTGTGCGATTGCAAGGAGGACCAGCCTTCTCGCCAATGAAGGAATGTTTGCGCCGCCGCGAGCGACTTCGTAAGTCACTCCGGCAGGAAGTGAGAATCCAAGCACCATCAACAGGAGAGTCGCGGTGGCAATGATTAGATCGAATGCTCCCTTTCCGGCGGGGCCGATGGTCCGAGCTATTAAAACGCTGCTCGCGATGCCAATGGGTATGAGGATTAGGTTCGTGCCGAGCGTGTGAACGGTTTGAGGCAGCCTACTCACAGCCTGGAGGCTGAACGCTCGCGAAAATCTTGCGATGTTCACCATAGCTTAAATTCAGTATTTGTAGGCGAGTCTATCACGCGGCGTCTTTTACCAGTATGCAAGTGACAGCGCTTACTAAAAACTCACGCATGTAAGGGATATGTTTGACCAGCGGCAAGTTCTTAGTAGCAAAAAAGTTTTGATGCTCTACCGTGAGACCGGAATCGCGAATGATTCGTTCGAATTTCGCCAGCGTCATCCTGTTTAGGCCCGACAGAATATCCTCATATCTCGTCGCGCCATCATCTTTGAATCTCGAGCGCACGGCCATAACGGTTTTTTCGGAGAAGAGAATATTGAGATAAGGAACTCTGCAAAAGTTGTCCATGTGACTTCCATGTGGGGAAAGCCACGGCTCAGCGAAAGTAATCAGAATCTTTCCGCCGGGACGAGTCATCAGTTTCATGTTGGCGAGTTCTTTCGCAGAGTTAGCGAAATGCTCAAAGCTGCCACAACAAAGTACTGTGTCAAACTTATCTCGATTAGAACTGTCTGCCAAAAAGCTCTGAGCGTCTGAGAACGACACGCGATCGTCGCATTCATTCTGCTTCGCCAGTGCGCGCGCACGCTCGAGCCACGTCTGGTTGATGTCAATTCCGACTACGCCTCTGGCGCCGCGCTGTCCCATCGCCACCGCCTGGTATCCTGGACCACAACCATAATCCAGAATCAGCTTATCCTGAATTTGATCGAGAAACTGCGGAATGGTTTTTCTTGGGAAGTCCAGCGAGTTGCTGACCGTGTAGTTCAGCGTCGCTCCGGCATACTCCTGGCTGCCGGGTTTACGAGAGAGCCCTAGCAATATTCGCTCACCTATGCGCATCAGAACCAATAAAGCCTTTGTGGAGTCACAGAAGTTTCACGAAACCGAGTTTGCAGAACGTCCAACGTAAACGAACTGCTGAAGCCGTGCGACGCCCTGTCGTACCTGCTCGCGCTCGTCAGTTGTAGCTATTCCGAGCAACAAGATTGCGCCGAGATAGATTCCTCCGAATACAGCAAAACAGACGACTAATACCATCAACGGACGCGTACCACTGGTCATGATGACTGAACGCACAAAGAGACAGCTAATAGCAGCCACGGCCGATGCCAGCGCTACTTTCCCGACGTCCTTCAGCAGGACCAGGTCTCTCAGTTTAGCGCCGATCACTCGCGTAAACCTTGCCGCCAGCAAACTGCGCAAAACGAAATTAATGCCCACGACAACACTAATCGCGCCCGAAAGTCCGAAGCGTGCGATACCGTACCAAAGCGCGAACACCATCACGATCGATAGTACGATCTGAAGTTTGACGAGATAAAAACGATGGCCTTCGTAAGCACGTGCGACAGCGTCGACATCCAACAGCGAGAGTGGCAGTAACGTCAGGTTGATCGCAAAGATGGGCCAGCTTTCCGCGTAAGCCGAGGTAAACATCACAGTCAAAAACTCGCGTCCCGTCACCATCAAAACCGCGTACACCGGGAGAATTACGACCGCCAGCTTTCGCGTTGCATTCGCGAGCAGTAAGACAATCTCGCGCGTCAATCCCTGTTCTTGAAGATAACTGATGCGCGGAAGCATTACGGAACTGACCGACTCTCTCAGAATTCCGATGAACGGGAGTTGGGCCACGCCGATTGAATAAACTGCAAATGTGGCTGCACTGAACTGGTGGGAAACGAAGTAATTGTGCAGATCGGTTTGAATCGTGTAGAGGAGTCCCGCAAGTCCGAACGGTAGCGCGTAAGCCACTTGCTTCAGCGTTAAAGACTTGTCGAATGCTCGCCAGAATCCAGGGAAGCGAGTCAACGTATACCAGACCAAGGCTATGCTCTGAAGAACTCCATGGATGATGGCGGCATAGATCAGCGCCTCGACGCTATCAAAGAGAATCGCGGCTGCAAGTAGCAGGACGGTCCTTGTAAGTTGTCCCGCTACAATAAAAATTGTAGCGAGTCGTAGCTCCTGATTCGCTACCGCGACAGTTTCCAAAAATGACGAGAACAGCCAGAGAAGGATAACGACGCCTGCCAGAGGCGCGTATGACGACATTGCGGGATCTCGAAAGATTGCGCCAATCACGCTGGGGAACGAGGCGAAGACCAGACATGCCGCAAGGCCCATCACGAGATTAAACAGCAGGATATTTAGAATGACTTGCCCGCGCCGCGCGAGATCCTGTTCGCGAGGGAGGTAGTAATAAGCGCTCATGCCAAACCCGAGCGGCAGGAGCGCTGTTAAGGTCGTGATGATGAGAAAGACCTGCTTGAACAGGCCGTACTCATTTTGGCTGAGACTGCGCGTCAGTAAAACCGGGAGCGCAAACGCAAAAGCGAACGCGAGCGTCTTGGCAATCAGCAACCCAAAGGCTTGTACTGTCAACGAGCTGCGATATTTTTGCTGAAGCATGGCCGGGAATGGTTAATTGTAGGGGCGGCACTCCGTGGCCGCCCGTCTTTAGTATCTAATAGTTGTAAGAGAGCGGCCCTTCCACCTTAACCGCTTTTCGACCCGCCATTTCGACGCGAATAAATGATGCGCACGATTCCGGGAGCCACCCTCAAACCGAAACAAACCAGAACCAGTTTCCAGCTCTGTCGCAAATTCTTCGCTTCTTTGAAGTGTTGGAGCGCCCCGTCAAAATCCCTGTTAAGCAGCTTTTCCTTGCCGTTTTCAAGCGCAAGCTCGGCAAGTGTCCGATTCAGGTTAATGCGGAACGCCACATCCTCGCTGGGGGTTAACTTTCCTCGAGTTTTTATCGTCTCGAGGACCGATAGCGTCCGCTCCAATTGGCTCATCATATTTCCCGATAGACCACTCTCAACGATCCGATGTTGCGCGAGCACTTTTGCCTGGTAAGCGAATCGAGCGCCGTTCTTCGCCAAACGCAGCCACAGGTCAAAATCGTGACCACGCTTGATCCCCTCGTCAAATAACCCAACCGCGAACACCGCGTCTTTGCGCGCGAGAACGGCAGACGTAAGAACAGTAACCTCTACCGCGAGGAGACTCTCCGGCGTGACTTCGCCACGAGAAGGTTGATGCTCCATAAACGTACGTCCAGCCAACGAAGAGTCACCAAAGAGCAGCGCATCCGCGTAAACCACATCCGCATTGCGCGATTTGAGAAACTCGATCTGCTGTTCGAGAAAATCAGGCGACCACGTGTCGTCGGCATCCAGAAACGCAACGAACTCTCCCTGCGCATTGCGCAGTCCCGTGTTGCGGGCTGCGGCAGCCCCGCGATTTTCCTGTTTGATATACCGAATGCGCGCGGCGTGGGGCTCGAGGACTCGTTCGAGCTCTTCGGTATCCGCGGAGCCGTCGTTGATTATGATCGATTCGTGGGAGGTGAAAGTCTGATCGAAAACTGAATTGAGAGCTTCGCCGATGTACTTCGACACATTGTAAGCAGGGATGATGACACTGACGGCGGGGCGAGGAGTTTGTGTGGGAGGAATTTCAAGTGGTGATATTTCAGCCTGTATCATCTTTCGGCTTGCTGATGGACCTTCCTCGCGGTGGCTACAAAAAAGCCATTCTGCTCAGCTCGTATGTCTTCAAAGCCGGTCTTTCGAAGCAGCTTACTAATCCCCCTGGTTGTTTGAAAAGATTCGTAATAATCCTTCCGGAACGGCAAGTGAAACTCCTTGCCCACTGAATTCAATGTTATCCCATTTGCCATGACGTACATGCAAACCATCGCGCGCCGGAAGTTGAAGCGCGATAATGCTCCCGCGGTCTCTTTGAGAACCATCGAGTAAGGATGCAACGTCAACCACACTCTGCCCCCAATCTTAAGCACACGCCAAATCTCAGACAATGTGTCGTGCAGTTGCATGTAGGGCAAAGCAACTCGCGAGAACACAAAATCAAGTCGTTCACTTTGCAAAGGAAGACTCTCTGCGCGTGCACAAACGAACGAGATCGACTTATCAAGCTCTCTTCCCAAAGCAAGCGCTGATCTATCGACGTCGAGACCGATGACTGTCGTGCCCGGCTCGAAGTTAGTTGCAATCAACGTCTGGCCTGCACCACATCCAACGTCGAGAACCAGCCGGTCTGCCTTCGTCACAGGCGGCATGATGCGTTGGGAATGTCCCGCCGTGGTTGCGATTTGAAGTTCATCCAGATGGTAGTTACTTGACTCCATTCGCGTTCAACTCTGGCCCACTGCATGAGACGTTTTCGCAGCAGCAACTGTTTGCCCTGAGCCACCTATTGGCCGCATCACGTAATCTCGATACCGTGCTGGATCTCCCGACTGACCCTCCAACGCTGCCGAGACCATGTTGAAGACCTCTCTTGCCGTCGCAAAGTGGACCTTGAAACCGCCGCCCGCTTGCCCAAACTCCATGACTTCAGTCATGAATCGCCGCAGCTCGTCGCCCATCATCTCATTTTGATCCTGCTCGAAGAACGCGTGGCAATGGAGTTTAATAAAGATCCAATCGGGCCGGCCCTTCACTCCGATGTGCGCGCTCTGCCAACGCCTGAAGCGATCCATTTTTAATGGATAATTGCGTGCGAGCGAACCGTCGTCGAGTCGTGGCACTGGAAAACCATGAACTCGCCTGGTCCAATCAAAAACCAGCGGCCCGTTGATGATTATCGGGAGAGTTGGTTTATCGCCGACTTTCAAGTCCGGCCCCGATCGATGTGGCTTGGCTTCGGTCAGCGGATTCCCACACTGGTAGATTGAATTGATTTTAGGCACCTGTGATTGGTCCGGAGCGGACGGCAAAGTGAAATCGGCATAGCAGCCTGTCTCAGCCAGCACTTGCATCTCCGAATCGACGCCACAATTTCTGCCACCGGCAGAGTTAGCCAGCGCTACGTTGCCGTGAACGAAAGCGTAACGCGGTGGCGCCGCCGGATTTTCGTGTGAGAGGCAACCGTGTTTGTACGCGAGGGTGTCTCTGAACGACTCCAGCGCGTATCGAGTGTTTTCTGCGTTGTCCGGTTTGTCTACTCCGTGATGAAGATGCACCTCGATCTCGCCTAAACCTTCAGCCTGGAGTGCGCATAGCTTTTCAATAGACGCATAATCGTATTGTTCGGCTGGAAAAAAATAGGTGTGACGGAAGTTAGTGCCGTCCTGATCCTGAAGTGAAAGTCCAGTGCGGCTGGCCAACTTGCACCAGCGGTCAACCGGGGCGGTTGCCTGCTTTCCGACTCCGGGTTCGAAGTGATTCGCAACTACAAAGACGACGTGCGTGAGGCCGTTCGGGTTTTCGCCCGCCTTCATCAAATTGCGGGCTCGCCACAAGGGATATCGCACAAGCCAAGGTAAAGACCACTTGAACTTGCTGACAAAATCCGCTTGCTGTGTACCCATGGTTCTCCCGAATGTATAAGACTGCTGGCTGGTACGTGAGGGCTAGATAATAAATCAGTCGAGCCAAAAAATGAAGCGGCGTTCAATATCTGTACTTGAACCAGTAATAGATCAGCTTCACATACTCGCCCGCGACACTGCGCCAGCCTTCCGGATGCAACCACCAGAAAGCATTCGACGACGCCGGTACTGCGTGAAGACCGATCGTCGTCCCCGTTCCCGCAAAACTTTGTCGCAGGCTGCGCAACGCTCGTCTCGAGTGGTATGCCGAAGTGACGACTAAAACGGATCGCACTCCCTGGGCCGATGCGTAGCCTCTCACTATCAAAGATTCATCGCGCGTACTCGAAGCAACCCCCGGAACGATGCGTATCCTCTCAGCCGGAACACCTGATTTGATTAGTTCTTCTGTAGCTCGTTCGACGAAGTAAGGATTTCGCTGCAAAGCACTGGACCATCCGCCACGAGTGTGATCGTCAGTCAGCCAAACCAGCGGCGCTCTACCTTCACGGTATAACTCCGCGGCTTTGCGTGTGCGCTCGACATAAGCACTCGAACCGCTGAGTACGACAATCGCATCCGCCGAACTGAGATCTGCATCTACGACGAGCGCGCGCGCAGCCACCCAGGCGACAACTTCCCAGGCAACAATGAACACCAGCAACCCTAACAGTATTCTGCGCCAACGTTTCAAAACCACTTCGCTCTTTTTATTAAACAATCAATGACGGTCAGATCTCCGGCAATACTAATCGTGTGCGTGCCTACCAACTTCTTGTCCCAGTTAGGAAAAATGTTTGACACTTGTTCTTCACGAAACGCTTCCTGATCGAGCCGAGTGACTCTGTTGATCGAAATCGCATAACCATAAAGCCCGGAAGAATCCTGTGCTGGTCGATAAAGATCTCCATTCCACTCAAACAACTTGCCCGCCGGACGCGAGCCTCTCACGTCTGACTTAACCGGATTACGCGGGTGCGGCGTCCATGGTCCAAGCGGACTTTCTGCCAGGAACAAAGACAACTCGTCCGGGAAGCTGTTTTCCGCGATCGAGACGAACATCCACCACTTGCCATCAATCTCAGCCAGCGTCGCGTCCTTTGCTCGTACGCCAGTCATCAAAACTTTCTCCAGTTGCCATTCAAACGGAAAGTTTGTGCTGCGGTATAACTCGACGGTTCGATTAGCAGCAGTTTCGGGCACCATGTAGTAATTGTCATTCCACTCAAACACAAACGGGTACGACAAGTGATAGTCGCGCTCGAGCACCCTGGTTGGACCATTGATGACGCCATTCCTGCCCAATTCGATCAGCGAGATGTGGCCCCTGCCGGTCTGATTCAAATACTCTTCCAGAAAGACGTAATACCGATCGCCCTCTTTGACCGCGCACGGATCGGCCCAGAAACGATCTTTCGGAGGCAGGAGAGTCTTGAACCGGTACATCGTGTTGTTGGAATCGTTCGGTCCGGATTTGAACCGGTACGAGAGCACCCACTGAGTGCTATTGAAAGCACTTCGTACTTTGTCGGTTGCATACTTCGTCCCGAGCCGCGACAGCCGCGAAAACAACTCGCCGTTTGTCGGCATGCGGAACAAGCGATTCGAGTACGGACGGTACAGTTGACTATCCGGTATGCAAATCGGTTGACCGGCGGCAAGATCTCTTAATTTTCTGACAACAAAGTCCGCTGACTTCCAGTAGAGGTAGTTGCGGTTCGCCTTCACGGAGAACCTGTCGACCGTTGGCGACATTGAACGGTAAATGACGCGGCCGTTGTCGAGATCTTCAGTCAGGATCTGTAACACCGATCCAGTTACGGGCACGCCATCCATCACTTCCCAGAATCCGGCTGGACCACCTCGGTTTACTAAGTTGTCGCCGTGATGAAACGACCAGATACCGTGGCGCGCGATCTTCAGTACGTCGCCTTTCAATATGCGAAACCCGAAACACAGAGCGACGTCGAGATCAAACTCGCGAATCTGCCCGAGAGTTTCTTCGGGGAACCAGTCAGAGTAGGCCTTCATCTCAGGCGTGACAGCGATAACAGGACAGTCAGAAATCAAAGGCTTGATGTCCGTAGGTTCGAAAGCGTCCGGCTCAACTTTGACTTTGCGTTCGTCGAATTTTCCGTAAAGCGCATACAGCAGATACTTTCGATTGCGCCAATAACTCTTGAGCCTGCCCTGTTGCGGCTGTGACGCTTCGTTTTTTATTACGACGGCGATCTGGGCGATACCTGACGACTGGATGTCTTCGATGACTTTATGAATCCATTTACGCTGAACGAAAGAATCGATCAGCAAACCGACTCGGAGGGGTAAACGCGGGGTTGAAGAGACATTACTCAAAGGGTTGAATCCAGTCATTGGTCATATATCATTTGACATTTATCATTTTCCATTTAAGACCTTCCGGCTTCCGAAAACAAATGGCAAATGTCAAATGATATATGACCAATGATTCTGACTTTACCAGCAGATGCCCTGGTAGTTTTCGCTCGAGCTCCGCCCATCAAACAGACGTACAAGATCGATGAGTTGCTGATTCGGCCGCAAATGCTCGCCGACGCTGCGGAACTCTTCCGCTTGATTGCCGATGATGATGATCTCGGAATCGGCTAACACGGCATCGATCGTGTCGCGCATCAACTTTGAAATATGAGGTATCTCGCGCTCGATGTACTCTTTGTTCGCACCGACAAGTCTCGCCAGCGAGACGTCGCGATCGTAGATCGCAAGTTCGAAACCCTTTCCGATCAAGGTCTCGATCAAAGTCACCATTGGCGACTCGCGGAGATCGTCTGTTCCGGCTTTGAAACTGAATCCAAGCACTCCCACGCGTGACTTTCCTGACTGCCGCACCATCTCGACAGCGCGCTCGACCTGTAAACGGTTGCTCGGCAGGATCGCTGAAAGCACCGGAACTTCGACGTCAAGTTCTTTTGCTTTGTAATTGATCGCGCGCAAATCTTTCGGCAGACACGAGCCGCCAAACGCAAAACCCGGCTTCAGGTAGTAAGGCGACAGATTCAGTTTCGTATCCTGGCAGAAGAGGTGCATCACTTCATGGCTGTCGATCTCCAAAGCCTTGCAGATGTTTCCGACCTCATTCGCGAAGGTGACCTTCAGCGCATGGAAGCAGTTGCAAACATACTTCACCATCTCCGCCGTCTTCAGCGACGTAACAAACACTGGTGCGTTGATGCTTGCGTAGAGGCTGCGCACCGCTGCTATTGTTTCTTCCTCGTCCGCGCCGATGAGAGTGAATGGAGGATTGTGGAAGTCTTTCAACGAAGATCCTTCGCGCAGGAATTCCGGATTGATGCAAATACCAAAATCCGTTCCGGCTTTCTTTCCTGACGTCTCTTCGAGAGCAGGCACGACAGTGTTCTGAACAGTTCCCGGCAGCATCGTGCTGCGAATCACGACGACGTGGCGCCGATCCTTTGTCTTTATAGCCGCTCCGATTTCGCGGCAGACTTGTTCGACGTGACGCAGGTGCAGGCTGCCGTTTTGATTACTGGGCGTGCCGACACAGATCAGCGACAGATCCGAATCATGAACCGCGCGCGTCGAAGCCGTAGTGGCGCGCAGATGCCCGGCCGCCACGACTTTACCGATCAACTCGTTGAGGCCTTCCTCGATGATTGGGGTCTTGCCGGCATTTATGATTTCCACTTTGGTTGGATTAACGTCGACGCCGATAACGTCGTTTCCGTCATTCGCAAAACATGCCGCAGAAACGCAGCCGACGTAGCCCAAACCAAAAACGCTAAGTCTCACTGAAATATGTTCTCCCTGGTAAAGTCAGATCGTTCTTGGATCCAAGTGCCGCTCTCGACGCAATCGTCCGTTCGCAAATGGACGCAAAACTATCCGCCACAGTGTCCCATCCGAATTGTTCCCTGACCTTTGCCGCCGCTCGTTGTCCAATCTCACTGGCTAAACCTTCCTGCCGGAAAAGCCTAATTACGGCGTCGGCAAACGTTTCCGGCGTGTCGGCGAGGAGAATGTCTTCCTCATCACTGACAGGTAAACCCTCAGCACCAATAGAGGTCGAAACAATCGGTTTTTCCATAGCCATTGCTTCAAAGATTTTGAGGCGCGTGCCGCCGCCGATTCTCAGCGGAACGATATACACCGCGGCCTCTTCGATAAAAGGTCGAACGTCGTCGACACGGCCTGTAACCACGATCGACAAATCACGTTTACTCAGTTCGACGAGTCCCGGGTACGGATCGCGGCCGACAACTGTCAGCGTCACGCCGGGAATTGCCTGTTTGATTCGCGGCATGATCTGTCCCGTGAAATAACGTATGGCGTCTTCGTTTGGCAGCCAGTCCATAGAGCCGGTGAATACGAGATTGTGCGGTCGAGTCGTCGTCTGCCCGCTCGGTCGAAAGAATTCTGTATCCACGCCTGTCGGCACGTCGTAGATCGATTTCACATCGTACTCTTCCTGCATCTGTTTCTTGTCTTCGCGTGACACCGCGACGACGCAGTCAAACTGCGGACACATTTTCGCTTCGAAGTCTCGCATCTTCTGCCACTGGCGAAACAGGTACGCCTTCTTTGCGGCATTCGTCTGGACTTCGTAGTGACGCTTCCAGATCATTGCTTCGACGTTGTGCTGAAACAGAACTGAGGCACACTCGAGATTCGTCGGAACGTTTACGGCCGGCGCGAGGAAATCACAAACGAGTACATCGAAGCGACGTTCCGCGATTTGTTTCGCGACTTCATACCGCATTGCCGCCGACTCGTATTTCTTAATTGCGTACGGCAAGTCTGAAACCAGGTTCAGCATTAACTCTACGTAAAAACCTGTGGTGAACTTTTCGCGGCGCCGGTGGGGAATGCAGACGAGTTCGTGGCAGTACTCGCTCGCAACTTCGCGCGCTTGGGTGTCGGCAGTTCCGTCGTCGAGTGTCAGGTACGTGACGTGGCAGTTACGCTTCAATGCCTTGAGCATGTTGTAACTGCGAATCTTCCCGCCCTTGTCGACCGGATGCAGCAATTCGGTTTTGAGCCAAACTATGTCCACTCAGGAAACTCTGTGTTGATTTGGATTCTCTGTGCAATCTCTGCGTCCTCTGTGTCTCTGTGGTGGACATCAACCACAGAGACACAGAGGACACAGAGGTTGCACAGAGTTTTAACTGGCGTGGACAAGTTCAGGTTCCAGGCACTTAGCTTCCAGGGACTTCTCGCCGTCAAAGAATTGCCGCAGCCATATCTCAAAGTTGATCAGCGCCCAAAGACGTTCAGCGTGATTCTCTCCCCCGGCCTGATGTCGCTTCACCAATGCGCGAACAAAATTCGCGTCGAAGATCCCGCGACTCATCGTGCGGTCGCCCAGGATGTATTCGTCAACCACCGGCGCGTGTGCACCGCGCAACCAGGCTCCGATCGGAACAGGAAAGCCCATCTTCGACCGCGACAAAATCGCTTCCGGAAGCACATGCTTCATGCTCTTCCGCAGAATATATTTGGTGGTCCAACCTCGTAACTTCAGTCGTTCAGGCAAACTCGCCGTAAACTCCACCAGCTTATGATCCAGAAAAGGCACGCGACTCTCGATCGACGTAGCCATACTCATCTGGTCCTGTTTCATAAGCAGTTCGTGAAGGTAAGTCTTGATATCCGAATACAGCAAACGGTCCAGCACAGATATCGCATCGGTCTGGTCCAGCAGCTTATGGACCGTCTCGTATGGATCCAGTGAACCGATCTGTTCGCGAGCTTCAGGCGTCAGCAACTGCGGGAGAGTCGGGCGCGAGAACACCGCAAAGTTATCGAAATAAAGACTCTCGATATCCGGTGTCAGCGTTAAAAACGTCCGCAACAGTTTTTGCTTCACTCGCGATGAGTTTGGAAGCGCGGTCAACTGTTTGCGAACTTCATTTTTGATTATCTCGGGCGTGACCTGGTGATAACGTGACCCCCACGACAAATTCAGCAGCGTCTTCCGATAACGCGCGTAACCAGCTAACAGCTCATCGCTTCCTTCGCCAGTCAAAACAACCTTCACATGTTCCGACGCCAGCCGTGAGACAAAGTAGAGCGCCACGCTCGACGGGTGTGCGAGCGGCTCGTCTTCGTGCCAGACGAGTTTCGGCAGCGCGGTAAAGAAATCTTCGGGACTGACGACGACCTCGTGATGGTCCGTCTTGAAAGTCTGTGCGACGAGGCGCGCGTACTTGAGCTCGTTCGCTTCGCGCTCGCGGAATGCAACTGAGAACGTCTTGATCGGTTCATCAACCAGACCACTCATCACAGCCGCAATCGCAGACGAATCGATGCCACCCGAGAGAAACATTCCCAGAGGCACGTCCGCCATTAAACGCAGCTTGACCGACGTGCGAAACAACTCCGTCCACTGTTCTATGTAATCGTTGTCGCTATATTCATCGTCGCTGGTTTTAACAAAGCTCACGTCCCAGTAGCGATTGATTGTCACGCGGCCGTCACGCCAAAGAAGCGTGTGGCCCGGCAACAGGCGTTTCACATTTTGGAATAAAGTGGTTTCGCCTGATGGCGCATGATTGGCGAGATAGTCGGGTAACGCGGCGTAATTCAGTTCCGGCTTAAGAGCACCGGCTTCGAAAAGAGTCTTGATTTCGGAACCGAAGTAGAGCGAGCCATCAGATGTGTGAACGTAGTACAGCGGCTTGATACCCAAACGATCGCGCGCGATGAAGAGCTCTCGCTTGCGTTGGTCCCAGATCGCAAACGCAAACATTCCGCGCAAGTAATCGACACAAGCCGCACCGTATTCCTCGTAAAGGTGCAGGATCGTTTCAGTGTCGCAGTGCGTTTGATAGACGTGGCCGCGCTCTTCCAGCCACTCGCGATAGTCAGCGTGATTGTAAATCTCGCCGTTGTAGGTGATGTGCAGGGAGTGATCTTCATTGGTCATCGGTTGATGACCAGCGGCGACGTCGACGATGCTCAAACGGCGATGCCCGAGACCAACGTTTCCGTCGATAAAGATTCCGTCGTCGTCGGGTCCGCGGTGCGTGATGACGTCGCGCATCGCTTCCAGGACGGGACGCGAAACCATTCGCCCAGACTTACTCGAGAACGCTATACCGTTGATCCCGCACATATCTTTCCGGTCTAAAACCTCAGATACGAAGCTTCACCTTGTCGGGGCAAAACGACGACTTCCCTCACTTTTCGGATCGGCTGGTTTGAGAGTCGAAGCCAGAGCCATTCGGCTCCACGAATGATAACAAGATCCTGACAGTTTGCCCCATCAATAATAAAGGCCGAGCCTTCTCGCGTGTCGATTGGCGTGATTTCCCAGTCACCGCTGGAGGGCATCAAAAAGCTGATTATTTCAGCTTCGCCTTTGAAATCGACGTGGAATGAGTAGGCTTCGGCCTGCTGTTTTTGACCATAAGACTGCGAGAACCAACTGTCTTCCTTGACCCACTGCCCATCGCCAAACGAATGCATACTAAAACCGGTGTTCGGATCATGCACGACGTTGCCTGCCACGACCGGGCTCGCCGTTGGCGCCAGGTGGAACCGAACATCGGCGTGATGATTGCCTGTCGAGGTAAGACGATCACGGACGATCCAGTAGTCCTGTTTCAGAAAAAGAATGCTGCGATTCGCAGTCACGGGATCGGTTAACCGAATAAAACCGTCGTGCTCACCGGAAGCAAAGTCAAACCGCTTACGGCTAATCCAGCTCACGGGTGAACAACTTGCAATCGTCTTCCAGGTGAAGGCGCCATTCGGCACCGAAGACGACTCGTCGTCGATTGTCACGGTGTTGTGCGCGTGGGAGCTGCGAAACCAGTTCCGCAGTTCTTTCCAACCGGTGTAGGAGAAAGTTCCGGGATCGATCAGGATGGTTTGACCGTTCGCCGCTAGTGCGAAAGACAACGCGTCGGCATGAGCGTGGCCGCAATTGAGCACGCCGTGTGGTCCACAGTCAAAAATCAGATAGTTCGAGTCGCGCTTCCATCCGTCTCGCATGACGAAATACCCGCCATGTCGAAAGGCCCGCGAGAGTTCTTTGGGCTCGTGAGGCTTCGTGTTGTCGAACTGACGTAATCCTTCAACGCCCTGCAACCACAACAACTCCTCGGCAGCATCGTCTGCTACAAACTTGTAGTCACCGCGTGAGAACAACACAGATGCAACGCCCAACGTGCCGCGAAAGTCGTTCGCTGCGCGAACCTCGAGCTTGGCGAGGCGCCCGCCATCGTCGTCTCCAAAGAACGGAGTCGTGCCGTCGGGACGCGTGATGTACATCAGGTGGTCCAGCAGCAGTACAAGCGAGTCTTGAACCTCACGCGGAAGCGCCAAATTGTTTGCGCGCGACAGCAACATGAAGTGAATGTAAAAGTCTGTCGTGTAGCGATGGTAGTAGGTCGCGTGTTCGAAGTAGACGCCGTCGGGCTTGATTTGCACCGGGAGCTGTTCGATCAAAATGCGACGGCCGAGATCCTGCCAACGTTGTGCTTCTTCAAACTCCGGGAACATTGTCCCGATAAAAAAGAGTCCGAGCGCTTCGCCCGTCAGGTGTGTGTTCGGACTGAAGTATGTCGATAAGTACGACTCGAGATGACGTGCGTTGAGATACAAAAACTTACAAATGTTCGTGAAGATGTCTGTCGATAACGACGGAGATGACTTGAAGAAGTGGAACGCCCAGAGCCACGCCATCGATCGAAAAGCAACTTCGAGACTGCTGGTCCAGTTAACACCGAGCTTCGGCGGGTTTGCGTCCATCCACGATTCGAAGTGGTTGGTAAACACTCGCGCGTATCGCTCATCGCCGGTTAACCAGTAAGCCTGGCCCAGGGTTATGAAGTACTGGTGGCGATTCAACTCCCAGACGATTCTCTTGTCGCCGGCGACGTCGGCGTTGAGATAGTCGAGCTTGCTCCAGTGTACGAGCGGGCTGCGTTTGCCTGTGCAGGGTTCGAAGTGCCAGTCGATTGGATCGCCGAAACTGAGGTTCGTGCAGCCGAGGAGATCAAATTTGCCTTCGCAGATGCAGTCGGCTTTCTCGATGAGACGTTGAGCCACGTTCGGCCAACGGGAACGAAACTCAGCGACCGTCTCTTGTGGTGAATTAAAGCTGGAGAAGAATTCTGGTTCGGATCGCGAGCGGAAGTGCTCGAGCAGATCGGCGATAGGGGCCGTGAACAGCGAAGCGAACTCCTCGTCCGCCGGCAATTTCGCCAGCGCGGACCACCCACGTCGCTCGCTAAACGCGGCAAGTCTCTGAGCCGCACGCACGCGCAACTCATCAATCGTCGCATCTTTAAGCCGTCGCAGATTCACGGTAGTCCTTAAGCGTGCTCATCAAGTTCCAGCAGTTCGTAGATTTCCTTCACCGCTCGATCCGTTGCGGTGCCGGGTTTGTAGAACATCTTGTTCGCTATCGCGATCCGCTGCGCCGAATTCTCACCCGGATCGACGAACGCGCGCGCAACTGCCGCGAGGGTTTCATCGACATTGGTCACACTCGTCGAAGCATTCGCCAGCATCTCCACGTACGTCGGTTCGATGTCCGTATACGCAATCAACTCCGGCACGTGTATTCGAATCAGAGGTCGATCCAGCAACAGGTACTCAAATCCCACCGAGCTGTGATCGGTGATCATAATGTCTGCCGCAGGCAGATACTGGGAAGAATTGTTTCCGCTCGCCAGTACACCATCAATCTGCCGCAACAACGGTTCGAGCCGCGCGCCCCAATCGACGCCTCCTGAGTTTACATACTCCAAATCGCGCGAACGGTCGTGAAGTTTCACTATTACCGCATAACCAGCTTCGCCGAGCCGTCTCACCAACTCCTCTCCCATCGAAACAACGGAAGAATGCGGCGACCACGTGGGCGCGTACAGCACCGTCCTGCGCAACGGATCCACGCCCATCGCGAGCAGAAGTTCATCTCTCTTCAAAGATCCATCCACGAGACAATCGAGCTTCGGCATTCCGATCAAACACGCCGCCTCGCTACCCTCGTCGATCGCGCCGCATTCGATAAAATGTCGCAGCCGCAGCTCGTTGATAAAAAACAGCCGGTCCCACTCCCGCATCGACTGCGAAGGCGTATCGTAAACAGTGCGATACTTACCTGCGACGCCGTGAAAAGTCTGTACGCGACGAGCCCCACGCGGGAGATTTATCCACAAAAAGTCAGCCGCGAGATAAACATCAAACTGCATCTTCGACGCCTGTAATGGCGTGACCAGTTTGAAAGGCTGAACAGCGTCGGCATAAATCGATTGTGTCAAAGCCGGGTCCTCGCTCGCGGCAAAGTAAAACTCCAACCGGCGATCACGTTGCATGCGCTCGACGATGGGCGTCATCGTTGCATAGTTCATGGCGGTCCGGGCGTTCACTAACAATCGCCGTCGATTCGGTGAACGCCAGCGCCGCAACTGCTTGTCGATTCCGCGTGCCGCACGGATAACGCGCTTAAGACTCATCGAAGGATATCGCGGCAGGACTCAAGGATGGATTGAAGCCGGAATTCCAGCCAATCAGCGATTCGATTTGCGGGTAAACCTCTGTCATAGCGCGTTGATAATCTTCGGGAAAATCGATCTCAATCCAGGGCAGCCCCCTTGTGCTCAATGCATGTAGCGGTTGATGACGCGCAAACTCGAGAAACGCGCGCGGCGCCCAGTCCTTTACCGCTCCCGCTGCGATCAATTCGTCCATGTAACCAACAAGTTCTTTCGCTCCTGTCGCGCTAAACTTCACGATACCGACATTCTCACCATCGGCTTCGAATGGGTCCATCTGCTTCGAGATGTCAACCACCAGATCACCCTGGAGTTTGACCTTCATCTCCTCGTCTCCCATTGGACCACTCTGATCCTCGGTCTTTGAAAGCAACAAAGCATTGGGAAGCGACGAGTCGAGAAGGTCGCTCAATAAGTCCGGGTGAAAAAGCACGTCTGAGTTCAAAACCACGAAACCGTCAGTTAAGTGCTCTTTTGCCAGCCACAACGAATACAGGCTGCTCGTCGATGCGAACCGTTTGTTTTCGACGAAGCTAATCTCACTGTCGCACGCGGCACGAATGTTTTCAGCACCAAACCCGACGACAACCACGATCTTCCTGATGTTTGCATCTCGCAGGGTCTCGATCTGGCGTTGCAGGAGAGTTAGACCGCCGATCTCGACGAGACATTTTGGCTTGACGGCGGCCCCGTCAAGGCGTGTTCCTTTTCCGGCCGCTAAGATTATTGCTTTCATGTACGTATGCTGAGCTCGGTAGGAGCAGTCTTAACAGAGCTCCGCCTAAGAATCTCCCGCACCTTGTTAAAGTACCAATCCCGCTCTTTTCGGTTAATTGCGAACATCAAAAACAATGCCACATAAATGCCCGCGGCCACCAGCGACTGAAGAATCAGGAGCGACCAGGAGCCCTGAATCCTGCCTCTCGTCAGTACAACAAACCCGCCCATAACGACCGCCGGCCACGTCGCAGGCCAAACACTTCGCCGCACAACCGTCCAAACCGGCAGCTTAACCCGCCTGCACGCTGCCGGAAAAACGACGGTCAGCGAAATCACGATCATGGGAATCAACGTCCCAATGGCAACCCCGATCAAGCCGTAAAAGCGTACGAGCAAGACACTTAACACCAGATTACCGACCGCCATGCTCAGATTCGAGACCGCCAAAAACTTATGCAGGTCTGAACCCTTCAGGATCACGGCTGACGTTGCGTTTCCGACTCGCAACGCGACGACGATGCTTAGAATATAGATTATGTTGACACTCGCAGCGAACTGCGGTCCAACCCAAACCATCACCAAGGGTCTCGCCGTCAGCCCCAGAACAGTCGCCATCGGCACCACCATCGCCAGCGACAAACGCGTACCCTGAACGAGTATTTCCTGAAGACGGTCAAGCCGCTGAACCGTCGCGTTATCAACCACGACCGGAAAAAGAACGGCGTTGAGCTGATCGCTAATCCGCTGAACGATCTCGATGATGCGTTGCGCCACCGCCCAGATTGCTACCGCGCTCGTTCCCAGGAACGCGCCGATGACGATGGCGTCAGTCGAGTAGTTTAGTTTATTCGCGATGTCGATGATGAGAATGAAGACGCTGAAGCCTGTGATCTCGCGGAGTCGTTCGCGTTTGAAATAACCGGGACGGATACGCAGGTCGGGAAAGACCCGGTAGGCGTTGAGTGCGTATGCAAATATGCTCAGAATCCGGATCGCGGTCGTGGCTGCGACTAACTCGGCGAGTCCGTATCCTGAAAGCAAAACGATCACGTTGACCGCAGCGACGACGAGCGTGGTCACAAACGCGACAACGCCGTTCAAATAAACTCGCTGAAAGCCGTTGACGATACCGCCGAAAACGCTCGCCGGAAATTGCAACGCAACGTAGGAGCTGATGAAGAGCAGAACGATCCGGCCTGTACGTGCCTGGTCCGGAGTTAGAGGAAAGAACCTCTCGAGATTCAGAGAGATCAGGACTGCCAGCGCAAAAGTGACGAGGCCCACGGCGCTGAACACGCAGAACATCGTGCTGATAATTTCATTCAGCCCCTTCGTGTCGCCTTTGGCGCGATACCTGGCCGCAAACCGCACCAGCGCCACACCGTAACCGAGGTCGAACATTGAAAAGTAAACGGTGACGGAGGCGACGAGGATCCAGAGGCCGTACGCAGACTGGCCCAGGTGGACCACGTTGAACGGCAGCATGAAAACACCGACGAGGAGTTCGGTGCCGGTGACCACGTAGTTCACCGTAACGTTTTGGAAAATTAATTTAGACTGGCTGGTCGTTGACAAAATAAAGACAGAATCTCAAACGAAGTTCAGGTCATACTTGGACAAGGTCAGTACCGTAACGCGGTAGCGTCGGGTCAGCCTCCTGCATCAGGATCGACCCGACGCTACCGCGTTACGGTACTGACCTCATCCAAGATCAATCCAGCATTAATTCAACTGCCGGTCCTTCCAACGCTGGCGCAGGATGCCCGCAAAAAACCAGATCCAAAGTTCGTCCTCAAATCGTGTGATCGCATCGCGCCGCGCCATCGCACGCCAGATCGAAAAGAACTTATGAATACACGTCCGAAACAAATACCTTGGCACGCCGGCAATGTGAGGCACTTTAGAAAAATCGAGCGCTGTGCGTTCCGGCGACTCCATGTCGAGATGATTATTCCGGTAAAGAATGGCGCGGCTGATCCCGTGCCAGTAAAACCATCTACGAAAATATCTCTTCGTCAAACGATCTTCCGGAATTACGTGATGCACAACTAAGTCGGGCGAGTAAAAACCTCGCAACCCCGCGGCCCGCCCGCGCTGCGCCCACTCGCGCACTTCCTGTCCCAGCAACGTTCCGGCTTTTCGTCCGATGCTGTTGTCCCAAAGGCCCGCGCGTTCGAAACACTCACGCCGAAAAACCATATTTACGCCCAGCGGCACCTGTTCGCCGAATTCGATCGGCTCTGGACCGTAATCGAGCAGTGCGATCACCCCCCAGTGCTTGCCACCACGGTTTGGCATCCAGTTCGGGATTTTTCCACTCCAGATCGGAAGCGCCTTGCCGCCGACATAATCACATTGCAGACGCTCGAGCGCCTGCTCGGCATTGCGCAGCCAAAGCGGGTCGACGCGAACGTCGTCGTCCGTAATCGCCAGGATCTCGCCTTTCGCCGCGCGAATGCCGGCGTTCAGCGCCGCAGAACGTCCCTGCTCCTTCTCCAAAAGGTATTGCAAAGGGACGGGAAACGAGTCGACCGCTCGCAACACCACGTCGCGAGTATCGTCGCGGGAGTTATTGTCCACGATAATCACTTCCCAGGGCTTGGTCGACTCGAGTTTCTTCAAACTATCGAGCGTCTTGACCAGCTCCTCGGCGCGATTGTAAGTGGCAATGATTACAGAAAACCTCATGTTAGTAATTTACGCCGAAGGCGTTGAGCCATGTCCACAATCCAGACCCGAAGTCTAAAACTCAGATAATCTCTCTCGCAAAGCCTGAAAGTCTGCAATCAACTCCTGGCCCACACTTTGCATCGCAGTAGCCGCATTACGATCGTTGTGTACGAAGAAGCGCCGCACTCTCCCGCGCGCGAAGTTTAGCTTTTGGCTTTGTTCGGGTCTACATCTTTGTCAGACAGAACAATTTCGGGAAAAAATCACCCATTAGAACTTTGGAGCCATAAGTGCCTGAAATGCGTCGTGTTTTCGCGTTACTTCATAGAGTAGCGATCCATATTGCTGTAAATTGCGATTAATTCTTTGGATTTAGTTTTTATGCCGGCGTTCCTCGACAGCGTTTTGGCATCGGCACCCACGAACCTTCAGGGCATTGTTCTCTTTTTATGCGTAGTAAAACCATCGGCGTTGGGTTAGCAATCATCCTCGTTGCACTTTTCTCTGTCCGTGCCCAGGCACAGGATCGTCTTTGCGACACTGCTTATGAAGATTGCCGCAGCCCACTTTGGAGTCTGATCGATCGTGAGACTGTCGGGATCGACGTCGCGTACTGGTTCATGCAGGACACGTCGCTCGCGAACAAGATTATTGCTCGATGGCAGGCAGGAGTTCCGGTCAGAATTCTCGTCGACCCGCGTGCGAATCCCACGTACGCAGGTAACGAACAGATTCTGAATCAATTCAAAGCCGCAGGCATCCCGATGCGGTACAAGAACGGTGGCGGCATCCTCCACTGGAAGATGATGCTCTTCGTCGGCCAGAACCAGCTCGAGTTCAGTGGCGCCAACTACGGTGCAAGCTTCTTTGTTCCGACCACACCGAATTCCAACTACATCGACGAAGCCATCTACTTCACCAGCGATCAATCTCTGATCGACAGCTTCAAGACCAAGTACGACGATCTTTGGATTGACACATTCAATTATTCGGATTACGGGAACATAACTGGTCCATTAACGCGCAAGTACCCGACGTTCGCGATCAATCCTGAGTTGAACTATCCACCAAGCGCTGACGACAGCCAGGATTATTACAACTGGACGCAACAGTACATGAACCAGGAGACGCAGAAGATCGACATCATCATGTACCGGATCACGAACCAACGGTACACGGATACGACGATCGCTGCGGTCAATCGCGGTGTTCCTGTTCGGCTCATACATGAACCTGACGAGTACCGGAATCCAGCGCGCCAGTGGGACTCATGGAATGTCGACCGGATGTACATGGCCGGCGTGCAGGTCAAGATGCGCAAGCACCTGGGACTGAACCACCAGAAATCGGTGCTGCTGTACGGCAAAGGCATGACGATTTTCGGTTCTTCCAACTGGACTGGACCATCGTCCAACTCGCAGCAAGAGCACAACTACTTCACTACGAAACCATATTTCTTTACCTGGTTCACCGATCAATTCGAGCGTAAGTGGAACTCGACGACTGAGAATCAACCGTTTGTCCCGCTCGGTCCAGATGAGCCCGTTTATTCGGCGCCGGCAAACGGTGCGGCGGCCCAACCGACGACTCTCACGCTTCGTTGGGAAGGTGGACGCTGGGCACACAAGTACGACATCTATTTGGGTACGTCATCAAATCCGCCGTTGCTCGTTGCGGACGCCAGCACGGATCAGAGTGGCGCCGGACCAGGTCAACAGCGCCTCAATACCGGATCGGTCGACGACGGTGTGACCGAATCGTTAACGCTTCCGATCACGCTTGCTCCAGGCACGACGTATTTCTGGCGCATTGTCGGAAAGACGATGGCGAATATTTCAGCGAGTGGACAAACCTGGAGTTTCACTACGGCTGGTACGGCGACACCTACGCCGACTCCGACTCCGACTCCGACTCCAACGCCGACGTCGACACCAACACCGACGGCAACGCCAACACCCACGCCGACACCGACACCTCAGCCGCCCGCTGCGGGTGACATAGTGTTGTGGGCAGCGGAAGCGCCAGTGAGAGTTGGTGCGTGGTCTGCTGTGGCTGACGGCTCTGCTGCCAGCGGCAGCCGGATTTCAAACCCGGACGCCGGCGCGCCCAAGCGCACTGTCGCTCTTGGAAATCCGTCAGACTATTTCGAGATGACATTTAACGCGAACGCAGGTGTCGATTATCGCCTGTGGATGCGCGGCAAAGCTCAGAGCGATTTTTGGGGTAACGATTCAGTCTTTATCCAATTCTCTGACAGCGTGAACAGCAGCGGCAGTCCTGTCTTTCGCATCGGCACGAACAATGCGACGGAATACAACCTCGAAGATTGTTCCGGCTGCGGAGTATCGGGATGGGGCTGGCAGGACAACGGCTGGGGCGTCGGTGTGCTTGGTCCATTGATCCGCTTCCAGAACACCGGCGCACACACGCTTCGAATTCAGGTCAGAGAAGACGGACTCTCGATCGATCAGATCGTGTTGTCGCCGCAGGCGTTCCTGAACTCAGCTCCAGGACCACTCAAGAACGACAATACGATTTTGCAGAAGTCAGACGGCGGTTCGCCAACGCCGACACCAACGCCAACGCCGACGCCGACACCAACGCCGACACCAACGCCAACGCCAACACCAACACCGGCGCCTGTGGTCAACACGGTCACGCCGAACTCCGGATCTACGGTTGGCGGAACCTCGATAACGATCTCGGGCACGGGTTTCCAGGCGAATGCGACTGTTTCGATCGGAGGCTCGTTCGCGTCAAGCGTTTCGGTAGTCAACAGTACAACGATCACCGCGCTAACACCGGCTCATGCGGCTGGAACCGTCAATGTGGTCGTGACAAATACAGACGCGCAGAGTGGGACGAAGGTGGGAGGTTTCACATACGTTCCACCGCAAGCTGCGATGCCTTTGTTCGATCGAGTCTTCATCGTCGCGTTAGAGAACCAGAGTTTCAGTAGCGTCACCGGCGGCTCGTCGATGCCTTACTTGAACGCGCTGGCGAATCGTTACGGACTCGCCGTCAACTACTTCGGCAACACGCATCCGTCAATCGGTGATTATTTCTGGTTGACGACCGGACAGAACATAACCAACGACAGTAACTTCAGT
>Ga0157372_10001091_pt1 | contig 29561 bp, 27 predicted proteins | sample C55metaG_FD_115307 | JGI IMG/M metagenome (GOLD analysis project Ga0157372, IMG submission 115307) | Corn rhizosphere microbial communities from Kellogg Biological Station, Michigan, USA - C5-5 metaG | ecosystem: Host-associated > Plants > Roots > Rhizosphere > Soil | place: USA: Michigan...
ATGCTGCTGACCGCGAGCATCATCGTGCAGTCGCTCGCACAGATCGCCGCGCTCGTGGTATTGCGCAAGCGCCAGCCGGGCCTGCAGCGCCCGTATCGTCAATGGCTGTATCCACTGCCGTGCGTCGTCGCGTTGTTCGGATGGATATACGTCTATATGTCTGCATCGATGCTGTCGTTGGTTTTGTCCGGAGCGTGGATTCTGGCCGGGCTCGTGGTTTTCGTGTTCTGGGCGAGACTCAACAAGTCCTGGCCGTTCGCGCCCGTGGCGGTGCGCGAAGCCTATCTTGGCAATCGCTGACGCCATGCCGACTCGTCTTCATCATCGTGCGCTCGGCGTTGGAATCGTACTCGCGGCGGGCATCGCGCTCACGTCGGCCGCGCGCGCGCAAAGCAGCTTCGTGCCCGTGCAAGTCAACGCCGGCCCAGGCACGATCACGTCGATCGACCACTGGCAAATCCAGTCGACGGCCAAGGTTCAGCAGAGTGGCGCCGAGGTTTCGGCCGGAGACTTTTCGACCCACGATTGGTTTGCAGCGAGCGGTCGCGCGACGGTCATGGCGGCACTGCTCGAAAACGGCAAATATCCGGATGTGTTCTACAGCGACAATCTGCGTGCCGTGGAGATCCCCGACGCCAGCGGCAACCAGATTGTCGTGCCGTGGTGGTACCGCACACAGTTCTCATTGGCCAAACGCGCGCACGATTCGCACACACTGCTGCGCAGCAACGGATTGATTGCCAGCGCCGACGTGTGGGTGAACGGACATCTGATCGCCGACCGGGCGACTGTCGCCGGTGCTTACCCCGTCTACGAATTCGACGTAACCGCCTGGGTGCACGAAGGCGTGAACACGCTCGCGCTGCGCGTGTATCCGGCAGATCCGCAGCGCGCGCTGGCCATCGGTTGGGTCGACTGGAATCCGATGCCGCCCGACAACAACATGGGGCCGTGGCGCGGTGTGGACATCGTGCAGACCGGGCCGGTGCAGCTGCGTTTTCCCGAAGTCACGTCGGCGCTGTCGCTGCCGGATCTCGAGCGAGCCGCCCTGACCGTGAAGATCCAATTGAGAAATCTGGATAGCACTTCGCACGATGTAGTAGTGACCGGGAACGCAGCGGAAATTCCGCTGCAACGCAGCGTTCACCTCGATCCCACACAGGTGCTGACGGTTGCGTTTACAGCGGACACCGACTCTGGCCTGGCATTGAATCACCCCAAAGTCTGGTGGCCGGTCGGCATGGGCGAACATCCGCTGTACGGCCTGCAACTGGCTGCAACTGTCGAAGGCTCTATTTCGGATCGTGCCAGCGCGACATTCGGCATTCGCGACGTGGGTTCACGTCTGACCAAACAAGGTCATCGGCAATTTCTCATCAACGGCAAACCGGTGCTGATTCGCGGCGCCGGGTGGGCGCCGGATATATTCCTGCGCGATGACCGCCAACGCATGCAGGCCGAGTTCGGCTATGTCGCCAATCTCGGACTCAACACGATTCGCAGCGAGGGAAAACTCGAAAACCAGCGTTTCTACGACCTGGCCGACAGTTCAGGAATCATGATCCTGCCGGGTTGGGAGTGCTGCGACAAATGGGAGGCCTGGTCGCAAACCGGTGGCGAACCCTGGGACGACGCCGACCGGCATGTGGCCGAGGCCTCGATGGCGAGCGAAGCGCGGTTGCTGCGCAATCATCCTTCCGTCATCGGGTTTCTGATCGGTAGCGACAATGCGCCGCCGCCTTCGATCGCGAAGAAGTACATCGACATTCTCAAGGCTGCCGGTTGGCAGACGCCGATCGTCGCGGCGGCTTCCGTGCGCGAAGCCACTGATTCACCGATTACCATCAACGAAACACGGCGCGTGCCGAAAACGGCCGGCACCGGCCGCTCTGCGGACGTCTTTCCTTCCGGCACGAAAATGGATGGACCCTATGACTGGGTGCCGCCCGCATACTGGTATGCGGACAAACTCGGCGGCGCGTTCGGGTTCGATGCGGAGATGAGTGCCGGTGCCACGATTCCGCGTTTGGAGGATGTGACGCGCATGCTGTCGCCACTGGAGCAGGAGGCGCTGTGGAGATATCCGAAAGTCCGGCAATATCACGCCGCCGATTCCTGGTCGCCGTTCGCGACGCTTGAATCGTTCGCCAATGCACTGGCCGGCCGCTACGGAGCGCCCAAGGACCTTGCGGACTATGTCGCCAAGGCGCAGCTCGACAACTACGATAACGTCCGCGCGCAATTCGAGGCGTTCAACGCGCACGAGGATGCGACCAATCCTGCCACGGGCGTGATCTACTGGATGCTCAACAACGCGTGGCCTTCGCTGCACTGGCACCTGTATGACTATTACCTCAATCCGGCTGGCGCCTATTTCGGCGGCAAGAAAGCCAATGAACCGCTGCACATCCAGTACTCGTACGACACGCGCGCGATTGTTCTCGTCAACCAGACGCTGACCCGCCAGCACGCTTTGCAGGCCAGCGTGCGCGTGCGCAACCTCGACGGCAGCGTACGTTACGACAAACATTTCCAGACCATCGACCTTGGCGACAATCGCGCGCTGCAGCTGACCACGCTCCCACAACTCGCGGGATTGTCGACCACCTATTTCGTCGAGCTGAGCCTCCAAGCCGCTGATAACCAGCCCATCAGCCGCAATGTTTATTGGCTGTCCAAACAGCCCGACGAGCTCGACTGGGCGCATTCGAATTGGTACCTCACGCCGGTCGTGCGATACGCCGACCTGACGGCACTGCAATCTTTGCCTGCGGCGACGAGCGAGGTACACGCTTCGACGCGGCGCGAGGGCGATGAGGATTTCACTACGGTCACGCTCGCGGTGCCCGAGTCGGCCAAGACCGTTGCGCTGTTTCAGCACCTGACGATCCGGCGCTCGACGCACGGCGATCCGGTAACGCCAATCTTGTGGAGTGACAATGACGTCACGTTGTGGCCCGGCGAGTCGCTGATCTTGACGGCACGCTACGCCGCACAAGAAGCTGCGGCGCCCGTGGTGGAGATGAGCGGGTGGAACGTACCGACGCAGGAGGTCTCGGCCGGCGCGGGAAATCCGGCCGGCTCTGCGCAGCGAGCAAACCGTTGAACATGGCCGGGTGTCGCTGATGCGCGCAACGATCGACGATGTCGCCCGGAGCGCGGGTACGTCAACCAAGACGGTTTCGCGTGTTCTCAACAACGAGCCGAACGTGCGCGAGTCGATGCGCCAGCGCGTGCTCGCCGCCATGGCCGCGCTCAACTACCGCCCGCTCGCATCGGCGCGCAGCCTCGCGACCAATCGCTCGTTCATGATCGGCCTGCTCTACGACAATCTTTCGCCGAGCTACATCATGGAAGTCCAGGCCGGCGTGCTCGAGGCGTGCGAGGCGCAACATTACAGCATGATGGTGCAACCGCTGGTTTCGGCGGCCGCAGACTTTGCCGAACGCGTCGAGGATGTGCTGTCACGGCACCGGCCGGATGGTCTTATCCTGACTCCGCCGCTGACCGATCATCCGCAACTGCTGTACGGTTTGCGCCAGCACGATGTTCCTTTCGCATCGATTGCCCCGCGACATTCGGAAGGCTGCATCGGTGTGATGCTCGACGAGCGCGAAGCCGCGGCGACGATGGTCCAGCACTTGGTGGCGCTCGGTCATCGCCGCATCGCTCATATCAAGGGCGACCCGAAACATGGCGCCGGCGTTTGGCGTCTGGCCGGTTTTCGCGATGGCCTCAAGCGAGCAGGACTCAAGGAAACGCCGGCGTATATGGTGCAAGGCCGATTCTCGTTTGAATCGGGCGTGGCCGCGGCGCGCCAGTTGCTTGCGCTCAAGCGCCGGCCGACCGCGATATTCGCTGCCGACGACGACATGGCCGTCGGCGCGATCTGGGCCGCTGCGGAGGCCGGCGTGTCGGTTCCGCACGAGCTTTCGATCTGCGGATTCGACGACACGATGATTGCGACGCAAGTATGGCCGCCATTGACCACGGTGCATCAGCCCGTGCGCGAGATGGCCCGGCGAGCCAGCGAAGAATTGCTGCGGCGGGTCAGTGGCAAGGGCGACGCGACGATGGTCGAAGTGGATTACGAAATGCGCATTCGCGCCTCGACGGCTCCCGCGCCCTAGCCAGGCGCGTACCATTGGGCGAAGGTGACTGCCAAAGATCGAACGGAGACCGACCGCATGCCTGCCGCATCATCCGCCATGACGCCAACTCGCAAATTCCACTTCATTTCCGGGATGCCGCGCTCGGGCAGCACGCTGCTCGCCGCCATCTTGAACCAGAACCCGCGTTTCCGTGGAGGCATGACCAGTCCGCTCGCCGACATCATGGGCGTCGTGATTGCGGAGACCAGCAGCAAGAACGATTTTTCGTTCGCCGTTTCGGAGGATCAGCGCGCCGCATTGCTGCGCGGTCTGGTCGAGAATTTCTACGCAGGCGCCGGTGCCGACGTCGTTTTCGACACCAGCCGGTTGTGGTGCAGCAGAATGCGACTGCTGGAAACATTGTTCCCGCAAGCGAAAGTCATCGCTTGCGTACGCCAGCTGTCGTGGGTGCTGGACAGCATGGAGCGGCTCGTGCGCAATCATCCGGTCGGCGTCAGCAAGGTGTTCCGCTTCGATACCAACACCACGGTCTACTCGCGCGTCGAAGCACTGACCGATCCGCGCGGCATGGTGGGTTTTGCGTTTCAGGCCGTCAAAGATGCGTTTTACGGCCAGTATGCGCCGGGGCAATTGTTGCTGCTGAGCTACGAGACTCTCGTGCGCGACCCGGCGACGACAATGCGTGCGGTCTATCAATTCATCGGCGAACCCTGGTTCGAGCACGACTTCGACCATGTCGAGTACAGCGCAAACGAGTTCGACGAACGCGTCGGCATGCCGGGACTGCATACCGTGCGCCCGAAATTGCAGGCAATCGAGCGCACGCCGATCCTGCCGTTGGAGATATTCAACCGGTTTGCGCGCGAGTCGTTCTGGCTGGACCCAAAAAACAACGTCGGTCAGGTGCCGATCTTGTAAGCGGCAGTCGCAGAACGCGCCCGGATTCCAGGAAGGCTCGCCCGCTCCAATCCCGCTGACGACGAGCACGCGGCGTCGATTGGACGCTTGCGGGCGGACGCGATCGTGGCGGCCCACCTGCCGCAGGACGTGACGATGCATGGGTCGGGTCTGCGCGGCGAAACGCCGTGCAAATTGCGCTGACTTTCCAAGGTTGGGGGCAAGCGCGCTTCGATACCGTGCCAGGTTCCGTGGCCAGCCTTTTTTGGCACGCACGTTGCGTTCTCCAGTCGTGCTCCCGCCACCGCCCCACGGTCGTGCGGCTTTTCTCGAAGGAGTTCTCATGAGCGCTGTCAATAAAGTGAAATCGTTGGCTGCCCGCGTGACGATGGCACACGACGATGTGCGTGCATTGCTGGAAAAAGATCACGACGAGGCCAAGGGCTTGCTCGAACAGATTTTTGCAGCCGATCAACGTCGACGCCGCCTGTCCTTGCTCATGCAGCTCAAGACAGCGCTGACCGCCCATTCGCGAGCGGAAGAAGCGGTGGTCTACGACCGCATGCTCAAGGCCAAAAGCAGCGAAAGCCAGGAGCTGGCCGACGAAGGCTATGTCGAGCATCGCATCGTCGATCATTTGTTCGCGGAGTTGGCGAGCGCTGATTCCGGCAGCACCCGTTGGCTCGCAACAGCCAAGGTCCTCAAGGAACTGGTTCACCATCACATCGACGAAGAACAGACGGATACGTTCGCCGAATTGGGCGAGCACTTCGACGCTGACCAGCTCGCCGCGATGGGCGCGGCCTTTTCGCGGGCGAAAGCCGCGATTCTGCAAAGACAACCGGCTCGCCCGCGTAGCGACCGCAAAGCACGCCAGGCGCCGGCGCACTCGCAACGCAAGGCGCCAGGCAAGAACACGGCACGCGCAGGTTCGCGGCGGAAAGCCTCGTCGCGAGGCATGAAGCGCACAGGAACCTGAGGCCGCTGGCGTCCCTGTCCCGGCTGTCATGAGTGCAGCCGTATACATCGGGATTTCCGGTTGGCGCTATGCGCCATGGCGCGGCGTGTTCTATCCGAAGGGGCTCGCGCAACGGCGCGAACTGGAGTTTGCCGCGCGTCGGTTCGACACCATCGAAATCAACGGTTCGTTCTATTCGCTGCAGGATGCGCGCAGCTGGCAGGCCTGGCACGATGCCGCGCCTGCGGATTTCCTGTTTGCGGTGAAGTGCCCGCGCTTCATCTCGCACATCAAGCGCTTGCGCGATGTCGAGGCTCCGTTGGCGAACTTCTTTGCTTCCGGAGTGCTGCTGCTCGCCGACAAGCTCGGACCGCTGTTGTGGCAATTTCCGCCGAACATGAAATTCGATGAGCCGCTGTGGCGTGATTTTTTTGCGCTGCTGCCACGCAGCCACCGCGCGGCGGCGCAACTGGCGAAACGGCACGATACGCGCGTTCACAGTGCCGCACTGCCCAAACGCATCCACGCGGCAGGCGTGAAGTACGCAATCGAGGTGCGCAACGACAGCTTCTGTTGCGATGCGTTCGTCGAATTGCTGCGACGCAATGACGCAGCGCTCGTCGTCGCCGATACGGCCGGTCACTATCCTTACCTGGAGGACGTGACCGCAGATTTCATGTATCTGCGACTGCACGGCGCCGAAGAACTTTATGCAAGCGGCTACGACGACCGCGCGCTGCGAGCGTGGTCGCGTCGCATCCGAGCCTGGTCGGCCGGCACCGAACCGCGCGGCGCGAAGCGCATCTCGCATCGCGCCGTAAAGCGGCTCACGCGCCCGGTGTTTTGCTATTTCGACAATGACGCGAAAGTCCACGCCCCGTTCGATGCCGCTCGGCTGCGCTTGCTGCTCGACCGCGCCAACGCGCGCTGATTTCCGCGGCTGCGCAGCTGACGCCTGAGCGCGATGGATCCCGGCGTGAACCTTGGAATACGGGCACCTAGGCCAGGGCGGCGGTCATTTCCGCCAGCTTGGCAACGGTATTCATGTTTCGGGCCGTGCCGTGCTTCTCGATCGGAATGCGCAGTCGAGCGGCAGCCATGCCGTCTGGATAGAGAACGAACAATTCGCGCTTGCCCAGACGTATCTGCTCGTTCTTTGCGCCAGTGACTCCTGCGAGTGGATCGCTTGGAAGCGGTCCGTCGACGAACAGGGCCATGACCCGGTTGCCCGGCGAGTCCGTGAACGGGTTGCGAGCAAGCGTGCCGGCGATTTCGGCGGCCGTTCTCACGAACACACGTACGCTCTTCCCGGCATAGGCGCGCAGCCGATCCTCAAGGATGGCCCGGACTTGATCCTCGGTGCGGGCGCTTCGGAATACGACGTTGCCGCTGGCGATGTAAGTTCGCACCTGGCTGAAACCCGCACCTTCGCACATCTGGGTAAGCAGGGTCATCGGCAGCTTCCCAGTGCCGCCCACGTTGACGGCCCGAAGCAGGGCCACGTATCCAGTCATCCGCCTGCTCCCGTTTTCATGGCCGTGATCATCGCCCGTGATCGTGCCTGCTTCAAGGTGGCGCGGCGCGTTCGATCTTCCACAGGCCCGAGCGCGACTGCGGACCTCAGGCTGACTCATCCTCGCAATGTCGAATGCGCGAGGGGAAGGGCGGGGAATGCACGCGTACCAAATCTTGCCCAACACGGGAGTCGAAATTCCTGGTACACCATTGGTACAGTTGCGCGGCAAAATCCGCCGGAACGAATCCGAACGGGCGGAACGTCCGGGAATGGTTGAGATAGCAGAAGTGCCGGCAATCAAGGAAAAAATGGAAAACGTCTCGCCATGGCGGTTCTGCGTCGCGCCGATGATGGATTGGACCGACCGCCACTGCCGGTATTTCCATCGGCTGCTCGCGCCGCATGCGCGTTTGTATACCGAAATGGTCACAACCGGTGCGCTGCTGCATGGCCATGCGCCGCGGTTTCTCGCGCACCATGCGGCTGAGCATCCGCTCGCATTGCAGCTCGGTGGACACGAGCCTGCCGAGTTGGCGCAGTGCGCGCGCATCGGCGAGGATTTCGGTTTCGACGAGATCAACCTCAATGTCGGCTGCCCCTCGGATCGCGTGCAGTCCGGGCGTTTTGGCGCGTGCCTGATGCGCGAGCCGGCGCTCGTTGCGGATTGCGTGGCGGCGATGCGTGCGGCGGTCGCCGTCCCAGTCACGGTGAAATGCCGCATTGGTGTCGACGACCAGGACGAATACCTGGATCTGCACCGCTTTGCCGAAACGCTCGTCGGCGCCGGCTTGCAGGTGCTGATCGTGCACGCACGCAAGGCCTGGCTGCACGGCTTGAGTCCGAAGGAGAACCGGGAGATCCCGCCGCTCGACTACGGTCGCGTGTATCGGCTCAAGCGCCAATTTCCCCGGCTGACCATCGTGATCAACGGCGGTATTGTTGCGGTCGACTCCACGCAGGAACATCTGCAGCACGTCGATGGCGTCATGCTCGGCCGCGCGGCGTATCACGATCCGTACGTGCTGGCGCGCCTCGAGTGCGTGTTGTATGACGCGCCCTTGCCCGATCGCGCCGATGTGCTCGAACGCCTGGCGCCCTACGTGGCCGCGCAGATCGGCGCGGGCGAGGCCGTGCACCACATGGGCCGCCATGTGCTCGGCTTGTTTCTTGGCGAACCCGGCGCGCGTGCGTTCCGGCGTTACCTGAGCGAACACATGCACGCGCCCGGCGCGGATTTCGGCGTGTTGCGCGGCGCGCTCGCGGCGTTGCACGACCACGCGCAGGCGCGCGCAGCATGATCGTCACGACGCCGGCCGAATTTCGCGCGGCGTATTCGCCGGAGCGTTTCCCGGCGAGCGCGCCGGCAACGGCACGCGCCGCGTTTCTCGTGGCGCCGCACGGTTTTGCGCTGGCGCAGGAATCGTCCGCCGACAATCGCTACATGCAGATGGCGCAGACGACCGACGCGACGCGCGCGCTCGCCGAGCATGCCGAACTGGCCGCCGCATTGCGCAGCAGCGTGCCGATCGTGGTGTTTCCGGGCGATGCCTCCACGCCCGATGCGGTCTTCCCGAACAATGTGTTCGCCAGCGCGCCGGGGCGACTGATCGTCGGCGCGATGCGCCATGCGGTGCGCCGCCGCGAAGCCGTTCGCGCGGACATCCGCGCGTTCTTCCGGGATTTGCTGCAATGTGAAATTGTGGATTTATCCACGCAATCGCTCGTCGCCGAATTGACCGGCGCACTGGTCATCGACCGCGCGCGGGGAATCGGATTTTGCGGACTGTCCGAACGCTGCGACATGGCGGGTGCGCGCGCGATGCACGAAGCGTTCGGCCTCAAACTCACGTTCTGTTTCGAGCTGGCGCGCGGCGAATACCACAGCAATGTCGTGCTCGCGCAGCTGGCCTCGCGCGCCGTGATCATCGCGCCGGACGGCTTTGCCGATGCGGCCGTCGTCGCCGCGATCGCCGACGTTTACGCACCGCGCGTGCTGTACCTGGACGCCGCACAAAAAGCCGCCTACGCCGGCAATGCCATCGCGCTGTCGCCGGACACGCTATGGGCGAGCGCGCGCGCGGCGGCGAGTTTGCGTCCGCAACAGCGCGCCGCGCTGGCCGATTGGGGATTTGCCTTGCGCAGCGTGAACTTGAGCGAAATCGAGAAAGCCGGCGGAAGTCTGCGCTGCTGCGTCGGCGAAATATTCTAGGTTCAGCCTCGATTTAGTTCCATTTGCGATAGTGGCGATGCCGATCGCCTGCCGCGGTGCCTGCGTTATGATGCTGCCGATGATTCGCCGTCTTGCCATTGCCGTGTTTGTGCTGGCCAGCGTGTGCACGGCGCGTCCGGTGACAGCGGCCAAATCGCTGCAGGACGCGATCGGCAAAGTGGAGCGCGAGACGCACGGCAAGGTGTTGTCGGCAGAAACCAAGCACAATGGCCGCAGCGCCGTCTATCGCATCAAGGTGCTCACGCGTGACGGTCAAGTGCGGGTGATCGAGGTGCCGGCGGACGAAGAACGTTCGTCGCGATAACAGGACCTGGAAGAGGAATACTGCCATGCGCATATTGCTGGTCGAGGACGAAGCCCCGCTGCGCGAGACGCTGGCGGCGCGGCTCAAACGCGAAGGTTACGCCGTGGACACCGCGGCCGACGGCGAGGAAGGCCTGTATCTGGGCCGCGAGGTGCCGTTCGACGTGGCGATCATCGATCTGGGCCTGCCGAAAAAATCCGGCATGGAACTGATCAATGAATTGCGCGCGCTCGGCCAGCGCTGTCCGATCCTGATCCTGACCGCGCGTTCGAGCTGGCAGGACAAGGTGCAAGGCTTGAAGCAGGGCGCCGACGACTACCTGGTCAAACCGTTCCACGTCGAGGAATTGCTCGCGCGCATCAACGCGCTCGTGCGGCGCGCGAGCGGCTGGACCAAACCGGTGCTCGAATGCGGACCGATCGTGCTCGACACCACGGCGCAGACCGTGACCGTCAATGGCCAGCCGGCCGACCTGACGAGCTACGAATACAAGGTGCTGGAATATCTGATCCTGCACGCCGGCGAGCTCGTGTCGAAGGCCGATTTGACCGAGCACATCTACCAGCAGGATTTCGATCGCGATTCGAACGTGCTCGAAGTATTCATTGGTCGTTTGCGACGCAAGCTCGATCCGAACAATTCGCTCAAGCCGATCGAAACCGTCCGCGGGCGCGGCTATCGGTTTTCTATTCCGCGCAACGACACCGAAGCAGCACCGCAGGCCAAAGCACAGCAGTAGTCGCGCATGGCGCGCCGTCCGCTGTCACTGCAGGCCCGCTCCTTGCTGGCCGCGGGCGTCGCGCTCGCCGCATTCCTTGGTTTCACCGGTTTTGCGCTCGACGAAGCGATTTATCAGACCCTGCGCAGCGCATTGCACGACCGCCTGCAGAGCTACGCCTACAGCTACATCGCCAATTCCGATGTCGGGCGCTCCAAGCGCTGGCTGCCGCCGGAAATCGGGCCGGGACCGTTCGATCGTCCGGGCACGGGCTTGTACGCCGGTGTCGTCGGGCCCGTCGATGTCGACGGCGCCAAGTCCGATCATTGGCGCTCGGCGTCGGCTGTCGGCAAAGACCTGCCGTTCGATGGCGCGTTGAAAAAAGGCGAGGAGCGTTTCGTCGGGCCGCTCGATACACCGCAGGGAAAAATATACTTGTACAGTCTCGGCGTCGATTGGGAGGTGCCGAACCGCGGTGGCGCCCTCGACCTTACGATTCACGTTGCCGAGGACGCCGAGCTGCTGGAAAACCAGCGTGCGGTGTTCCGGCAAAGCCTGTTCGTTTATCTCGGCGGGTTCCGCCTGCTGCTGCTGGTGCTGCTGCTCGGCACGCTGCGGTGGAGCCTACGCCCGCTGCGCCGCGTTGCGATCGATCTGGCGCGCGTGGAGCGCGGCGAACGCGAACACCTGTCGGCCGCGGATTATCCGCGCGAGCTGGCGGGGCTCGCGTCCAACCTAAACGAATTCGTCGACAGCGAGCGCGAACACCTGCAGCGCTACCGCAACACGCTCGCTGATCTCGCGCACAGTTTGAAGACGCCGCTCGCGGTGATCCGCAACGAGCTCGAATCGGGCGCCAGCGGCGAGTCGATGCGCTGGACCGTGCTCGAACAGGCCGGGCGCATGGAGCAGATCGTCGCTTACCAGCTTTCGCGCGCGGCGACGTCCGGGCACACGACGTTTGCCGCGCCGATCCCGCTGCAGCCGCCGGCCGAGGAAGTCGTGGCAAGCCTCGAAAAAGTGTACGCAGCCAAAAACATCCTGTGCGAGTTCGAGATCGACCCGAAAGCACGCTTCTATGGCGAAGAAGGCGATCTGCTCGAATTGCTCGGCAATCTGCTCGAGAACGCCTTCAAATGGGCGCGCAGCCGTGTGCTGTTCTCGGCGACGGCGCAGACCGCGCGCGGTTCACGGCGCGTGGGCCTGGAGCTTTCGGTCGAGGACGATGGCCCCGGCATTCGGCCGGATCAAGTCGAGCACCTGCTGCTGCGCGGCGTGCGCGGCGACGAGCGCGTGCAGGGGCATGGAATCGGTCTGTCGATCGTGCAGGATCTGCTCAAGGCGTATCGCGGCAAGCTCGAAGTGACGCACTCGGAAACGCTCGGCGGGGCGAAGTTCACGTTGCGATTCGGCGCGAACTAATCCGGCGGCGGCGCTTCAATCGGCCGGATACCGAACGCGCGCGCGGCGCTGATATCGATGACAACGTAATCGGGGCGGTGGCGGCCGTCGAGTTTTGCGGCGACGCGCGCGTGATGCGCGTTGCCGGCAGCGAGCGCAGCGAGGAAACCGGCGAGCGAGTTGCGGCGCTGCGCGTTCGTCAGCAGGCCGGCGGCGAACGCGGGCGCGGAGGCGGGAGCGTCCACGCGCGCGCCGAGCAGGGTCGTTTCCAGATAGGCCGTGCGTTGCGCATCCGGGTCGGAAAAAAAGCCGACGAACGCGTGGCCCGGCACGAGCACGATGAACGTGCGCAGGCCGATGCGTTGCAGCACCGAGGCGATCAGCACGCTGCCGTCCACGCAATTGGCCGAAGCGTCGCTCCAGGTTTCGCGCAAGAAACGCACACGCTGGCTGAACACGTGCGGTCCGCGCTCGAGAGCGGGATCCGCGCCCGAATAGCGGATGCCACGCGCTGCGAGCGCTTGCCAGATCGCCCACACCTGGCGCTGGATCGAATCGGCATCGGCGCCCGTGAAATTGTCGACGATGCCGCTCGCAAGCGCGGCATCGAGCACTTGATCGACGACCGCATCGCGCTCATTCACGTACGCGGCGAAGATCCACGACAGGTCCGCGCTGTCCTTGTCATCGCGCACGTAGTACAAGGCCTCGTTGAGCGGACGCAGGCTGATCGCGGTTTCGCGTTTTTCCGCGGCCGCGCCGTCGCGTTCAAGCGCGAACTCCATCCGCGTGGGCCGCGCCGTCGACAACGGACGCAGGGCGGTCAGGTCCCAAGCCAGCGGCGGATGCAGTTCGTACTCGACATCCGCTTGCGCGAGCGTAGCCCCGAATCCCTGCGGGCTGCCAAGCTCCGGCACGGCGATGCGCAGGACCACGCGCTCGCCGGCGTGGCGCGCGCGCACGCGCACCGCGATCAAACCGCTGCCGTTGCCGAGCACGTGGTCGCTCACCGTCGCGTTTTCGTTGCGCCGGGCCTGCGAAAGTTCGAGCGCTGGAAACACCTGCTGATACGGCGCGATATGCACGCTCCAGTCCGGCTCCGCCGCGTGGGCGAGCGTGCAGATGAGGCAGATCGCGAACGCGCGGCGCATGCCGGCATTGTCCCGCATGCGCGGGTGCGCAAGTCAATGCTTGCCTAGCCCCAGCTCTGGCCGCTATCGTGCGCGCTCACTGCGCGTCGCGCATTCGTGGGAGCTGCATCATGGTGGTTCGCGCATTACTCGTCGCGCTGGCGATGTCGACCGGGATCGCGCAGGGCGCCGCTGCAGTCCCGGCGGGCGCATGCGGCGATCAAAGCAAAGTGCCGGCGGCTGAGCGCGTCAAGAACACCGCGCGCTGGACCACGGCCAGCGAAGAGGAGAACTTCGGTTACGACGTCTACCGCGGCGACAGCGAGAAAGGCCCGTTCGTCAAGCTGACCCAACGGCCGATTCTCGGCAATGGCACGACCCTGGAAACGCATAAATACGAATACGCCGACGCGGCGATCGATCCGTGCAAGGACTATTGGTATTACGTGGAGTCGATCGCCACCGATGGCACGCGCGAGAAATTCACGCCCGTATTTCACGTGCCCGCCAAGCGCCACGCGCAAACGCCGGCGACGAAGCCGAAATAAAGCCCTGCAGCCGGAATAAGCGCAACGCATGCGCCTGCATTATCTTGAGCTGATCCTGTTCTCCACCTACGCGGAGCTGCGCGCCGAACGCGCGCGCTCGTACCTGGGCGTGTTGTGGTGGATCATCGAGCCGGCGATGAACATGGCCGTGTACTACCTCGTATTCGCCATCGTGCTGAAGACGAGCCAGCCCGACTACATCCCGTTCCTGCTGATCGGCTTGACGCTGTGGCAATGGTTCAAGTCCTGCGTGAGCCATGGCGGTTACGCGATCTGGCAGAGCCTGCCGCTCGTGCGTCAGGTGAAAGTGCCGGTACAGGTGTTTCCGTCCGTACAGGTGCTCGCCGACACGGTGAAGTTCGTCTTCATTCTCGCGCTGCTGCTGCTGATCCTGTGGGGCTACGGCTACGCGCCCAACTGGGCGTATCTTGCACTCGTGCCCGTGCTGCTCGTCGAACTCGTATTCGCCGCGGCCATCGCCTATTTGTTCGCGGCGGCGCTGCCGTTCCTGCCGGACCTGCGCTTCGTAATCGAACAGGTGCTGCAGGTGACGATGTTCATGTCCGGCGTGGTGTTCGCGCTCGATGTGGTGCCGGTCGCCTGGCGAGGCGTATTCATGCTCAATCCGATCGCCGTGCTCATCGATGCCGGGCGTGGAATCCTCATGCACGGACTGTGGCCGAACTGGAGCGCGCTCGGCGTCGTCGCCCTGATTTCGCTGGCGCTGTATGCGTTCGCGAGTGGGCTGATCGCGCATTTGACGCCGCGTTATGTGAAGCTGCCGGCATGACTACACCCGTGATCGGCATGGAAAACGTCGGCATCGCCTTCAACGCGCAGGTGCGTATCGGCGCGCCGCGTTTCTGGGCGCTCGAAGACGTGAGCCTTACGTTGAACCGCGGCGAGCGCCTCGGCGTAATCGGCCGCAACGGCGCCGGCAAGAGTACGCTATTGCGCACTCTGGCCGGCATCATCGAGCCGGATCGCGGGCGCATCACGCGCGCGCCGGTCACCTGTCAGCTGCTCTCGCTCGCCGTGGGTTTCATGCTGCACCTGTCCGGCCGCGACAACGCCGTGCTGTCCGGATTGTTGCTCGGCCTGCGCCGGCGCGAGATCGAAAAACGTCTTCCGGCGATCCACGAGTTCTCCGAACTCGGCGACTTCTTCGAGCAGCCGATCTCCACCTATTCGACCGGCATGCTCGCGCGCCTTGGCTTCTCGGTGGCAATGCAAGTGGAACCCGAGGTGTTGCTGATCGACGAAGTGCTGTCGGTCGGCGACGCCGATTTCGCGAAGAAGTCCGGCGCGGCGCTGCGTGCGCGCATTCACGGCGGCACCACGGTCGTGTTCGTATCGCACAGCGACGCGCAGATTCGCGAAGTCTGCGATCGTGCACTCTGGATAGAACATGGCCGCAGCGTGATGCAGGGCGATGTCGACGACGTGTTGCGGGCCTATCACGCGCGTGCGCCGCAGACCGCCGCCGCGTGAGTGCGCCGTCGATGCGTGAGGGCGCGCCGGATTTGACCTGGCTCGGCTGGGACGGCCGCGTCCTGCGCTGGCGCTCGCAGGTCGCGCTAGGTGAACAAGTGGAACTGTGCATCGACGGCATCGCGTTTGAGCGCCTGCGCGTCGAGGGCAGCGAGCAGTCGCTTGAATTGCCGGCTTCGCCGAGCGGCAATGCGCAGATGGAATTTTCGATGCGCGATGCCGCCGGATCTGCGATCGGCACGCCATGGCGCGTCGTGCACGGCCGTGTCGCCAGCGGGGCCGCCGACCAATGGCAAGGCCAACCGCCCGCGATGAAGCTTCTGCCGCCACAGCCTTTGCCGCCGCTGGCCTGGCGTATGCCCCGGGTCGCCGTGGTCGTGCCGATCTTCAATTCGCCGCAGCTCGCGCGGCGTTGCATCGAGGCCGTATTGCGTTGGTCGCCCGGCGTGCGCCTGGTCCTGGTCGACGACGCGAGCACCGATGCCGGTGTCGGCACGTTGCTCGCCGACTACGCCGCGAGGGCGAACATCACGGTGCTGCGCAACGCGCAGAACCTTGGCTACACGCGCAGCTGCAATCGCGGCATCGAGCTTGCGCGCGGCGCCGACATCGTTCTGCTCAACAGCGATACCGAGGTCGGGCCGCGCTGGTTGCAGCGCCTGGCGCAAACCGCCCATGCGCAGGACTCGATCGGCACGGCCACTGCGGTCTCCGACAATGCCGGTGCGTTCAGCGTGCCGGAGCTGGAGCAGTATTGTCCGATCCCGCCATGCTGGACGCTCGCGCAGACCCAGCGCGCGCTGCTGCAGTACGTCGGCGCCTGCACCGCGGAGTTGCCGACCGGCAACGGCTTCTGCATGTACGTCAAGCGCGTGCTGTTCGATCGCGTCGGCGTGCTCGACGCAGACGCGTTTCCGGCCGGATACGGCGAAGAGAACGATCTGTGTCAGCGCGCCGCGCGCGCCGGATTCCGCCACGTGATCGCCGGCGACGTGCTCGTGCGCCACGCGCGCAGCGCGAGTTTCGGCGCGCAACGCCGCATCGCGCTCGGCGTGCAAGGCATGGCGGTTCTGCGTCAGCGCTACCCGGACTACGAAACGCAGGTCGGCGCGATGCTGTTCGGCTTTGCGCGTCGCGTTCTCGATTATCGCGTGCGCCGGCTTTATGCGCAGAGCGCGCTGTTGCCACGGCCATTGCCGCGCATCGCGGCCACCACCGCAACACCGCAATATGAATGCTGCATGCCTGAATCCGGCGGGCACGATATCGAGGCCTTGCGCAACTGGCTCGTGCGCGATGCCATCGAGGCGGTGTACGCGGCGGATCCATCCGGCATCACTGCCGCATTGCGTACGGCTGCGGACAGCGCGCTCGTGCCCGTCGTGACCGGACCGGAAGAACTCGCCGCAGTTGCGCCGGTCGGCGCTGTTCCGTAGTATCGTCGGATCGCCTGCAGCCCGCGTCAGACCTGACGCTCCGGCCCGGTCCCTATTCAGGCCCACTATCCGGTTTCCTATGAATTTTTTCTCCTTGCCGCGCGTGTCGCTCGCCGGACTGGCGCTGCTCGCAGCGGCCGACGCGTGCGCGTGTTCGGGGCGGCTGCACGTGGAAGTTGCCGAATCCGGCGTCTACGCGCTCGATTACGCCAGCATCGTCGCCGCACAGCCGGAACTGAAAGACTGCCGCGCCGACGACCTGGTGCTTCTCCACCGCGATCGTGAGGTGCCGATCCGCGTCCTCGGCGATGCGCACGGTGCATTCGCGGCCGGCAGTCGTATCGAGTGGCTCGGCGAAGCGATGCACGGTCCGCAGAGCTGGTTCGACCAGTATTCGAACGTGAACGTCTATCAGCTCGCTGCCACGCCGGGCCCGCATGCACGCGTGCGCGAAGCAGCGCCACCTGCGCTGACCGGCCCCGCGGCCGTATTGCATCGCCGTGCGCATTTCGAGCGCGAAGAGTTGATGATCCGCGTCGGCGACGCCGAGATGAAAAACGGCGAAGAGCCGGACGTGTGGCAGTGGGCCAAGCTCACGCCAGTCGATGCGCAGCCATTCACTTTCGATTTCGACCTGCCGGATGCGCAGACCTCCGGGCGTGACGCCGACGCGGCTTTGACGCTCGACTTCCGCGGCGAATCGAATTTTCCCGGCAAAGGCGCGGCGAAACCGGCTGATCACAATGTTGCGGTGACGCTCAATGGCCGCGTCGTGCAGACATTGCAGTGGGACGGCCGCGAGGAAATCCGGCGCACGCTGCACGTGGCGCGAGCCTTGCTCAAGGCACAAGGCAATCGGCTCGCGTTGCGCGTGCCACGCCGCGACGCACCCGGCGACGCGCAGAATTTCATCGTCGATGTGGTGATGTTCAACTGGGCCGAAATCGACTATTCGATCCGCGGCGACATCGCTGCCGTCGGCAGCGCATTCAACGCGACGACGAATGCGCCAATCGAATTCCTGCACAGCGGCACGGGCGTCGCCGCGCTGCTCGGCAGCGATGGCGTACTGCGTCCGGGCACAGCGCTTGCGGGCGGCCGCTACCGCGCCGCCGGTGCGGAGGAAAATGTGGATTTGTATCCTTTTCCCGACACGCCGCGAGTGCCGCTGCAGCTGCGCGCGGTTGCGGCGGGCGATCTGCGCAGCGCCGATCCGGGTTACGATTATCTCGTCGTGGCGCATCCGCGCTTGCTCAAGGCGATTGAGCCGCTCGCGCAATACCACCGCTCGCATGGAATGAAGGTCGCCGTCGTCGATGTCGACGAGATCTACGATCAATTCGGCGGCGGCATCGTGCATCCGGCCGCGATCCGCGACTATGTGCGCTGGGGCCATGAGCACTGGCGAGTCAAACCGCGTTATCTGCTGCTGGTCGGCGACGCCAGTGTGGACATCCACCATGACGCGCGTCGAGCGGTGGCTCCGGACTCGACGTGGTCCGCACCGAATGCGAACCTGCAGCCGAACGAGGTCTTGGAGGGTGCCGGGTTCATGGGCATGCGGACCACCAATTACGCCCACCCCGATCCGGAGCTAGCCAACCGCAACCTCGTGCCGACGTGGCAGGTCGCTTCCTCTGCGGAAGGCCAATCGGCGAGCGACATTCCCTATGTGGCGCTGACGCCTGGCGATTTTCGGCCGCAACTCGCCGTCGGCCGTTTGCCGGTCGTCAGCGCGGCCGAGGTCGAAGCGGTGGTGCGCAAGACACTGGCTTATCTCGTCAGCCCGCCGCCGGGGCATTGGCATCGCGACTTGACGTTCATCAGCACGAGCGAAGTGTCTTCTTACAAATACGAGTCCGACCGATTGGCTGCTGATCTGGCCAGTCGCGGCTATGCGGTACGCAACGTGTATACCGATCCTCACGAAGACCCGTCGATCGGCCGTGCGAAGCGCGCCGCGCTGAAGCGCGACCTCGACGACGGCGGACTGATCGTGCACTTTCTCGGGCACGGCGGCAGCTACATCTGGCGCGTCGGTGGCGCGGGCGGAGATTTGTTCACGCTCGACGATGTCGCGGCCATGCAGAACGTCGGACGTTACCCGATGGTGCTTGCGATGACCTGCTTCTCCGCGCCCTACGACAGTCCCACGGCCGATTCCATCGGCGAACGCTTCCTGCGCGAAGCGGACAAGGGCGCCGTTGCGGTATTGGGTGCATCGTGGAGCAATTCGCCCGATCCGAACTTTTCGCGTGCCCTGCTCGATGAGCTGCTCAGACCCGGCGCAACGATCGGCGAAGCGATCAACAAGGCCAAGAGCCGCGTTCACGATCGCACCTCTGCGGAAATGTATAACCTGCTCGGCGATCCCGCGCTCGTGCTCGCGCGGCCGTCGGCCGAGCTGCACATCGAGCCCGTTGCGGATCGCTGGGACTCGCGTCTGATCGTGCAGGTGCCGTCCTCGGACTTCGGCGGCATCGTCGATGTCGACTGGGTCGATGCGCAGGGCGGCATCATCGCATCGCGCCATTACGAGGCACGCGACCGTCAGTTCTACATCACGATGCCGGTGAACGCGGACAAGGCCGTTGTCTACACCGACGATACGCGCAACGGCAGCCAGGCATTCGGCGCCTTTAGTCGGCCTGCGCCCGCGGCGCCGCCGCCGCTCGACGCGGATCGCATGCCGGTCGCGCCGCATCTTGCATCCGTGGTGCCGGCCGCATCGGTTCCGGCCGCATCGGTTCCGGCGCCCGCGGCAGCGGCAGCGGTCACTGCGCCTTCGATGTTGCGCAATCTGCCGGACAAGATCGCCAGTTTCGGCTTCGATGCCGAACCGCCGGCGCTGGCGGCGAACATGAAGCGGGATCGGCATTGACGAGCAAACGCTATCGCCGAGCCTACATCGTCGGCGCTTATCTGCCGAATGGCGGCACCTACATGGCCTATCACGTGGGCCGCATCCTCGAACGCGATTTCGGGATTCCAGCGACGGCGGTCAGCACAGCCGGTGCAGCCGCGGATCACGGCATACGCCACTACGATCTGCAGATGCCGCAGGTTTCGCTGGCGCAAATGGAGCGCGACATCCGCGCCGAGGACATTCTTGTCGTCAATCCGAGTTTTTCCCCGCATCAGTTCGGGCTGCGCCTGCCCGGGTTCAAACTCAGCTACGTGCAAGGTTTCAACACGTTTGCACTGCTCGATCTCAAGTTCGACCACTACGTTGCCGTCAGCGATTTCGTCGCCGGATTCCTGCGCGCGACTTACGCAATGCACGTGCCGGTCATCCCGGCGTTCGTGGAGACGCACGACATGCCGGCGGCGCCGGATTGGGCGCACCGACCCGAGCGCGTCGTGCTGCCGTACCGCAAGGGGCTCGCGGAAGTCTGGGACGCGTCGTTTGCACGGTTGCGTGAGCTCGTCGCGCAAAGCGCGCCCGAGATCGTGTTCGAAGAGCCGCTCGCCGGCAGCGGTATCGCGCATGGCGATCTGCTGGCCCGGCTCGGATCGGTGCGCTACGTCCTGAGTCTTTCCGCAGCGGAGGGATTCGGCCTCGTGCCGCTCGAAGCGATGGCGATGGGCACGCTGGTCTGCGGCTACGACGGGTTCGGTGGGCGCCAGTATCTGCTGCCGGGCGACAACTGTGCCGTGGCCGCGTATCCGCAGATCGAACTCGTGGCCGAACGGTTGATCGCCGCCGTGCGCGATCCGCAGCACAGCGAGCACGTCGCGCAACGCGGACGTGCCACGGCATCGCAATATTCGTACGCGGCGTTCCGCGGCGCGTGGATCGAAGAACTTCGCCGCGCGTTGCACCTCGAACCACTATGAGATTCGCCGCGGCCGCCTTGCTGCGTCGTGCTCGCGCCGCGTTGCCGGGCCCGAAGCGGTTGCGCATCGTCATGCGGCAAAGCCCGGACTGGCGCAATACGACGCACGATGAACTGATTGAAGGCAGCCGTGCATTTTGTCGCGCGGTGGCGGGCGCAACCGGACTCACCGAAAATTTCATCAGCGACGTCGTTTCGGTTTGGGACCGTACGTTTCCGATGACGTATTTTCACCTGCGTGCGGTCATGAAGGACATCGCGATGGAAAATCTCGCCGCGGTGCGCCGCGCGGCCCGGGTGCCCTTGCTGTCGGCTGATACCGCCTCGGCTGCCGAACTGCATTTGTTCATCGACGACGACGATTGGTTGCATCCGCAACTGTATTTCGAGTTGCAGCGATACGCGAATGGTGCCGATGGCTATGTTTTCGGCAATATCCTATGCGCAAGCCGGGTGCAGCTCAGGCGCGTCGAGGATGGTTGCTATACGAACAACTACGCGGTCTCGGCGCATTATCTGCGCGCGCTCGATGGACGCACCGAACGCGTCGCGCAGCATTGGGACGCGCACGAGGCCTTTCACGCGCCCGGATTCCGGCTGACGCATGTGCCGCTTTATCTGAGTGCGACCAACAAGCATCCGGCCTCGGCAATGAAACTCAAGGACGGCTTGCAGCAGGCCGAGCTGTCCGCGGCGACACTGCGGCGTCTCGTCGAGCGTTACGTCGATGAAGCCGCGCAGGCGGAAATACCCGAGCCGGCTTCCTGGGTCGCCCCGCATCTGCAACGCGTGCGCGATGTGTTCGCGCGTTTGCTGTGAACGAGCCCAAGCGAACGGTTCCAACGAGCGCCATCCCGGTATACCGCGCGGCGCCGGAAGCCGAAGTCGTCCGCGGCGCACAGTTCTACCGCGATACACTGCGCGCCATCCACGCGCGTCGGCAACCGCGCGTGTACCTTGAAATCGGCGTGCGTCACGGCTTCAGTCTCGCCCTGGCCGATGCGCCGATCACGCTGGGCATCGATCCGCTCCCCGAGTTGCGTACTCAACTTGCCGGAAATGTACGCGTGCTGGCGCAGACCAGCGACGCCTTCTTCGCCGATGCCGCCGCAGCGCTGCTGACGCAACCGATCGACCTCGCGTTCATCGACGGCATGCATCTGTTCGAATTTGCGCTGCGCGATTTCATGAATGTCGAGCGTTTCGCGTCGCCGCGCGGCGTCGTCGTGCTGGACGACGTGTTTCCGAATCATCCGCTGCAGGCCGCACGCGAACGCCAATCCGGCGTTTGGACGGGCGACGTGTGGAAAATCCTGCCGTGCCTGCGCAAGTACCGGCCGGAGCTGAGCCTGATCCTGCTCGACGCGAGTCCGACCGGTTTACTGGTGGTCACTGGACTGGATCCGGCGAACACGGTATTGGCGGATCGCTATACGGCCATCGTGCGGGAATTCGCCGCGGATGCAGCGATGCCCGGCGACGATATCCTGGCGCGCCAAGGCGCTCGCGATCCCCAAGACGAGCGCTGGTTCGAACTGCTCGATTGCTAGTCGCTGGCGCGTTCCACCGCTACGCTCTGCGTACACGTGCGCATTCGACGAGCAGAATACGGGTCAGGCACGGGGCCCGCGCCCAGACGCTGCTTCGGCTTACTTCATCGAGCCCGGCAGCAGCGACTGCCATGCTGCCTTGCTGTGACCCTTGTGCGTGTGCGGGCCGGCGGCGTCGGCATTCGGCGCGTGCGCTGCATGCGCACCGCGCGCGCTGGCATTCTCGCTTTGCGCGTGCGTATCCGCGGCGTCCGTGCCACGGCCTGCGCCGGGTGCGGCGCCTCCGCCATCCTGCATCGGCGAAATCACGGTCTCGATTTCGCTGGACGAGGTATTGCTGGCCAGCGCGAAGCCGCCGTCGAGCGACCTGGCCTGTGCGGCCAGAGCCGTGCACGGTGCGCAGAGAATTGACGCCAGGAGAAGAGGCTTGAACACGGGACACTCCCCGGTTGCGAATCGCTTTTCAGGTCCGAATATCGTACCACGTATTGCCGCGGCCGCGGCCGGCCCCGGGTGTTCTCGCCAAAGTGGCCCCGCTACACTGGATACCATGAGTATCGAGCCCTCCGTTGTGCTGTCGGCGCTGTCGGCGCAGCATGCCGTTTCCGGCAGCGTACTCGCGCAGCGCCTGGGGGTTACGCGCGCGGCCGTCTGGAAGCAGATCGAAGCCCTGCGCGCGCAGGGCGCGCCGATCGAGGCGTTGACCGGTCGTGGCTATCGGCTGGCGTGGCCGTTTGAGGCGCTTGAAGAGTCCACGATTCGCGCCGGGCTGGATTCGACACTGCGCAAGCGCCTGCGCACCTTCGACGTACACTGGCAGACCGGTTCGACGAGCAGCGCCTTGCTGCAGAGTGCGGCGCAAGGGGCGCCGGATTTGTCGATTTGCCTGGCCGAAATGCAAACGGCCGGGCGCGGCCGGCGTGGGCGCGAATGGGTTTCGCCGCTCGGCGGGAATGTATACTTTTCGTTGCTCAAGCGCTTTGGCGCCGGCATGGGCGCGCTGGCGGGGTTGAGCCTCGTGGCCGGTATCGCGCTCGTGCAGACGCTCGCCGATTGCGGCGTCACCCGCGTCGGCTTGAAATGGCCGAATGACGTCCTTGCCGATGGCCGCAAGCTGGCCGGCATCCTCGTCGAACTCGGCGGCGAATTCCTCGGGCCGTGCCATGCCGTCATCGGCATCGGCATCAACGTGCGTTTGCCGCACGCTGCCAGGATCGGCCAACCGAGCATCGATCTGGCGAGCTTGTGCGGCGCATCCCTACCTTCGCGCAACCTGTTGATCGCGCGCCTGCTCACACGGCTGGTGGCGGCACTCGATCGTTTCGAACGCGACGGATTTGCGCCATTCCGCCGCGAATTTGCCCGCCACGACCTGCTTGCCGAGCGGAGCGTGCGCGTGCAAACGCCGAACGGCGTGCGTGAAGGCACCGCCGCGGGCGTCGATGATCGCGGCGCGTTGTGTGTGCGCCACGCCGGCGTCAGCGCCGTCTACGATAGCGCGGACGTATCGGTGCGCGGCGCATGAAATTGCTCGTCGATATCGGCAACACACGTCTGAAATGGGCGCTGTGGGACGGCAAGGACTTGCGGTTTGGCGCTGCCGAGGCGCACGCCGATTTCAGCGCGGCGGCCTGGCAGGAGTCGCCGGCGGTGGATTCCGTGTGGGTGGCATCGGTTGCCTCGGCGGCGTTGAACGAACGCGTCGACGCAGCCGCGCGTCGCCGCTTCGGCCGCGCCGCGCGATTCGTGCAGACCCGCGCGCACGCGTGCGGCGTGCACAACGCGTACCCGCAGCCCGAGCGGCTCGGCGTCGATCGGTTCCTCGCGCTCGTGGCCGCGCATGCGCAGGCGCGCGAGCCGACGATCGTCGTCAGCTGCGGCACCGCGCTGACGCTCGATGCGCTCGCCGCCGACGGCACGCACCTCGGTGGTTTGATTGCCGCGAGTCCCGACCTCGCGCTTGCCGCGTTGCGCGGCGGCGCGGCGAATCTCGGCGCCGCAACGGCCGGCCGCATCGTCGAATTCGCCGACAACACCGCCGACGCGATGGAATCCGGCACATGGCTCGCGGCGGCCGCGCTGGCCGAGCGTTTTGTCGAACGGACGGCCAAACGTCTGGGGTCGGCTGCTGCGCTCGTGCTTACCGGCGGCGGTGCGGCGCGGCTGAGTGATCTGCTGCCGACACCGCATCGCATCGATGCCGAACTCGTACTGCGTGGACTCGCCGCACTGGCCGACGACGACGCCTGAGCTAGAATCAGCGCATGCTTTCGCGAATTCTTTTCCTGCTGCTGCTGGCGATGAACATCGGCGTCGCGCTGTGGCTGTATTTCGCGCCGCAGCCACGCGCGCATGCGTTCGCCGCGGCCGATGCGGGCGTGCCAAAACTCGTATTGTTGTCCGAACGGGAACACAACGGCGAGCCCAATGCGGAACTGGCGAGCGCGCCGGAAGCCGCGGCGCAGCCCGGCAACGGCATCTGCAGCAGCATCGGCCCGTTTCCGACGCAAGCGGACATGCGCGCAGCGCTCAACGCGTTGACGCCGCTCGTGGCGCGCATCCAGTATCGCGAAGCGCGTTCGACCGAGACGCGCGGCTACTGGGTTTACCTGCCCGCGCAAGCGAGCCGAGAGAAGGCGCTCGTGCTGGCGCGACAACTGTCGGAAAAAGGCGTGCGCGACTATTACGTCGTGACCGCCGGCGACGAGCCGAACACGATCTCGCTCGGCCTGTTTCACGATCAGGCGAACGCCGACAAGCGTCGTGACGAAATCGCCAAGCTCGGCTTCGCGCCCCAGGTTGTCGCGCGCACCGAGGAACTGCCGGTGTACTGGATCGACTTCGCGCCCGAGCGCGATCATCCGCTGGATTGGCGCGCGCACATGCTGGCGCAAAACGATTTGCGCGAGCAGACCGTGCGTTGTTTCTGACCAGCAACGTGTCATTCCGGATCGCATTCGTGCCGACGGCGCAAACGTGCGAAAATGGGCCACGCGCCGGCATAGCTCAGTTGGTAGAGCAACTGATTTGTAATCAGTAGGTCGGGGGTTCGAGTCCCTCTGCCGGCACCAGTTCTGGTCGAGTGTCATGTCGGAATCCGTACAAACGCCCATGCAGATCGTGCGGCACCCGGTGCTGCAGATCGCCAATTTTCTGCCGGAGCCGGATGTCGCGTTCCTGCTGCAGACCGCGCTTGCGCTCGAGCCGAAGTACGTGCCTTCCGCGGTCAGCGATGCCAAGGAGGATTACCGCAAGTCGCTGTCGATGGAAGCGCCGGCGCAGGTCGCGGAGCTGGTCTCAGCGAAAATCCGCACGGCGTTCCCGCTGATCATCCAGCGCCTCGGATTGCGCGCGGTGACATTCGGTCGCATCGAGTGCCAGCTGACCGCCAACAACGACGGCAGCTATTTCCGCATCCACACGGATGCGGGACACAACAATACGGTCACGCGCCAGCTCACGTTTGTCTACTACTTCAACCACGATCCAAAAGGTTTCGAAGGCGGCGAGCTGCGCATCTACGACGATCAGGTGCGCAACAACAAACTCGCGCGCATCGACAGTTTCCAGGTCGTGCAGCCGCGCCACAACAGCATCGTGTTTTTTCAGGCCGCGGTCATGCACGAGGTAACCCCGGTGCACGTGCCCTCGAAGCTGTTTCGCGATTGCCGCTTCACGGTCAACGGCTGGATTCATCGCGCCGCCTGAGCACGATCGATGTTCGGAATGCGATCTGCGCCACGTTTGTGCCGTGGCGCACTCGGCAATTTGCCGAGCGCAGACCTGCTAGGGTAATCCCTCAGAACAAGAACAATAGGGAAAACGATGGGGCTTCCGCTTCCGCTGCAGCGCTGTTTCGCCGCAATCTGCATGGCCGCGTTATCGGCCGCAGCATCGGCGCAACTCAGTCACGCGCCCGATCCGCTGTTCCACGACGGCATGGAAGGCATTGCCGCCGGCCCGTTTACGGACTCGGATGCGGCGCGATTCCTCGCGCAGGCGACGTTCGGGCCGACCGATACCGACATCACATATCTACGCTCCAAAGGTTATGCGGCGTGGCTCGATGAGCAATTCAACTTGACGCCCACCTACGAGATCACGGACCAGGCTGGGCAGACCGCGTACCTCAACTGGGTGAGCGGGACCCTCAATGAGCAGCTCGGTCAAGGCAATCGTTTAGAAGCCTGGCTGCTCGGCGCGCTCGGTGGACCCGACCCAAAAACCAATTCGCTGATCCATCGGGATCAGCTGCGCCAGCGCGTCGCGTTTGCGCTGAGCGAAATCTTCGTCGTCTCCGATCAGAATACGACCCTCGGAGAGTTTGCCGCGGGGATGGCCTCGTATTACGACATCCTGATCCAGAACGCGTTCGGCAATTACCGCACGCTGCTCGAGCAGGTGACGTTGAGTCCGGCGATGGGCGTGTACCTCAACATGATGGGCAATCGACGCGCTGACAACGCCCAGAACGCGCATCCGGACGAGAATTACGGCCGTGAGATCAACCAGCTGTTCAGTATCGGCCTGGTGATGCTCAAGAACGATGGCACCCCGACCACCAATCCGCCGACGCCGACCTATACGCAAAGTACGATCACCAACTTCGCGCACGTGTTCACCGGCTGGAACTGGGCCGATTGCGACGACGACGGCTACGACCATTTTGCCGGCCAGTACCAGTGCGGGCCCGACTATAACGGGGGAGCGAACTTCCTAACGCCGATGGTCGCGTACGAGCACAAGCCGGCGCACGAAACCACCGGCACCGATGCCGACTATAACTATCACGACAATGGCACGCACACCGACGACACGCACAACAAGCAGCTGCTGATTTATCAGGGCGTCGCAAGCAGCGGTGTGCTCGCCGATGGCGGCACGGCCTATGGTGACCTGACGTTCGCATTGGACAATATTTTCAATCATCCGAATGTCGGGCCGTTCGTCAGCAAGCAATTGATCCAGCGCTTGGTCACGAGCAACCCGAGCCCGGCCTACGTGCAGCGCGTAGCGAACGTGTTCAACAACGACGGCGCGAACGTGCGCGGCAACCTGGCGGCCGTGGTCAAGGCGATCCTGTTAGACCGCGAAGCGCGTTATGGGCAGTGGAGTGCTCCAGATACGTTCGGCAAACTGCGCGAGCCGCTGCTCGTGCTCACGCACCTTTGGCGAGCGATGCACGCGATGCACATGTGCGGTCAGAACGTCGCCGCGATCGGCACGCCTGGCACCATGGGTTATTCGCCGCCGAGCAGTTACGCCAATCAGCCTTACCGCTATGGCGGATACGGCACCGGCTGGAGCACGAACGGCACGCAATGGGCCGGCGTCAATCAAGCCGCGCTCGATGCGAACACCGTGTTCAATTTTTTCAAGCCGAGCTTCATCCCGAGCGGCGAGATGAGCACGCGCAATTTGCTTGGGCCGGAATTCCAGATGCAAACCGACAGCGTCATCGCACACATCAACAACACGCTGGGCGGCATGACGTTGTATGGCGATTTCGATACCAGCGAAGCATGTGTTGCGAGCGACCTGTTCGGCGACATCAAGATCGACCACGCTCAGGACATCGTGCTCGCCGGCAGCGCCGGTGGCGGCCCGGCCGATCCCGCCGACGCACTCGTCGATGAATACAACAAACGTTTCATGTCCGGACAGATGTCGCCATTCATGCGCCAGAACCTGCTCGCTTATCTGAACACGATCGATTCGAGCTGGGGCGCAGACTGGAAGCAGCAGCGTGCGATGAACGCGTTGTACATGATTCTTGTCTCGCCAGAATACATGATTCAGAAATAGGAACAGCCATGCGTCCCGATCGCCGCAAATTCATCCAGCAAACGATCCGCGCCGCCCTCGGCGGTGTCAGTGCCTACTCGGCGCTCGGGCATATGCACTTGCTGCAGGCCGCAGTGCGTGCGAACTACAGTTTCCCGGCCGGCGATTACAAAGCGCTGGTATGCGTCTATCTGTACGGCGGTAACGACGGCTTCAACACGATCGTGCCGATTTCGGGACCGGCGCGCACCGCCTACGACGCCACGCGCCCGACCGGCACCGGCCTGATCGGTCTCGTGGCCGGCAGTCTCAATACATTGACGCATCCAACCGGATCGAGCGTCGGCAGTCCGGGTGACAATAGCCAGTACGGGTTGCATCCGGCAATGCCGGAGCTAGCGGCGTTATTCAACAGCGGCCACGCTGCGATCGTTGCGAACGTGGGCACGCTCGTGGGCCCGACCACCCAGGCGGACTTCCTCGCCGGCAACACGGCGTTGCCACCGCAATTGTTCTCGCACTCGGATCAGACTGCGTATTGGCAGTCCTTGCCACCGCCAAATTCGCCGCTGAGCGGCTGGGGTGGACGCATTGCCGACCTCATGGCCAGCGCCAATCCGTCCGGCATACCCACGATGACGAGCGTCGGCGGCGACGACATCTTTGCGCGCGGGCAGAGCGTGGCGAGCTACGCGATGAATCCCGGCAGTGCGACGACACTCAATTTTCTCGACTGGGGCGGCGCGAACGGTTCGTGTGCGCCGGGCGGCGGCTGGGATCCGAACCAGATAGCGGCGTTCTGCAACCTGTTTGCGGCGGGCACGCAGGCGAATGCACTGGAACGTGCGTTCGCGGGGTCGATGAATCATTCGATCGGCACCGCCGGCATAATCAACGCGGCGATCGCCGCGGCGAATGCCGACGGCACGGCCCAAGGCATACCTGGGAAGTTTCCTGATCCGAACGGCTACCAACTCGACGCACAGTTGTGCACGGTCGCGCAGCTGATCTGGGCGGCGGCGAACAACCAGGGCGGACTGAGCGGCCTGCACCGCCAGGTCTTCTTCGTCAGCGACTATGGATACGACACGCACAGCGATCAGCTTGCGCAGCACCCGGACATGCTCACGCGATTGTCGAAGTCGCTAAAGGGTTTCTACGATGCGCTCGCGCTCGTCGGCTTGCAGAATGATGCCGTCGCGTTCACGGCCTCGGATTTCGGCCGCACGATGACTGCGAACAACGGCGGCACTGACCACGGTTGGGGCAGTCATCATTTTGTGGTTGGCGGCGGCGTGTTTGGCGGAAAGTTCTACGGCAACGGTGTGGCAGCCGCACCACAATACGACGCGCAGAACAATCTCGTCCTTGGCACGGTAATGCCGAGCCTGATGAATCCAACAACTGATTGGAATGTGCCATCACCAAACAAGAATGATGCCGGCGATGGCTATGGCCGCCTGATCCCGACGACATCGGTTGATCAGTACGCGGCGACGCTGGCGAAGTGGTTTGGTTTGTCGGATACCGACATCGGGCTGATCTTCCCGAACCTTGGAAACTTCGATACGAAGAACCTGGGCTTCGTCTGATCAATCCACCTCGAACGACTGCAACCGCACCGGCACGAGCGGCTGCACGATGATCGTG